>Ga0307517_10000917_pt1 | contig 49937 bp, 40 predicted proteins | sample 23_EM_MG_FD_194515 | JGI IMG/M metagenome (GOLD analysis project Ga0307517, IMG submission 194515) | Populus trichocarpa ectomycorrhiza microbial communities from riparian zone in the Pacific Northwest, United States - 23_EM | ecosystem: Host-associated > Plants > Roots > Unclassified | place... | reverse complement strand
CATTTGTTTAAATTTATTTTTTATCTGCCCCCCCCCCCCCCCCCCAACCCGAAGCTCCATGCTCCCATCCTGCACAAGGGGAGGCCTGCAACATCCGCGGAATACCGGGCCCGGGTAGAACCTTATATTAACTTCGGGTAATGAGCTTGGTACTGTGCCGCCTTTCACAACCCAAGGCAAGCAACGGGAACGGCAATTATTATCCTAACTATGAAACCCTATAGGCAATCGATGGATTGCCGGTGTGCTCCGCAACCCCCCGGTTAAACATATATTGAAACAACTACGGTATCCGACCATTCCCGGTCTCTCTTGCAGTCTTTGCTCCAAAATGCACGAGCCACCGGTAACCTTCGCCATTGGTCATCAAGGTGCAGTTCCCGCGGTAATAGGCTACAAAAGTCAGAATCTCCATAGTCCTGGGGGTGCTTTGAAGCCTCGGATGTCGGTCTGCCAGACTCGGGAAAGCCGTAGCGCAAATGTTCTGCAGCCCAGAATTATACAGATAGGACGCGAGAGGTCTTGAAATATCCCAGAGGCCGAAGGAGGTATCCAGAGGTAAAGGCAGCCCGCAGATCATTCTTGACTTAGGCCTTGAAGCATGCATATTTCCAGATATGGCTTAGAGAACCCCACAGCTATATTCAACATTAATTCCGGCACAATTGTCTGCAACACGGTCTGCAATGTTTAGTGCGCTATCGATAAGCCTCTAGGCCAACTTGGCGTGCACTATCTCTTGTCTCCTTGGAAATGAGATCACTTCAAGAACAAACTACCTCCACTTATCTCACAGCCTGACCGGTCCAAATCAGGCAAGCACCGATCTGGGACGGTGCATATGTCTAACAATGGTGGGGCGAGCTGAGCTGTCAGTGCACCTTGTACTGGGTGACTTTGCTCGACCCGAAGATCACCTTGGAAACTCAAATAACTGAACAGAGTGCTAGATGGTCCAAAATTTCCTTCCCTAGAAGAGAAGCGAAAAACACAGCAAACGGTGAGCCGTTCAACCCCTCGGAAGGACATAAAAAACGAAAATAAAAAAATACCAAGCCTTACGAGGAGAAGGAGCCCGCCCAACGGCACAACACACGGACCAACCACCGAAAAAATCCCGCGGCACCGGCTGAATAGCCAAGAAAAAAAATTAGAAACTGGCAACCCGAGTGACCCAAATCTCCTCCTCATAACCTCATCACTTCCCGTCACTCACCTTTCCTACCCGAAATCGAAGTCGCTCACAAATACCCCCCACCAACCACGGAGGGTGTTCGGAACAAGATTAGCGAGCTCTCCTTATCTTCCTAACTCAGCTCTCTACCGCCCACACACCGGACATTTCTTTATCCGGAAATGGTTCGGCTCACTGCAATGATAGTGACTAGCCAAAACTGCAATTCACTGATAGTATTCAACCGAGCTCGTTGGCAGAAGCCAAAACAGGCCACTTCGCTCATGGCTACGGGCAGGGGAGAAGTCCGAGTCTCTTGGCTGTTCAGTGGAAATCGTGAGCGCAAAGTATGAATCCTTCCTGCAGATTCATTCCGCCGGTGACTGTTCCTTCTGTCCCCAACTTTACGCTTTCTGCTCGGATATGAGGAGGGACGTAGCGTTGAGGTATCATACGTGAGACTTTTTTCGTGTTATCGTATCGTACGATGCTTCCTCACTGCTGCAAGCTCAAAGAGCGATTCTCAAGCCAAGCCCGAAACTACGAACCCCTTGATCAGGTGTAGCACTGGATGGGAGGGGCAGCCTGGCGATGTATCGTGCAGGGTGATCGAACGATCATAGTTTGTCACTCGGTAACTAGCTCTGGCTCTGATAGGGGTCGTTCGGGGACCAAGTAGAGGCCAAAGCGCGCCAGAAGCGAAGGCTTCCGAGCCATCACCAACCGCCATGGGACCATAGGAAAAAATAAAAAAACCATAGCAGCACCCGCACAAAAAAGTGTGGAATTATTTCCTTCCATTCCCCCAGAGTTAGTGAGGAGCGGGACGCCCTTTCCCTCAAGGTATGATCCCTGCCAAGACCGGGGTTTTTGTACTCGAATATAGGAAGGATATCATACATTGCAACGCACCTACCTATTTCATATATCCGCAGCTCTAATGAATTCCAGATAAAAGCCTGAAATAAATATAAATTATACTTCAGACATGCTAAATATCTTCAAAAAAAAAAAGTTCCAAAGCTGAGTTTCAAGATATTTGTGGAAATATAGTGGCTCGAAAAACTGCAACCCTGGTGCGTTTTGGCATCTGTCCGGTTACCAAACGACCCCTATTGACTCTCCCACTACCTATCCCCGAAATCTACTAGTGCTTACATTTCTAGACAGCCCTAACAGCTTGAAAATTCAAACCCGATAGAGACCGCTCAAGTCACGTCTCGGGGGAAACCACCACCCAGTTCTTCAGGTAAAAACACCCCAGCAAAAGAGCAGATAAAGCAGCCCATCAACCACAGTGACAATATAGGCTCCCATAACCCTCCAACACAAACAAAATCATCTCAAAAACCTCCTCCACCTTATAGTATACCCATCAAGATATCTCCTCCTCGCAAGTTCCACTTCCACATCCTCCCTACCCCCCAGCCCACCAATGCGCCCATCACCCCCAACTCCATGCCCACACCCACACCCACACACAAACCCAAACCCCGCACACCGCCGCTCTCTAAACTCGCCATCGACAGCACACTCCATACGACATCCCACGATATGAGGAAACCTCCGAACACTCCCACTCCCAACATACCGAATCCCAGACCTCGGGATCCGAGGTCCCGCAGCGTGCTCCCATTCGCACACCTCACGCCGCCGCTCATCTCGATAGTATCTTTCATCCTCGATATAAAACCCACCACCGGACCAGTCGACGTCCGTGTCGGAACACGAGAGTTGACGAGGGAAATTTGGTCCCCACTCTTCCCTATGGTGCCCCCCAGGCGATCGGACTACCTGGTGATCTCTGCCGAAGGGAGCGTGGCAATTGTCTTCATGGCTGTTCCGAAGCGCCCAGCCTGCCCTCCGATCATCGGGAGATAAACACCGGTCTGGTGCTGAGTTTCTGCGCTGATCGTAGCGATCAAAGGTAGTGCTTGAGTCGCTACGCGCCACAGAGCTCCTTGACAGAGGGCGGTCCGAGAATGGTGAGTATCTGCTATCGTTCATCTTGAACTGACTTGGTATTCTCCCTTCCTGACTTCCTTTCCTTCTTCAATGAATCCTAAGGAAACTTTTGAAACAGAAAAGGCCTCGTGTTGATTATTTGTATTATAACATGTCAATTCCGGAGAGCCCCTTATTCACACACACACTCACCAGTACATACAGTCCGGTGCCCAATTCCGTTCGCAAAACTCCAAAGCCAAGGCAAGCACAAATCCGCTCATGACCTCCCTCACAAGTGGCCGTTATCGGAGAGATCTGCTTGTTGTCAAATGCGGGGACCCTTCCGATCTGACAAACTGCCCCGCGAACTGGGATCTGCAACTATACGTTGCCCCCCCCCCCCCAGTCTAGCAAACAAACAAAACAGGGTGAATACATGCTGATTCCCGCGCTTGCACAAAATCTATCACCCTCGCTTGTGACGTCTTTCCGGCACTTTGGATCACCGGGGGCGAGATCAATCAATTACTCTTCGGGAACTAGGTACGCTATTGTAGAAGCCACATTTCCCCTTTCGAAAGAATCGAGTGAGATGCTGTGGATTAGATGGGAGTGTTTATCGGATATTGTATACCGGGGTTTACAAGGGTCAGAGAACCCCTGTTTGACTAACACTTCGCGAAGCCACGTTAGCTGAGGGAGGGCTGGAATACCTAAAGAGGAAATCCGATCTCAGTGGCTCACTAACTTCAGTTAAGGTCGATTGATAGATCATTTGCTTCGGGCTGAAAGACTGCTTGAAACCGCAAATCTACCGAGGCATTCTATCAATCTGAGAGATGTGATGCTCTAGGTGAAAAAGATCACTAAACGGTATCAAGGCCGTTTCAGAGGTAGATTCTGAAGACTCGATTCTCCATCAAGAGTTGTAGCAATGCCCCCTATTGATGATATAAAGCCAATGATGGTTATGCGTTTATGCAAAATTATTAAAGGCAGCAGCCACGAACGTCCAGTCTTTTATGTTTCTCGCTCTCGTACCGCCTGCCTACAAAAGAGGAGTGAATTTCCACAAAACACGTCAATCTCTAACGATCCCCCCTTGCGGGTAACATTATCTAGCCCGTTGATGAGCGTGACACTCATGCGCTTCCCGAATAAATGCATCAACAGCGCATAAATAATTGAAGGGATAATCGCCTACTCGGATGAAAATCCTCTAGGATAATAGTTGTGCCGATCATGCCTTTTGGCTACCCAGAGACTCAGCTTAACGCCAACCTCCTGAATCGTATCCATTTCCCCGAAAATGGATCCATGGCTTGGCGGCCAATGCCGCCAACACCCTACCCTCTTCAAGGGAAAAATCAAGCGTCAGTTCCATCAATTCAAAAGGGGCTCAATTAGCATTCGAACACCAACCGGTGAAGACAGCATCTACTCTATGTAAAGTATTCCGCTTCCCATTTTTCCAAAGACCATGAGTTCCTATCCCACGAGCTGAATATACCCGCAATAACGTATTCCAGGGGGGCTAGTATCTGTGCCTGCTATCGTGGAAAACACACTAGAACCCCTCGTTTCATACAGTATAGGATTTCCTACCGCTCATTCCCAGGGAAGGGCCCGAGTTGATCATCCCCAAAGCTAGCCTAGCCCAAATTTTCACCCCCCTCAAGCTAAGCCAAGTAACACGCGATTATTAGGCCATGCGAGGGAAACCCTAGAAAAGTGACTCAACCAATAACTAAAGGGACTTATAGCGAGTGCAGGGGCAACAACCCTCTGGCATCATCATCATGTCCCAACAGGGCCAGAGCAGCCAGTAAACGAAGCCGTGCCCCCGTAATATGTGATGAGAGGAGGCTTCTGGACTCATCACTCGACGAGTATAGCGCGAAGGAGGGCTGTCCGAACATGGGCTTCAACCCTCAGATCCGCATGCCACGAGGAACCGAGTGATTATCGGTGATATACAGTGTTGGTTTTCCTCATTTACCAGATATTATGCCACATTCCGGCGATTCCAGATGGATCGGTTGGGCTCGAGAGTAGGCGTGTGCCTGAATAGCCTTGAAAGTAGAAATCGGAACTTACTTTCCCGGAACACTAGAAGGTATTCACTTCGTAAACGTGTGCCCCTCAAACCCAAACAACTATCCCCGTGAGCCCCTCTTCCTTACCTAGAGGACGCCTAGCAAGCCTAACAATCATATTATTTCCAACAGAAGCTCCCTGAACGCAAAGAGGGCACACCACAGACCGCGCGCTGGGGGCCGGTGGGAAAGAGGTCAGTCTATTCGCTAACTGGTAAGCCTTGTTGACGGCGTCCAGCCTTGCTCCCCCAGAGAATGGCGTTTCTTGATAAATCTTGAGCTCGGACGGATTTTGAACACTAGTTGTTGTGGTCAGGCATCGATGTTGTCCGTTGCCAGCTGTCCCGATCAACTGTGCGTTTCTCATTCCAGATCTGTTGACCAATGATCGTAAGTCCGATGAACAGGTGATAGGCTGATGAACGATGGGGTTAACTGAGGAAGGTTGAGAAGCAATAATAGAAAGAAACACGTTTCCGATCAAATACAACAAGTAAATAAAGTCAAACTCCAATGCGCTTAGCGACAAAGAAACGAATTGAATTAGAGTTATGTCATCTTACGTCGCATTGTGCTCGTACGCATGATGGATGCCCAGTCAGTGGGCCAAAGGGTTAAGCAAACCAGCGTTAAAAACGTCGCGGATGCGTAATCCGAACAAGATGGAGCAACGCCCAGATTGTCTGCCTCAATAGCAGAAATCGTTGGTAGGATCCAGGCGATGGAACCTGGGTTCCAACTACGATCCCGAGTAGTCCACCAATCGATTGGAATCCTTGGGAAGCCGCTAAGATGTACCGTGCGCAAACACACAGCAAAGACACGAAGTTTGGGGATTGGGGTATGGCAGCACGTTGATAATTCATGGGACACATACGGTGCAATTACGATGCTATAACACGATGTGGAGACAATATCAGTGGTGTTTCCAATACCTCTACTTTCGCCTCCCAGAATTTGGTCACAGAGGACCTTTGAAGAATCAATACCGAGACCGGAAACTCACCTCAACTCGCCCCAGTTCCCCTCCTCATCTCCCACAAAATCTTGGACCCGAAAACCCCCACCCTTGACCTATGGGAGGCATCACCCCGCCTACCCTCTCCGAGAATTGGGAACAGGACTTCCTTCTTACAACCCTCCACTGCCCCACTAATCAAAACTACCGTAATCTGGTTCCTCACACTCAAAAGCCAAAACTTACCCGATCATAAGCTTTTCCCAATCAGACAAGAGCACCCGAACACAACTACTCGAGTACCGTACTACGATCCTCCTTTGCCCGAACCCCCTCCCGAGGAAGGGGGGAGAGAAAAGAAGGGTTTGCTTTTTCACTAGTTATAATAAGTCAACGCTTTTAGAAATGAAAAAAAAATAAAAAAAGCTCACCATCGGCGGCGATCGTAGCCCGTGATGGCTTTGATGGAACCTGCGTGGGAAGGTAATGGGTCCCGCAGTTTGTTCTGTTCAGACAGAAGAAAAAGTTCTCCCTAAAAGTTCAGTATGCAGCATAATGCATGCAAGCCCTGGTGGTGTTCATCTCTTCTACATAATAAAGCTACTGTAAGGTGGATCGCTTCTTCTGCCGCTGTTCTGGAAGGCGGTACTTGTAGAGAGTCCCATGCTTCCCTACCTATCTGAAAGTTCACACTACTCGAGCACTCTGTGTGAACGAGTGATACTGGCGCACAGAAAATTGAAAGCACAGACCTACCGAGGGCTCCCGGATTGTATGGTCGATATTAATACTACATTGCCAGTTTCGCCGTACCCGAGGGAAGATGAGGGGTGGGATACGGTAAATACCGTAACGTTAATAGATGGATAGATGCGCCGGTCTGTTGCCGTGGTTGATATGGGAATTATCGAGGGAGGACAGTTGGTTGGTGGGTTGGCGGTTGGTATTTTCTGAGCGCGGCGCGGCATAAATTTCCTAACCAGTATGGGTCCCTACGACGTTTCCCCGCGGCTTCTGGACTGCTTCTGCCTCCTACTTTGAGACAACTGTCTGTTCTAAGTACTAGTAGGTCGGGCACTCGTCCGACCGACCGCCCGAACTTTCCAACGCCGAAACCCGATATTCTAGCGTAAGTTAACCAAAATGTAAGTGATGCATTACGGCATCCATCATGAAGTCGTTCGCTTCTCTGTTCGTTTTCGTGGCAAGCTATCATACCAGTTATGCACTTCATTGCACACCAATGGGCAAAAGTTCCCCGAAACGTTTTTCTCCAAACAGCATTGTGTCCATTCAAAATCGATAGCCTCGCGCTAACCTTTATCTAGCCGCGTGCCCCCGTCTCGCCTTCTCAAGCGCTGATTACATATAAATAAATAAATAAGAAAAGAAAGAAAAAAGAAAGGAAGAAACTCTTTCCCCCTGACTTCCCCTCTCTCACCATTGTTTGCCGGGGAGGGGGGAACTGAGAGGGAGGGTGGTGATGCGCGGTGAAGTTGACTCCTCCTCAACTGCCGAAGCCTCCCCCTCCGCCGTTGAAATAAAATAATACGGTACATGAAGAACTGGAGGTAACCGCAACATGTGTGTAACCTGACGTGAAAATTGTGTCACCAATAGGGAGCACACGCGCACACACACTTTGGAGTTTGAAATCACAAAATTCGGGATTGGAAGTGTGGAGTGGAATGGGTGAGTGAGGTGAGGAGGAGGAGGAGGGGACGGGTGGGCAAAAAGCCATTGTCGCTTTGCGGGATGAAGAAGAAGGGAGGGTGTTGAACTGTACCGACGATGGGGCCAGGCTTACTACTCGGCAATGGGACATTGGGAATATGATATTTTGTGTAAGGGTGGAAGTTGATGATACTAACGTGAGCGATCTGGATCTGGGATTTTACTTGTGCATCGGCTTGGAGTTGCGGTTGGATGAGCGGAAACGAGACGAAGCGATGTTGATTGATTGATTGATTGATTACCTTTTTTCCTTTTTTCCTTTCTCTTTTTTTTTTGCTTGTTTTTTGATAGGAGTGCAATATTGAATGCGGAGTACATAATATGTGACTGGGAAGGTGAAGAAGAGGATGGAGAATTGGGGAATTTTCAATTGGCATTGCGATGACTGTAATCACTGTAGCTTAGGCTACCATAGCTGCGAGAGATCGATCATATGAGGTTTAGTTGTAAGCAGGCAGGAAGAATCCTCCTTTTTTCCTTCTCCTCCTCCTCCTCCTCCTCCGCCATCAGCTCCTCCTCCATCAGCTCCTCCATCAACCCTCGATTACGGGGAAATATGTTTCTTTATCAATAGCTACCATATATGATTTCCTGCGATACGCAGCAATGTTATACAAGAACCGCAGACTTTAACTCGCGTGACCATCATCACCAATTCCTCATCCCTTCACTCACTCACTCGCTTGTTTCTCCTCCATCACATTGCACCGGCCAGTCTGTCAGTAGACGTTAGCACGAAACGCCAACCGAACAGCGTTGGTGCCGGTACCCCCCGCTTAAACTACAGCCTGACTAAGCCTGGAAAGGATACTTCACACGATATCACACTCAAGTAGGTTACTCCTATTCATGGCACTCAACACAGTTTTGAACCGCAGGTTCTCCGCGGTAATTATTTTTTCCCCTCTCTTAAGCTGAGGTATGGGTAGCGACATGGACATGGATATGGAGATTGATACGTACCGGTACGGATATGGGCAGGGTAAGGGTTTGGTTCTTGGTTTCGTTTCTCAAAGTGCCGACTGATTGATTGGGGGGGGATTGATTGGTTGCGGGCGGCCCGATAAAGCGGTGGTGACAACTTTATTGGAGGTAAAATGTACTAGTACCGGTACTCGCAGAACACACGAGGCATGGTGGTACCGGTAGTTTTTGGGGATAGAGATGGTAGGGAGAGGCCGTCTTGAGATATGAGCCGGTACGACCAACTAACCAACTATGAAACAGTTACGGTAATGGTCAATAGGGCTCAATGTCTATCGTAACAGGTACCGACACGCATTTAAATCTATTGTGCCCTGCTATTGATTTCGGAGGTTTGTGCTCGCACTTGTCCTAGGATAGAAGCACCTGAAAATAGGGATTAAAGAAACAATATATGGCAAAAAAAATCCAAATAAGCAGGCCTCTAAGCGGCAGTACAAATATATATCCCCTCCCCCCTTATTTTCGGGTACCTCTGGCCTGGGACGAGCGCAGTATCGTACAGCAGGCGATCATTTACAATCAGGTCTCTCAGCTGCTAGAAAGCGAATCTCTAACTTAATAGTTACCCGGCTAGAAACCCCTCAATCCCTCACACTCTTCCACCCCAATACTTCTGCAACACTGCTGCTCTCATACTACGACAAGTACTGAGTTGTACTACCACTACCCCTCTCTCCCCGGTGTTCCCACCACCCTTTTTTTTCACCACCCCCGAAGCAAACCCATTGATATCAATATCGGCCGTGCCGAGGCCCGAACCTGTACAAACTATATCAGACAATTTATACCCTTTGTAAGGTGGCCTCTCACATTGTATGATAGCGCCATTGCGGACTGCAATACGGTAGCGCCATCATCCCAGGCCACCAAAGAGCAATTGGGAGTACCCAACCTGCCCTCTGGTGATTGCTACTTAGCGCTCTGCAACGTTACTCCATACGAACAGCCTGGGGGTAATGGTATATCGACCTGTGCTCTCTAGGTTCGCTGTGCACACTGGGGAAATTGCTTCCCCGTATAGCACTCAACTATTGCGACAAACCCCTAGCCAACTACAAGGGCCGGTTTACTAACTAACTAATTATTATCTAAGTTAACCAACCAGCCAACCAACTCGACCCTCATAAGCACACACATCATCCATCCACCCATTCAAATGACTTCTTCCTTCGATCAAGATCAGGGTTTGGCAAACCTCCCACCATAAAAATTCTACCACGTTGGGTTTTTCATCCGGGGGGCTGGGATTTAATAGCTGAAGTAAGCGGACAATAACTGAGCAATGTTGCTCCGTCTATTAACCTCAGTATATTACCATCCTATCATCTGGTAGAGCCCGTAGACGGATGGTTTCCCCGACCTCGACGGGATGCCTGCGCTGGCGCTTGACATTGTGAATCATCATGTTATACTCGGCTTTTCTTGCCTTCTTCCTCTTATTCCTCTTCTCCTCCTTTTCTTGCTTGATGCTACTATACATGCTGGCACAACGGCGGGAAGCAAACATAGCTATTCCTGGGGAAGAGGAGTAGGTAATGATGGTCACTACGATACCGAAGATGATGTTGGTTTTTGTATTATTACTTTCGTCTATACAGCACAATACTGTGCTGTGCTCTTCCCCTCTCCCCTCGCTCTAAACTCAACCTCAAAACGGAAATCACCACATTTCATGTTTTCTCTTTTTCTGTCTCCTTCCTCCTCTTCAGCTGCTTCATTCCCTACCCTGCCCTGCCCTGCGGCCGCTCTACTGTATCATGCTGTGCAGTACTGTAAAAACCAACCATTATAGTAATAATATCATCGATATAAAATTTAATAAAAAAATGGTAAAAAAGTAGAGAGAAGAATATCGGGGCCCGCGCTTACTGCAGAATGCTCACATACACTACCTATATAATATTTCCTTCCCACACCCCCCCCTTCTCTCCAACCTCGGAGATCTCTGCTTCTCTGTTTGTCCACCTGCTTCCTGTACGGCACGCATTGTCCAGCACTGTAGCCTTCGCACCACCTACCTGCCTGCCTGCCTACCTTCCTTCCTGCTTGCTTGTTTGTCTGCCGCACGTGCAGCACGTATGCGCACGCCCATCCGTCCTCGCTACCTAAGCCTCCCTTCCTCCCGTCTTCTGGGATCACTGTGGAAGAGGCTCTGGCTGGCAACCGTATGTACCAGTACACTGTTGTACTGTACTCGCATGCACGGAATGAGGGGCAGTTCGTATTATCAATCCTATTCTTCTCCCTTTTCCTCTATCTTTCTTTTTTTTCTTCCTTCGAACAAACGATTGATTAATTGTGCTACACCCGTTTTGCGGAATCCATTGCCGCTTGGGGTAAGTCCAATCATTTAACAAAACTAATGATGAAGAAATGATGGATGAATTGGGAGGAGAGAGGGGGAGGGGAGGGGTAAGTTAGTGAAATGCCGGCCGTCGCGGCATTGTATGGTGCCGGGCACTTGAAATCAACCGAAAACTAACACAAGAATAATTCTCGAAAATTTTCAACCACCACCACATCTTTGAGAAGATGTGGCTTCATAGAAGTGTTCAGAAGACACTCCTCTTTAATTCTATGTTTTCCAATTTTCAATCAAAGCAATATTAGTGGAGATAGTAAAATTCCGAATTACCCATGTATGGTCATTTTCGAAGTTACTTTTGCCAAGCCCCACTATTTATGTGTATTATGTAAGCAAAATGAATTACCCATGAGGGCTGATTTCAAATGCCCGGCACCATACCGTTATAGTTATGGAGGGCCTGGTTTACAAGTTCACGTATGATACTCTTCACAAAAGGAGGTTTTTATTATTAATAAAGTCCCCTTTCTCTGGAGCTTTTTTCCTTTTTTTCTCTACTGGAGTACACACTGTAACCTGGGAAGGCATAAATTTATTTATCGATAACTTGTATCGCGGGTAGATTTCGTGGTTGAAAAATACGGTCCGGCTTGTACAATATGGAGAATTTCAAACTAAATTACCCCAGCGTAGCATACACTATTAAGGTACAGTTATTATTACCGGTATCATGTCATACTCGTGCAGTCGCACCCCCGCCAATTGGACGAATCTGTCCGGTACGGTACAGTGGGTGGCATTTATAAATTCGGGACACCAGGTCAGGTTTTTGGTTGTTGAGAGAGGATTTGGAACTCGCAAGAAGATTTTTTATGCGGGATAAGTTAGTGGGTTGTTTTCCGGATTATCGAGATCTGGGATAGTGTGGTGTGACTGCTCTGTGTGCTCGTAAAAGTTATCGTGGCTATATACGGCGAACTCCTTTTCCCTTTCTTGGGAAGAGGGGAGGTTTGGCATCGCGAATGGATGGGTTTTCGAGGTTGGGTTGGGCTTGTTTCGACTTGTACCAGTAGGCTTTCTGGGGAATTTTTTTGAATTTTTTTGGGAGGGGTTGGACTTGTAGGGGGTTCTTTAGTTGTTTTTTTTGTCTCTTCTGGAATTGAGATTACTGGGTATGGCGGTTTTCAGCCTAGGTTGTGTGGTTGATGATGATGATGATGATGATGATGGTATTTTTGTCTTCCTGCTAAGAAAGTGAGAGAATAAAGACCACAGTATCAAATCGATACCTGAGACGAGAGGTGAGACTTGATATTATACTATCGAGCGATTGATTGACCTATGGTATATACCGGGGATGCTAAGCTGCTACCGTATGATGTGTACCACTGACCGCTGTACGCACAAACGCGCATTCTACAGTAGAGAGTGATGAGGGTTGCATTTTCTGGGGATGATATGCTCAAGAATTTCCATGATTGGGGATTTTTCACTATTACTATTTTCATCATGATACTATTATCTTGGTGGAGTTGTGGTATGTGGGGATCATATCGACGTCGTTTTACGCTTGGGGTACCCTGACCAATGCAGAGATGCACTCGAGTAACCGGTAAGCGTGTAATTGTGTACCGTAGTTAAAGAAAAAATGGATGGTCGCGGCTGCCACGGTGGTTGGAAGGAAGGAAGGAAGGTGGTGGTGTTCGGCATATGCGTGTCACTCGCATTTGTATGCCGTTAACTGTCTAGTAGTTATCGCGAAGTAATAATTCGAACTGATTTCAGGGTAAGGGAGGGAAGAGCGGTGTGGAGAAGGTTGGAGGGAAGGAGGGTTGATTGATGGTGGTTAAGGATGGTGTGTGTGTGTCTGTGCTGTTCGAAATTCGGAGGCGTTGATTCGTTGTGATAATTATTGGAAGGGGGGGGGGGGGGTGAGTGGCTCGAATGAGACCCTCCTCTGTTAGATGAAGCCCGAAGGGCACTTCCCGGCCGACTCTGGCCCACACATTTTTCCAGCGTTCGCCTCTCCGCAAGATCAGATTACTGCGAACTGTTGATGGAATCCACCCCTTCTTCTCCTCCTTCTCCTCCTCCTCCTCCTGGGAATAGGCGGGCAGAGCTGTGTACGCTGGCTTCTGTAGGATGCGGTGAGTTATGGGCTGTTTATAGTTCTTTTATCCAGGGCATAACTTCTTCTCCGGTGGGAGGGATTCTGTTTAGACGGGGGAGGAGGAGGGGGGGGGGGCGTAAGGGAGGAACGCCATGCCTGTGTGATACTGTACGATAACCGTCAGATCCCCGGAATCTACTTAGAGTGGGAGTGCGCCGCCTATTCATTCGCCTTTGCCCTTCCTCGTGCTTCTTTCTTGTTCAAGCAAAAACAGCCATCGTCTCCTTTTCTTCATCTGGCCTTTCCTGTGTCTGCGTGCGCTGTGCGGTGTCCCCTCCACCGTAGTGTACATACAATATTATAACACAATCACCTACACCTAACCTTGACGTTTCCTGTTATTCGCACCACCGTTGTCACCTCCGGGACCTTGCTCCAGGAGAAATCATCGCCAAGTCAACTGAGATTACCGGAAACAATACCTTGAGCCACGCTTTGAATAGCACAGCGAGCGCTGCAGCTGTATACAGCATACTACTTGGCCCCTTCCTTTAAGGAGGAATCCTGGACTCCTAGGCTCTCGAGAACCATTTGGTTGGCCAACTCGTGGGTCACTTGCACTCCTCCTTTAGCCATACGCTATCCATACCCGTGTCTCTTCTAAAAGTTGGCTGGCCGCCTGTGGGTTTCGGAGATACGGTGATTGATTCACAATTAATTGTATGTACCCACTCCTATATTTTTGGGGGTGTGCTGGGTGCATTTATATGTTTGACGGTTCGCTCACCTGGTAACAGCGGACGAATCCAGTCCAATCAGTGGTTGTCCGCAGCGACTTTTGCAAATCAGATCAAGCTTTGTGTGGTCAGTCTGATACGGGCGGCCATTACATACCGGTAGCTACCGATACCGACCGACACAACCATCCCCATCACCAACCATCTTCTTTCGCTTCAACTCACCAGACTTACTGTGCTTGTTCGTGTAAGACCCTTCTTGCTTGAATATAATAACTAGTTGGTGGTCTGTGTCCCTTGCATCGACCGGAACAAGCGAAACGACAGCTACGGTACGCAACCAGTTTGGCCAAAACTGATAGCTCCTCCCCTCTTCTCCCTCCTCCGGCTGGCTCCTTACCCCCTTCACTCCCCCTACATTTGTATATCACGCATTCCGTACGCGACACTATCGTTTACTTGGGCCTCGGTATTATCATTCTTATTTATAAGATACGCTTTGTTCCTGCCTCTTGCTACCTCTTTCCCTGCTTCTACTTTGCAGGTCTTCTGCAACTGCCCTACCTTACCCCCAAAACCACTCGCTCATCTCCAGGCGCGGCTTCAACCGGCTTTCCCCGTCGGCTCATAAACAAAGGAGCCTTCATCCTCGCCACAAATCGTGGCCACGCCGACACCTTCTTGTCGCTTACCAAACAAACTCCATAACGCCTTTTGCCTTCGGGATAGGAATACGATAAGCAGGATCGATCATGGATTCTGTTCGGCGGTATTAACGACCAACGCTGCTCCCCTACACCAACCTTGTTTTCTTCTCTCCTAACCGTTAATACATTTCGCTTTTCATTATTTCACTCTCCCGACGACAACGCAATCATGCTTGGTCGTCTATTCTCCTCTGCGAATTCAGCAGCTACATCTCCCGGCGGCACTCGCCCGTCAACCGCGGCGGCCCCCGAAAGTGACGATCTACATACTAGGAATCTTCTCTATCCCGATGCAACTTCCTTGTTCCATTCGTCGCTATCCTGCTCTCATACCAGCAGCAGTGGCGGATTCGGCGAGAGCATTGATCTCGACTCTGATCGAGATGTGAGAATCATTATCGCTCAAGATGGCACGGCTACAGAGCTGAAGGCCGTCTTGTACGACTCTCACCCTGTCCCAAAGAACATGGGCCAATCGCAGTCGGGGGTTGAAGACAACGGCCCTTTATCGCCTGGACTTGGGGGATCCCACCATCGTTCCAGACGACGTCCTGTGCCTCCAAATCATCCTTTTGGCACCTCTTCGTATCACCCAACTCAAAGTGCTTCTGGGGTAGCGCCTGACCACGAGATGACCGTTTTAACGGATTGCATGTTCGGCTCAGCCCCATTAGCATATAAGGGCCCCTCAACAAAGGTACACATACTTCCGACAGTGGAAGAGCGAAAAGGCGGGATTCGAAATAGTCCTGGTTCCTCGAGACGCGGATCGCTCCGAAATCTCTCCTCTGGCCCCCAGCAATTGGAGCCAGAGTCACTTAAGGACGGCCGCAAGGAAGTTTTGATCACGAGGCTGTTTTCAGTAGTGCTGCCGCCAAGCCCAACGCTTCCTAATCCCTTCTCGGGCTCTAATGACAACACTCCTACGCCCACAGGTTCATTGGGATCCCAACATGGATTTCCCTTTCCTAAAATGGGCAATGGCGCCCAGCCCGCGGGTGGGCCGGCGGCTGCAGCAGCTAAGATTATCAAACCACCCAAGACTTATATGTATGCGCTTGGTTTGATTGTGTCATTGCCTTCGCCAGCCGTTTACAACCGCCCGTCGACAACTTCTTCTCTGTCTCTCAGCCATAAGTGCTGTTGCCAGCGAAGTACATGTGCATCTTTCGAACATGATCACGGGCATGCTGACTTCCTGTGTTCAACATCCCCATCATTTGACGACGGCCATTTTCCACAACATTCACTTAGTAGTCTGAGGTCGGATGCTGTGATTGATGACCTCCAGACCCCTCCTTCGATAGATGACCGGATGGATTTGATCACTAAGCACTGGGATGTCATCAATAGAGCACTTTCAGACCTCCAACGTGTCGCGCAAACTCAGATTCTCAACGTTTTAAATGCCGCTGACATGGCTTCCGCCCAGGCGGCCTGTCAAAACGGATTCAAGTACAGGAAGAGAATTGAGCTAAAACAGTGGGCATTAATGAGCGACGATTGTGTGCGAAGAGAGGTGGATAGACTGCGTTGGAGGATTGTGACAGGAATTAAGGTTCCTAGGGTCATTACGGGGCAGGGAAAGTGGGGTGTGTGGAGAGACGAGGCGCATTGGGCCAATGAGCGGTTTGGAGGGAGGGAAATGAAATTGTGGGTTACTGCTGCCCAGTTGACGGTTTTTTTATCGGAATACTAATTATGCGACATGCAGCTTTTTTCTCACATTATTGACTGCGTTTCTCGGCCACCACACGGAGTGGCTAGATGTTCTTGGTCCTCTGCCATATAGGCGGAGGCACCAGCGGCAACAGCAGGTAGCAGGTAATAATGAGGAGTTTTCCATACCCACTCGGACCATAATTCTTTCGAACGACAAGATGGCTTCGAGAAGACTCATATATCTCCTTTCGGCTTTTTTGCCGACCAAGAGTCTCCCACAGTGGGATGGACTTCCCCCACCTTCAAGGAATTCGTCGATTAATTATCTTTCCCAATCGCCACCTATTTCGGGGGCAATGGGAAGTGGCTTAGGAAGCAAGAAGAGTTCTCTACGAAATAAGGCCAAAAGGAAGCCGAGTAAGCTCAGCATGGTTACTGGTGACGAAGAGGAGGTGGTTGTCGGATGGGATATCCCTGTGGTGACTGGTGGAGAGTCAAGTTCAGCGCCATCTGTGTTGCAACTTCCTTTGGCGAACCCTGCACGAAAAGCGGGGAGTGCAGGGACACTGACCACAACCCCAAGTTCTGCGACTGTTATGGCGGCTAATGCACCGGGGAGCCCCCAGAAAAATGATGTGCGTCCGAGCAGCAGCAACAGTGCAGCAAGTGTGAATCTGATGACCACACTAAAACGCACCGGGACCGCAAACACGATGGATTCAAACAGTGGATGGGGTAGTTTTCTGAGTTTCTGGAGCCATTCGAAGACAGGGTCTACTGCTCCAAGTGAAAGCAGCCTGCAGCACGACGACTGCTTCAATGTGATCGGTAGGGGTGGGACAATCAATAATGATGAGGGGGAACCAGTGGATGTCGGGGAATTGTACTTGGAGGATGACGATCTGCAACATCACCCCCACAAGCAACACAGTGCCCCACCATCGCTACCTGCTCACCATAATTTCCATCACCTCCAATTCTCTGAGAGCCATGTGAGGCTGTCAGTCGACGAGAATGATGGGGTAGTCGACGTCGACATCCCAATGCCATCCCTAGACTTCCCGGCAACCGGATATACATCTCCCGTTAGTTCTCCGTCTAGTTCCGGATGGGCAATGTCAATGCCATCCCTAGAGAGCATGGGCAACGGGTTCCTTGGGCCTGGCATGAGTTTCTCATCCGGAATGGTAATGCCCAGCTGGACTACCGATCTCGAAGAGAACACAGTTAATATAGCGGGGTGGCTGGACGACGAAAAGTTCCACCCCGATTTCGCCCTTCAAGCCGTGAAACCGTACCCGGAAGTTGAAGAGGAGATCAAGAGAGCCATGAGAGCCGAGGCAACACCCCGTCAACCAATGAGCGCCACACCCGCTTCCGAGTCTGGCGGTACCAGTCAGGAAAGCCCCAATGACAGGTGGGTTGAAGTCTGCTCGGTCCTCATCGCAGACACAAAGGGGCGCACTATAAAACGCCTTCGTCTCCGCCGACGCAGCAAGAAACCAGCCGCCTCCGCAGGTACCACTTCACCACTGCCCAGTGCCCTAGGCGCCTACCGCCATCTACATATCCAACAACCATCGCTCGCTGCATCAAGCCCATACTTTGGCCCCGCCGCCATGGCTGCCGTTGCTCAACCAGAGGAAGAAGAGGAGGAAGTAATTGACGAAGAACAGGTATGTGACGTCGACGACGTTCTCGCTACCGCCGTGGAAAAAGTCATTGGCATGTCCGTCACCCCCCTCCCGCGGCCACAAACTGGTGGTGCTACCACCACCACCACCCGAGATGGAGGGGACGAACTTCAGAAACCCAATGTCCAAGGATGCAGGTGTATGGTTCTTGGAGCTCTAGAGAATGTAGTTCGCGCCGTTGCGCAGGAGCCTAGAAACGTCGTGGAGAACTTCTTGACGGAGGGGGTTGCGAAGTGGCTTAGTGATATTCAGGAGGCTTGCTGATTTCCTTTTTTCCCCTAGACATAGGAAGGGGGCGACGAACGGAGGGGTGCAGCGGACAGTCTCACCAAATTTGATGTTTGCCCCTAGGCTTTTGGTGTATCGTTCGCCGTTCCCCTGTTCATTCCCCCCACCCCACTATGTTAGTTTCCTAGTCTCTACCTATATTATCGTCATTATGGACGGTGCATTTACTTCTTTTCCTTCTTTGTCTTAAGCACTTGATGGTCCGCAATTCCCTGGGGACCTTGCCTCGCTCCATCTCATCTTTCATTTGCACACGTCATGGTCGGGTGGGCTACCGGAGTTTGTGGGGGGTTTTCTTTCCTCATTCCTTTTTACATGCAGGTTAAACTCTTCATGGTGGGTTGGATCGGAGCATAGCCTTCTTTGTTTTTCACGTTCCATCATACATATCATATCATAGCCCTTGCTTATTGTCCGGTTTTACTTTAATTAATGGAAGGGGGAGTGTACTTTTAGATATATTCACTTTTTTATTCTTCCTTCTTGACTGCTTTGTGTTTGATTTGGTTTGGTTTGGTTTGGCTGTCTTTTCATTTTATTTGGTTTATTCATCCAGCGCTGGCATTTCTGTTTGTGGGGTCTTGTTTCTACGATTGCCGGTGTTTCGGTGTTTTGTTTTGTTTTCAATTGCATGATGGGTGGTGGGTGAGGGTGATGCCATGAGAATTGTCTTCATCTAGCCTATCGAGTCATCGCTTCAACTACACTCGCTGGCTGGTCCTTTATAGCTAATGTGCCCGCACGGTACTTGTATGGTAGATTGGGATGGTCTTGGTGGGGCGTTGGAGCTTTGCTTTATCTTGCTTTAATTTTCGTGGAGTTGTCGAGCTGGCTACGAGTTGCGGGGATTATCTACTTTATCATGCTGCTATGCGTGCATCGCGATTTGTGATATGCAAATGTCCAGATCCCAGTAAAGAAGCAAGTAAGAAGCCTATGGAAGGGAGAGCAGTTCGATGATCGGCGACCCTGCATGTTCCCCACACCTTCCAATACAGTGCAGCACTCATCTCCAACATGGCGATTTTCGCTTCACCCCGGTGCCAAGGGTGAAACTCGTTTTATGTTAATAATATAGCAGCCCATGCACTCTCCGAACGAGCGAAAAGTCTAGACCACAGTAAGTCAAGCCTGGCCGGCCGGACGCTCAAGGATCACAGCACCCTCCCCGGCCGCCGGCGAAACATCAAGTAATTCACGGTAGTCAACCGACCAACCACCCGAAAAACCAACCAGCCAACCAACCAACACATGGCAAAAAAAACAAACCAACCATTCGATATTATTACCCATCACTATCACAATCATTCGTAAAACCCTGACTTTTTTTCTCTCGCAAAACACATGGCACAGAGTAGGGTAGGGTGACAAGAAAAGAGATTGAAGGGCGCGTGGTCGGTGTTCGAGATGATTTCCGGGTATTGGGTGCGTGTGTGGAATCCCGGGTTTCTTTTTTCCCACAGATAGATATGATAGCATCATTGTATGGCGGGGGGGGGGTGAATGAGGGGGTAGGTTATGCATGCTATGCAGAAGCTAGTATGTATTATATTATGCAGCTAAGTAGAAGAGGAGGAGGTGAGGAGGTGAGGAGGAGGGACACGATGCATGCGGTAACTGCTCCTTTATGTGAGGTACCCGTGATCTCTTCCCTTTTCTTTTTCCAAAGATGTTGCTCAAAGATAGTACCGTATTATATAACTTAATGAGGAATGAATGATATATCGGGCTAATCTCCAGTTTTACTTATTCATTTATTTATTGACATGGATGTAAGGTGGGGGGGGGGGTATTGTACCGTAATTGGTATTATATGATAATAATAATATTGAGTTAATGCTCTGGACGAGGTTGAGTACAGTATATTATAGTAGAGTAAAGCAGAGCACCCGCAGAGCACGGAAGAGAGTATGTGCCTGTGTTCCGGAAGGGGCTACACCAATAGTTACGTATTATATGTCTTGTGCTCTCATATTATGATAGCATATGTTTGTTCGGGCATGGTTGTTGTTGTTGTTCGGTTTGATTAAAAGGGATCGTTGAGATGAGCTATTACTCTACTCTGGTCTGGTATAACTTAAATAACTGCCGGTATGTTTCCCGCATGTTGCGCCTTGTGGAGGAGGTGAGTGAGGGTGGTATCATGTGTGTGTGTGGGGGGGGGGTTAAAGCATTATGCAATATCGTAAATTCGGGGAACTTTTTGAAGGCTCGATCTGGCCTGTATCTGTGATGTCTGTCTGGTGCTGGTTCCCGGGTATCGTGCTCTGCCGGGGTGTGCCGTCATCGCCATGTTAGCTGTGTGGTAGGTGGGGGTGGTGTATACTTGGGGTGCTATACCGCGTTATACCCCAGCTCTAGGATGCTACGATATGGAGCTATGAGAAGACTTGGGGCGGAGTGAATGAATAGCTTTCGGTTGCTGCTATGCTGTGCTGTATTCCATAGTTTCGATAGCTCGAGTTGCGGAATGGTAGGAAGAGCTATTATAGCTCAATTATGGCAAGGGTCTTTGTTAGACGTAGCTTAGCTTAACACTGCATAATAGCAATTCGGTACTGCACTGTAGTTAGAAGCCGAACAAGCTATATGAGACCAATATTATAATAATATTGTGGCACAGTCGGGGCGGTTATTCCATCGCCCGGATGACCAAACGGGAACCGCCGCCATCATTATCATCACCATCTCCTTCCTTCCTTCCTTAGCATCACCACAATCACCACACCTCACCCAGGTATTACAAAATGCACGACAGGTGAGTAAACGAAATTAAACCGTTGAAACCCCGAGTACCGTACCGTATACCACTTTCCGGGGCCGCGGGGTGTGTGTGTACGGGGGGGGGGGGCCTTGGGCCGGAACGAAATTGGTGGGGAAGGAACCATACAAGTATAGGCCTAATCAGGAAAAAATGTACTGTACGGTGATGTACGGTAAGCAAGGCGGAAATGAAAAAGATGGTATGGTTGTGGTTGCGGTTGCGGTATGGGGGAAAGAGAGAGAGGGAGGGAGGGAGGCGGCGGGTGGGCGGCGAGATGACAGATGAGATTACAGTAATATCATAAAACATTTTGGCGAACTTCCCGGGGTTTTGTGATAGGGGTGTTTGCCTGCCTGCCTGCCTGCCTTCCTCTCTTTTATCGCCTTGTCTTGTGCTTCCCACACCTTTACACCACCACCACTTTCTAATTTATTATTTGACTGCTCGACTAAGTTATGGGCTTGGGCCTTGTGCATTGGTAGTATATTATGGGTGGTTTCCGCCCTGTGTGATGCGGTATCGCATATTGCGTGGATAGCGTAGTGATGTGACGGTAAGCCCCGAGTGCCATGGAGTATAAGATCGGACACAGTATCGATCGACACCTTTTATATTCTTCTCACCTTCTTGGGGGGTGGTGTGTTATAGGATCTCTGGGGGGCGGGATGGGCGGGCGGGCGGATGGATGGATGGGTGGACGGGTTCGAGCTAATGGTACTACTCTGAGCTCGCGAGCTCTTCAAGTCCTGTTCCAAATTGCGGTGAGATCCTCCTTGCTTCGGCAGATGTATGATGATGTCTTGTATATCGGCGGGAGGTAGGGTAAGCTCCTCGGGTATCGCAAAGGCGTTTTGTGCTACTCTCGTATTAGTATTGCCTACTTTCCTCGGCAGGATGGTGAGTGTGGCGATACAAGTTCACATCGAGTCACTCGGGGCTTGTGATAACTTCTGAAGCCTATCTTGCTGGCGAGGGCGGCCTGGTTGTTGCTGCTATAGCCTGCCCGGCCGGCCTTGTGTTGGGGTTGTATAGGGTGGGTGGGGTGAGCTTTACAGGGTGCGCCCTAGTTCTGGAGAGTATGATACTATAGGGCCTATCTATATATTACGAAAAACTAGGGTCGGCCTTGTATGATAAAGGAATACCTTTAATTGGGTGATCATTTGCATATTATGCCCCCCTCCCCCCTCTCGAGGGACTGTTTTTTTTCCTCCGAAAAATCATCTTCACCATCTTAGTATTATTATTGTGGTAGGTAATTTATTTAACGCGCGTGTAGTCGGTGAGTTAGGCGCGGGCTGCACTCACGGTAATGATACCTGTTCTGGGAATCATTGAAAGGAGATGGCGGGCCCGAGGGCTGGGATGAGCCCAAATATATGTTTCACCCCCCTCGTGCGAAGCACTTGAACTATTCAACAGATAGGTCGGGCGGCAGATACGGCCGCCACTATCACACTTCAGCAGTTAGGCCCCACTGCCCTGCAGCTATTGGTCCTGCCCTCAGGCACCATATTTCTCCAGACAATATCAGGGATGGTCCAGGAAAGGAAGGGAGGGCAAGAGTAAAAAAATCCTTGGCAATTCACAGGACGTATTCCCCTCCCCGCCCCTGTGTACCAGTAACTCGGGCCACAGATTATTATATAGCCATGGCTCCCCAGCTTTGTAAAGTGTAAATCGGTGCGCTTGCTGGACCTGCATTGCTAAAGGGCCCTCCCCCCTCTAGTCCCTAGGTATGACATCACAGACTACGTTTTTCCCAACTGGTAGGAGCCCAAATTTAATTCCTCTCTCCCATTGGTGTTAATCCAGTTCCATAATATAAGCAGGGACGTATCATGTATAGTAAGATGGTAGAAACCTTCTTCCGACATCCGTACCCTGAGCTTGGGGAACCAAGATGAAGGGCTTATGTCTGTCCTAGGAAGAAATGAGGGGGGAAATCACGTCGACTACCATGTGAGATATCGTGTGAAGCTGTGTGAACTACCTGATGAGCCAGGGCGCCTCTATGTCATTTGAACAGTTGGTGCTTGCTCTATCCTTCGAGGTTTCATTGCCCCCAGGGTGTTACGGCCTTAATGTTGCTATTCCCCTTGGACACGCCACTGCCACTACACTCAGTGAGTTGCCTAGCAAGGGCTGGTACAGTACCAAGATCACGCCAGGCATCCCAAACCACTAATACAATTTATCCAATGCAACCTATAGGGAGGGGACAAACGGTGAGATGAGGATGGGCAACCGCACTACTGCATAGACCTATTCAATCTGGAGTAGTGGGGGGCAATGGCATTCGGGGTTTGCAGTTCCTGATCAATAAACCAAAAGAGGCAGAAACATACTTTTTTCCTCCTCTTCTCTCTCATTCCATTTTTCCCCTTTCCTTTTCTCCCCTCCCCTCCCTCTCTCGCCGCCCCACCAATCGTAGACCCCACCCCTAGGCATATAGCCTAGAGTCAGATTCTACCACCTTATATATCATGGTAGGACCGGTTCGTCATGCCTGTAGCCTTAGTGAGGAAGTCTAAGGTCTCTAATCTCTTAGTTTTGTATTATATCATAGGGATTTATAATTCTCCTAGCCTTCGTGAGGGATCGTATAATAATAGCTCTTCCGAGGTGAGTTGGGCGCCTTGTATCCTACCACTACCAATTGCACGAGGACTAATCGGTCCTTGGTTTATTAGCCTCTACGCCAGCCGGGATTACTCACATAATATTATCATAGTATTATTGCAGGAGATCAATACTTGCTAGTAGATGTATTTAGATCCTCCCTCTGGTAAAGGATAATGAACTACCCTACATCACCAAACGCGGGGTGAACTATACAGGGGCAGATAAAGCCTCAAAGAAAGAGAAATTATAGGCAGCAGATTGCCGCCTTAGCTAAGGTTTGACGAATATAGATCGTGATTTTGACTTCATAAGCTGTCCCGGTGCTCTGGGCGTAGTGGGGGTAGGCCTGTTAGAGAACGGTTGAGTCTGTTCAATCGGGCGTCACCTAAGCAACTGACGAATATTCAGACGAGCGCTTGGGGGTGCGTTCAGCTGCTAGAGACTATGGTATAGTTTTAATGCAGGAAAATACAGGAGCACAAAGAAAATAGGTACGATTCGTCCCTCGTAATCATGAACGTGAACAACCGTAATCTAAGCAGGAGTAGGGGCGGTAGTAACTCCCAACTCCTCTAACGCCACATTAGGATGCAGCACAAATACCGTTTTCCCACCCTCCGCACTGCTTCCTTCCGCTGCCTCGCCGACCAACCCCTCTCCGCGGATTTGCATCAAGATGTTGTCCTATATGAATGTCAACTTTGGCTTCATATAGGGTCTATGAAATGTGGAGTATAAACCTTGACCATGCGCTTAAGCACTTTGCCGATAAGCGCTTTCTCCTCCTCTAGTTCCTCCTCGGTGTTGATCTCCTCCTCCCTCATCTCGAGATACCATGTCTTGAGTTCCTCCTCCTCGACACCCTGTCCGGTGGTATTTTCATCGTCAAAGATACGACGTACAATGAGGTTGAGAATCTGCATGTATCGGTCGTATGTAATCTTCGTCTTCTCCCGAGGCGGTTGGCTACTAGACATGCCCGGGGTGGAGACCGCGGCAGTAGGTTCGCGGCTTTCTTGATCCATATCTTCCTGCATCTCTTCATCTGCTTCGTCATCAACTTCGACGTCGTCCTTCTCTACATGAATGATAGATTGCCGAAGAAGGCCAAAGGCTTCATTTACAAAACCTTCTGTGACATCTTCTACACAATTGGCTTTGGCGATGGCCTCAGAAAGGCGGATAAGAGATTCGAGCTGACGGACAGTAATTCGGTAACTGTTTCTTCCAACGCCACCTTGAGCATCGTCCGCGCGCAGCTCCTTGTATTTCTGAACAAGAAGAGTGCGGGCTTCCTCTGTGAACACGGGGCGGAAAGTTCGTGCGAATTTGATATATCGCTGTAACTGTTCGGTGGTAAATTCTGGGGTGATGGCCGCATCTCTATTACGATGGAGCCCTACGATGTGTCGAGCTAGATGGGTATCGATCGCTTCGTTGCATTCGTCAAGAACGACGAAGAAGAGATCGAAGCGGGACATGATAGGTGCAGACATGTTGATATTGGATCGGAGAGTAGTCTTCCGGTTGTATCGACCTCCTACAGGGTTCGCTGCTGCAAGGATGGATGTTCGAGCATTGAGGGTGGCTTGGATACCAGCTTTTGCTATAGAAATCGTCTGCTGTTCCATGGCTTCGTGAATTGCTACTTGATCTGCGACATCCATTTTGTCGAATTCATCAATAGCACAAATACCATTGTCTGCCAACATCAAGGCTCCAGCTTCGATGGTAAACTCGCCAGTTTCTTCGTCCTTGACAACTGCTGCTGTGAGACCGGCTGCCGAAGAAGCTTTGCCGGAAGTGTACACGGCACGTGGGAGGAAGGAGCAAACGTATTTCAGGAACTGAGACTTGCTGGTACTAGGATCGCCCACAATACAAATATTGATGTCTCCACGAAGACTCATGCCTTCTGGGGTCGCCTTATGAACACCGCCCATAAGCTGAAGCAGAATCCCCTTTTTGATAATTTCGTGGCCGTAAACAGTGGGAGCTATTGAATTGACCAGACGCGAATAGATATGGTCACTGTGGACCATACTCTTGAGTTCTGCGATTTCAGCTTGTGTTAATGAGTTTAGGAAGTCCTCTTGCTCTCGTTCATCATCGCCCATTTCTGCCTGAGTGCCTCTCAGAAGGCCTTGAACCTCTTCCTCCTCTGCGCTCTTTCGCAATCCCGCACCAGGAACCCCACTTGTATCGCTCGTGACCATGCAGGCGAGAAAAGCCAATCGGTAGGTCAGATCTCTTACACCTAGACTTTTTAACCCCGTAACACCTGTGCTTTCTGCCCCGCCTCGTGGAGCATTCTTCATGTCCTTCATACTCTGTGCTTTCAAACCTGGCAATCCTAACATGCTGACGTCAGGGACCACAATTAATATCCCAGTAAAGATACATTTCTCCCCAGCTTTCGCCCTCTCCACGATTTCGCCTCTTAATATGATGTCAAGGGTTCTCGGCATGCTCCCCGTGGGTATTTCGCCAGAGTTCTCTTGCACACGAACCTTTTGCCAATCAACAAAAGATGATTGCTTAATTTCCAATCTCCAGCTAACGCGATTACCGCAGGTAAGGTTAGGGCATTGTGTAGGTTCCGTATACCGGAATGTTTGCTCAATACCGGGGATTTCTGTACGGCAGGCTTCGCAAGTGAATGTAGCTAGTAACAATTCAGGACGAACTTCGGAGGTACGAGTTACAGTCGCTGATATAGAGGTCAGACAACCAATTTGAAGGGTACGCAGAGAGCGGATGCGAGTGGTAAGCGGAAGGTTGAAGATCCCAAGAGAGAATATTTTGTCGGTTGTGTGATTAACCTACATATTCAAACTTAGCAGGAGCTCTTTATCGATCAAACACAATAGCAAGAGATGGCAGAATGGTGCAAGGCGAGACACTATTCTGATGACAGATAATCGACATGAACTCACATTCTCAGACTGACCACCTCTCCCAGTCTTCCCCCAATACTCAGGCTCATATCGTCTAATGCAAGCCTCCAATCCTCTCTTTAAAAACGGTAGGAATCGATAATGCCTCTCTGTTATTGCCTCGACGAACCCTTTCACATGTGTGTTGCTCCAGTACGCCAAATGTGCATAATCAATGAACAGCGTACTTGAATCAGTCACTGCCATGCTATGAATGGCAGCAATGTAGTATTTATCGGTAGTGGGCGGGGCGGCCGCCGCGGCCGATGACGGAGGCGGCGGCGGGTTATCCGGATCTTCAACAAAACTGTACCAATATGAGCCAATGCAAGTGAGGCACAGGGGTAGGCAACCTAGAATTACTTTTCTAGAAAGCCAATAAAAGCATTCATAATTTGATCACCAGCTTCATCGGTAACCTTTGGTACCTGGCTCAGGTCGGTTCTCGGCCGATTAGTCCTGTTTAAAGTCCCCCTCGCTCCGACAACCTCATCATCTTGGTCTACATCCATTTGACCATCGTCGCTGGTGCCATCAGGTGGCCCTGGGGCACTAGATGAGAACCTAACTGAGGAAGGTGTAGGGTTATCACGGGGGCGAGAGCGAGGAGCAGGGTCTGGTAGATCCGAGGATAGAACTGCGTCTGCTAACGATGACATGGTGAACTGGGGGGAGAAGCGTTGTGGATTTGATGTTTGGAAGGTGGGTGAATCTTGTTTTTGTTTGGGGGGTGGGGGGGGGATTGAGTATAATTGCAAATTGAGGGGGTACAAAAAGGTGGGAGAGACGCGTAGAAGCAAAACGCGAAAGAGAAACTTTGACACTCGTAAAGGGTCCAACCACTTAGTACCACTTCGGGACTAGCCACTCCAAGTTTATCTTTCTCATCTCATCTAATCAATCAAGCTGCGACAACTGATTGGCAAACACTCTTAAATGGTTGGAGGCTCGGAGCTCTCCAGATACCTCGCCGAAAAATCAATGCTACCTTTTAACCCCCGAATATTCAATATTTTGACACCTCCAACTAAGAAATGGGCTGATTGTTACTAATAACAGACCCGCTACCATCTCCAATCAGCTTTTCCCCAAAACTTCAACAGTCTTCCTATCTCCCTCACAAAATGTCTACTACAACTAATCTTCACCCCCCCTCCTCCCATGCCCTTCCACAGACTCCTCTCACTCCAACAACCAGGCATATGGTCCTTTGGATCCATGATCCAGATGGCTCACCCACCCTTTCTAAACGAGAGGCGGTCTTAAATTATGATCTCTTTCCTCCTCATGTTGCGAGGCCTGGAGACATTGCCGAAGTAAAATTGATGTCTTCGTCGTCCACAGGAAACGTATCTGATGACAGTATAGCAATGGGTGGAGAGGCTATGGAGAGGAAGAAGAGCTATGCCAATTCAACAATGGAAGAGGAGGGAACTGGAGTTGGCGGCAGAGTGGGGGGAGGAGGAGGAGGAGGAGGAGGAGGAGGAAGTACCAAGGTGGAAAAGAAATTTCTGTTTGTGATACGGCAATTAGAGCCTGAACAACGTGCGAAACCAAACCTCCAGGTAGGGCCCTGAATGTCAATGTTCGTGGGGTTTAACTGATTGGGTTTAGATCTCGCTTGCTCGGCATGTCGCTGATTTGTTCGGGTTTCACTCAAGGGCTACCGTTACTGTCACTATTGTATGTTCTACAAGTCTAGGTTTTGTATGTGCTACTAAGAACAGTCTTAGATCGATAAAAATATCCACGAAGCCTCGCATGTTGAAATCTACTTCCGAGACCAATATATCTCCCGTAGTGATATGTGGCGTATGGCCACCACATTATTGACAGACACCTGTCCCTACAACTCACAAAAACTCCTCTTCATATCCTCAATTCGGGGAAGTGTTGGCAACATTTGGGTGCGTGGGCGGAAGGTCCAGTCCGCATACTTCTCGCCACAGACTGTTCCAATATTCCGCTCAGAGTCGGCCCGCTACGTTCTTTTCGTACAGATGAGCCGGGAGATGTGGCACTTTGACACTGACGATGGTGGAGATGGTGATCAGGGCGAGGGGGGTGGAGGAGGAGTTGGTGGCGAAATCGTCTTTAACAAGCTTATAAATGGATTCTTGCCCGAGCTGTTCAAGCGATGGAAAAGAATTAACGCCCACCATCTGGTTTCTATCGTTTTGTTTACAAGAGTAGTTTATGAGCATGGGGAACCAGTGGGAATCCTGAATGGAAATGGGAAAGAAAGCGAAGAATTTCTAGGAACTCCTGGAGGGATAAACATCGGCGAGGGGAGACGCTATAGAGATTTTTATCGCGTTGTAGTCTCCTCCATGGCGAGCTCAGATTGGACCATTATCCTCCACCGGCTGAAGAAAGAATTTTCAGTCTTCCTCCGGGATATTCTCGTTCTCCCAATAACAGATGATGAACTTCCGCTTGAATCTAATCAAACGACACCTATTTCAAGTGCCGCAGATTCTATGGCCTCTCGGCCGGGCACACCGTCCATCCCTACCTTTGTCGATATGCTTCGACCTGCGTCGTCTTCTACAAGCTCTCAACCCTCTCCTCGAATCCCCCCGCACAAATCCGTTCCCAACCCGCAACGAAAAAAAGAGCCAAGAATGATTATCACTGGGCGGCCTTCCGCCGCTATCCACGGAAACATATTGGAGGCGATAAACCTCGCGACACTCCAATTCAGCAAAGACTATGTCGATCGTGATCTCGTTCGCACCGGAATTAGTGTTGTAATCATAACTCCTGGAACTGGCCATTTCGAAGTTGATTATGATATGCTAAAGGCTACAACAGAAGGGCTGATCATGACTGGTATGGGTGTGGACTTAGTCTGCCTGAGCAAAGTACCTCTTCATACCGTCCCTCTTTTCAAGTACCGTAGTCCCATACCTATCAGTGTTCTTGCGAAGCAGGAACAAAGCTCCCCTAAGATTTTCCCCCGAGGTCTCAGTCCACCAAAAGTCACTATCACGCCGTCTGACGCTATGGCGCCCGATCGTAGCCAGGGTGAATTGGTATATGCCGTTCCACATTGGATAGATATTTCCTTCTGGAGTGCTGCTTCGGAGAAGAAAATCAATAAACGAGGTCGCGTTGAAAAGAAGAAAGAGAAGAAAAAATCAACGGGTGGGTTTCGCGCGAGAGCGAAGATGTACGAATTACAAATGATGGGTATAATGGAGAACGAAATTTCGGAAATATCGATACCGTTTCTGCACGATAACCCTTTTTGGAAACCATTGCCCACGGATGAGGAGCAGGTGCAAGCAGATTGTGGCAACGCAAAAGGAAGTGTCAAGCCGGGGACTTCTATCAGCACAGCAGCCCCAGCAAAGTTCTTGAAAGAGTCTTTTAAGTGGATGGATGAGTACGACGATGCAGTGTTCCGCCCGTTGCCCGCCTTGAAAGCGCGAGAAAGGGCAGCATTAGGCCGCCGGATCGATGGCGAGGATTCTGAAAAGATCGAAAAGGCCCTGGACGAGGTTGGCTCTCTGGTGCTTGGCACAAGTTTTCATGGTGAAGCATCGGGCCGCCAAGTCAGCTTACCTGGTGGGGCGTTCTTTGACATGAAAATGAGGGAACGGAGACCAGAGCTCGAAAGTCCAATTGAATTGCGAGAGGAGATTCTTAATACAAGCGTCACCGGCACATCATCGGCTGCCCCACCTTCATCTGGGCTTCTAAAGCCTAGTAGGTTAGGATTGGTCCGAAATATCAGTTTTCCTTTCAAGGCTTGGGGTGCTGCCAAAGCTACTGCAAAGACAGGAATAGTTGGTGCAGAAGCGACAGCAATTGCGGCCGGTTCTCCAAGTGCCGGTAGCAGCGGGGTTATGGTTACTAGGGGGTTTGACACCAGTGAAGCTACAACTCCCAGAACCACCCACCTAGAGGAAAGTCCGACCATTGGGGCAAGTGGAAGTCTAAGGAGCCCTGAAAAATTAGGGTGGGGGAGCAGACCTATTTCGATCAAAAATAGTGCGATACCCTCGTTGGAAGCAGTTGGACGGGACCGAGTTCGCCGCACCGTAGGCAGCCCTCGGGATCGTGCGAGCATGCTCAGGGAACGGGAATCCGTTGACATTTTGAAAGCTGCTAGTTTAACGAGACACGGGCGACCGAGTATCGATCTTGTTGCGAACGCAGAGAAAACCGCAGCAATTCCACCTACTGTTAGCCCAACGAGCGCACTCTCGCCATGGGTACAAGTGCTCAACCCTAGTAACCCGAAGAAAAACACACCAAGTGCAGTTAACCAATTCCGGCGTTGGCACCACGTATTTCCCAAACCGATTAAGATCTCCACCGTCAAATGGAAAAGCCTTTGTTCTCCTGCTGCTCTGCCATTGACGACCGAGCACTTTCCGTCAGCAGAACAGCTCCGTGACGAGTACCAGGAAAATCCATATGTGATCTCCCAAAATGCAGATTATGATGAAATAGAGGAGAGTAGCAGCAGCAACCGTGAGGAACTCGTCCGTGCAATGATTTCACAGCGTCTTGCACAAGGTTTCCAAATTGTTGTCGGTAGCTCGGTGGCAGATGCCACCGCTGGGCGAGGTGGTGATGCAGACATATACTCAAAGACCTACATGGTTAAGGCAGGTAGCTCTTGCTTCATGAGCCTCGGCTCACAGATCCACCAACTTATCTGTGACGAGGAATACAACGTTGAGGTGAAGCGATATGTGCGCAAACCGACAACCGCGATAGGTTTATCTAAACTCACGATTGCCGATGAGTATATCAGCTATATGAAGACAGTAACGGGCGAGGAGTATATCCCCGTCAAAATTGCATTTAGGTCGCCGATTGCAGAGTATAACTGGAATTACGTGGATCAATATATCGGTGGATACGAGGACACGTTAACAGAACAACTTCGATACTGGCGCGCGCGATTCGTCTTAATACCAAATGACCCACCAGAATCAGCTCGGAGAGGAGGGCTTCTGGGTCATTCGAATGGCGGAGAGCTGAATGACGAGGAGATCAGATTGGAGGGCATCAGAAGACTCACGCAGGTATTCCAAAGAAATAGGTATATCCCACCAGAAGAAAGGCAATACGAGAGATACGGAAGGCGAAAAGCAAAAGAGAAAAACCCTCTCCAGATTCTCTATAAAACTGTGGACCCAAGTGTTGTCGTAGCGCAGGAGTTAGAAAGTCTTCCCCTCATTGAAGACCCTACCAACAATATGCGCCGGAGCCAGCTTCTCACAACCGAGATGTTTGAGAAGAAAAATCTTGACCTGAAAGCTATCGCACAAGAACTCCAAGGCCCGAAGGGTGTCCGTCTACAAGACCGTCGCTGGCATCTCAGATTCCACTCGAACTGTTTCATCGGTGAAGATATGGTAACATGGATCGTAGAAAACTTTAATGACGTCGAAACCAGGCAGGAAGCGGAAGAAATCGGGTTAAAACTCTTCAAAGCGGGATTATTCCAGCATGTGGACAAGCGTCACCAATTCCGAGACGGAAACTACTTTTACCGAATCGCTGAAGCTCACACTAACACCCCGAGACCCACTTCCAAGGGAGGTTGGTTCGGTGGGTTCAAAAGTGACAAACCTGCACAATCTACGTCCGCATTCGATATTTCTTCGAGTCCGCTACGGAGCAGGAGTAGCACAATAGTGACAGATGAGGGTTCGGAAACCTCTTCCACATCGGGGTACCGAACGCCAACTCCCACACCCGCGACCAAGAAGAAGGTCGAAGTGGAGCTTAGCAAAGTGATGAAATACGACATTGATCCATCGCGAAAGAGTTACCGGAAGGAGCTTATAAACCTTCATTACGACCGCCTACATAACCCTGACAACTGCTACCACATCCGCATCGACTGGATGAACACAACTGCCAAGCTGATCGAAGACCAACTTGCCTCTTGGGCACGTACTGTTGACCGCTATGGGCTCAAGCTAGTAGAAGCGCCTATAGATGAAGTTTCCACAATCCCCCGGACAAACCCCTTCCGCAGTCCGTATATTTTCAAGTTCTGCATCCCTCCTCCCCCAACGCTATCAACAATCTCACCTACCACTGAATCGATAGACTTATCTCCAACCCAGCCAGCCCCACTACTCCATCACTCCCACAACCAAAACGATAATCACTTTTACCACCGCCTAGCCCTCCGGAGGCTCGGCTTCGTCCTAGATACAGAAGCAGCGAAGGACTTTCCCCCAACAGTATCTGTCAAGTACTCCTGGGGGACCCCAAGCTACCGCCACAGCCAGTATATCCATCGCTCGGGTGTGACATTCTGCCAAATCATTGACGATGGCTCATTCCTGCTAATGGCAAACCGGCAATACACCATCCGTACAACAATGCTCTATCCACCGCCAGCTGTAGCGCTAGGCTCCGGCACAGATGCCACACCAGAGACGGTGAAGGACGAGATCGAGAGCTTTTGTAAAGACCCAGAGGGATTGCGGAGGTTCTACGATGAGGTCAATGGGCGCATTAGCGAGACAGCCGCTAGCACGAGATCGGCCATAGGAGGAAGCAGTATGGGGACCTTGGGCAGTCCAGTTATTGGGCCGGTGGGGGCGGGGAGTCCGACTATGGGGACTAGCGTCGTGCATGCTCATGGGGTTGGGAGGACGACGAGCATGAAGAGTGGGAGGGATAGTATCGTGGATTTCGTGCCGGAGGATTTCGTATTGGGGAGGGGAGGGTATGAACCTGGGCCTGGGAGATGAGGATACATGGGGAGGTATTGCATATTGGGGTTAATGTAATTTGAGCAGAAACGAAGGGCCGGCTGAACTCTTCCCATATTGCTATTGGTTTCCTTGCGATTTTGCCAAGACTCGAGTGATATCATGTGTTTTGTTTCTTGACAATATCACACCCCTTCGTAAATATCGAACGGGGCCAGGATAGCTTCCTGCAGTTTGAATGGGCCTTGAACGGGCCTTGAAGCACAAACCTAAACAAAGGCTGAGATAATTGCCTGCTACGAACCAGCCGAACACCCCCAGATCCAGCTCCGTTCGTTACTTGTGTTTAGTAGTGGGTATTTGGAAACATGGTCATCGCCACGCAGCCACTCTACCGGCAAAAAAAGAACATCTAATTTTCAGGTAATTTATGGTAGAAAAAAGCACAGCACTATCGAAATGATGCAGAGCCGTACAGTACTTAAACTCCCGAGCATAACGAACAGGATTAAGCTTAATCGCTCCTAAAGCTTGTGTAATATAGGTGATCGGGTTCGTATCTTTGCAATAATCGTGACGAAACAACGTCATAATATGCCTAAAGGACCCTACCGTCTAGCCTGCAGATGTTCATTACTTAGCAGATTTCACTGTCAGACACACCTAGAGGGCATAATTGTCCACGCGGGCTCCGCGGGGCATTAATAGAAGATAGCACAAGATTCGACCCTAAACTGGTCTCATCCTAAGATTAGACAAGCAACCACAAATCAAACAGCCTGACTCTATCCCAATACAATAATATATGAAAATGTGAACTGGATTATCGTTAGGTCCCTGGAGGACAATTGATATGTTTTTTTATCCAGCCCAAGACTAGGACTGGGCGATTGGAGGCACTGGTTGCAACAAGAGTTGTTGAGCGCTCCCCTTGCTACGTATTGGGGAGACCAAGCTGGGTGAGGGCGGTCTGGAGAGAACACCGGCATACCAGCGCACTGTGTGCACATGTTGGGCACTACTCCCAAAATCATATCCCATGCAAGCAATCCGCGTCCATGGCCATACTCGAGCGTTCGAGTACATGGAGGGCTTGGCCGCATAGGGAGTTTTTTCGAGTATTGCGGTCGCCCACAAAAACCTATCAACCTTTCTGAGGCCGGGAAAGCAAGAGTTAACACAATCTTATTCCCTTTTTGTTCACTACTAGGACTGATTAGGGCCCTCTGGCCAGAGCGCGAAGATTAGAACCCCGCCCGGAGATACTCAATTTTTCGAGTTGATAGAGACTTTGCGAAAAGACTCCGGATGTGATGCAAATGCAGTTACGGTCCAACCGGATTGCTAGGATTTGACTTTGGATGCGAAATCGCAAAGTCCCTAATGCGGTATATTCTCAATTTCTCATGAAAGTCGGAGTGGCGCTAAAGCGAACCAAGGTGAACTAAGGCAGCCGAACCAACAGCAAGGCACGGAGAACGCCAAGTCGCCACAGTTTAAACATATAGAGAGCGACGATTGGGCGGGTTCAGGAAAATCATCATGGCTCACTTCTAGCCCAGTCACTAGAATTATAGAATACCGAGGGACACTTCTTTTTTCATTCCTATAGGGACTTTTAGTTCAGTAAGGTTCAATTAACCATAAGTATTCCGACATCGCTTTTCTCTAACTGCGGCATCAGGGTGGCGAACTCGCTTCATTGACTCATCTAGTTTCAGCTCTATTTTCAATAAAACCAGTTTTTGCGGTAGGCCCAGAGACAGCAGGACCTGGGCCTTGATTATTGACGACCCTGGGGGGGTGACTCTTTTCCGCCAAGTAGGTATTCATTTCGATATTTTTGGACAAGAGATCCCACAACCTGATGATTATTAGTATTGAATACAAGAGTAGGAGCTAAATATTATACGAACCAACGTGGCCCCAACCAGGAGAATGCTAACTTGCCAGACAAGGATACGGACGCTGGACTCTAGATCCGCAAGGTCATTTTGGAGTTGAGTACCTGATGTTTTAAATGCGGCGTGGCTCTTTGAAATTTCAGCCTTCATCTTCTCAATGTCCGCTCTAAGGTCCTCATGTATTGCCTAGATTAGTGTATTTGGATCTTCAATTCCCTTTTTAAGATACGCCTCCACCTGGCGAAATGTCTTGTTAAAGTGGAAATCTCTGCTATAATCACTGAAATGCTTCGCGATTGTCAGCTTTCACCACCACCACAAACTCAACTGATACAAACTATACCTTTATACCACCAGGGATACTGCCTTCACTGACTCCATTGGCTTTACCAGTCCCCGGCTTTGGCCAATTATTACCACCGATAGTAAAGAATGATCTCCGGAGCTGTAGACGAGTGGTTTGACGAGGAAAACGAACTGCAGATAGACGAAGCATCCTCACTGCTGCTTTGATGTGGTTGTCGTACTGGTGGGTTGTCGGTATCCGAAACGTTGCTTCTTGGGAGGCGGTTGGATGGGGTAGAAGGAGTTTGGACTGTTCATCTCGCCGGAATTAGTCATGTCATGTGGACTGTGACTGGGTTAATTAGCGTGTATTTTCTCTTGCCACGATTGCTAATGGTGAATTTATCAACATATCGCACAAGGCATAGGGATAAAGCTTCCGAACAGCTAATTTAAGTTAACCCCCTTGTCCCGTACAAGTACCGGTACTCGAGTACCGCCGGTATTACCGTATACGAATTATTTTCCCTGGCACTTGTAAGCTCTTGAAATCCGCCACCGGATTATCGCCCGCTTCAAAATCCGGCTACACAATCAATCACTCGGTACCCATTCCCCTTTACTCTCTTTCTCTCCATTGCCCGCCCCCACAACCCGACCTCACACCATCCTTCTAAAGTATCACGCCCTAGCATACAACATTGCTATTCCCACCCCGGATCCTATGAAGGAGGCAACAGATCTTCGTCCAGAATTATTGATGTACACACTGTTGGACCAACCGTTCACACTAACTTACCGAATCCAAAATATCGGTACAGCCCCATTCCAAAAGTTCTCGCGCCCTGGCTGGTACCGTGACGAATTTCCATACCAGATGTATTATAGCCCTTCTTGTCACAGTACCAGCCCGGATGCGAGAACTTTTGGAACGAGACTGTACAGTACACTAATACATGTTGGAAGCCAACACATCATTCTGCAGTCGACCTCCTCGTCGTTACAAATGCGTACACAAACTAGAGCTCCCTAAGGACAGGTGTGTATCATGCCATCCACAACAAATCACTCATACTGTAAACCCCCCCACCTAACATGCCAGTACACACCATATGCCCTCTTACCAAAGCCAGTCAAACCCCGCCCCCTCTTCCCCTTTTTCTTAATTACGCAATAACCGAAAGCTCAAGTTCATCCGTCCAAAAGCACTAATTAGCATCAAGAAGAACAAAAGAAAAAAGAGACAGATAAAACCAAAACAAACAAAATAACCCTAAGCTGCCTACGGATATGCCAAATGAAACGAAATCGGCACGCAAAACGAGCCAAACCAAATCAGATGAAAGAAAAACACTCAATCGCCCACCCAATCTCTGAGATTCAATCTATATCTGGTTTTTTTTGGCCTTTGGTTGATTTTGCGATCGGTGGCCTGGTTGGCTGATAGATATCTATCAATCATATCTCTCTGCTGAGCTGAGATCATGACGGTTTGTAACCACATATGTAGTACCTATAATCCATTAGCTATTGGAATGCAGGAAGGAGCTGGGGGAGGGGGGGGATCCACGCAGTAACATAAAACTGCCCACCCCCGTGATAAAGCTCCTGCACCGCCTCCTGGCACAGCTTCTGCACCTGCTCCTCATCCCAGCCCAGCACTCTCCTGAGCAGAGCCGAGGAAAACGCATAAAAACCATTCCTCAGTCCGCTTCTCCCTAGACGACCAATCTCCTTCATACGCTCGTCCTTCGGCCACGGCCCCAACGGCCACATCTCCTTTCTCACGATAACGTTGACAAACCCTGCCGCTTTGATACGCACCTCCATGGTTGAAGCAATCTGGAAGGGCCTACCAGCTGATAACGCGGCGCCGCACACCACCTCCCAGTACCGTGAAATGGGGCCATTTGGCACAACCCCCAACCCCGATTTAAGGTCGCAGTCGTAGTCTTGGAACTCGATGTATCCCCCGGGCGCGGTATGACTGAGGGTTTCGTCAGATCGACAGATGACATAAAGGACCTACCGTAAAAACTGGAATAACTGGCCCCCGCGCTAGTATGTTGACATAAGGTTGGGCGCACGGGAAGTCCCTATTTTCTCGTCCCAGGCAAGAAGTACCCGAACATTGAGGTGATCAGACGCCATTTTGGGCAATTCTCACCAAAATTCCCCCTGTCAACCGTGTGCTCGGGGGCAGGCAAAAGTCGGCCGCACCCCATATACGGTAATCAATGTTCGGGTACTTCTTGCCTGGGACGAGTAAAATAGGGACTTTCCGTGCGCCCAACCATATGTCAACATACAAGTGCGGGGGCCTGCTATTCCAGTTTTTACGGTAGCGAGCAGTGGATGGCATACTCGTAACATCTCCTCAGCACCATATCCCAGTCTTGAAGGGATCCGCTTAAGCTCCGGAGATGGATGAAGTCAAAGTAGTTTTCAGGATATGTCCAGTCACTTTCGACATCATCGATTTCAAATTCACAGTTCTTAGGAACCCTACACAAATTTCCCCCATGTAAACCAGGCGGACTCATGTCAGCGTCCGCCCTTCATTCCAGACAAATAGGGCTACCACCCTATCCTTGCTCCGGCTAGTGCGGGTGATGCCAGGTGATCATGTACTCGAGTAGGAAAAAACAGAAACTACAAACTTACCATGGTGGTTGTATCTTGCTAAGATCATTCCCTATCACTTTAGCGTCCGGAAACTCTCTGCGACCAACACGTCAGCTTAAAGCAGAATACTTTGCACGATACAAAATTTATCAGGAAAGCATACTCGGCCATCTCAATCGCCCAAGTCCCCGTTCCCGTCCCAATATCCAATACGTGCCTCACGCTATGCCCGCCCTGTCCCAGCGGGGCAATGTAAAGCTTTCCACCCAACAAGGCGAGAAATATACAATGAAAGTGATCCAATCTCTCAATTTCCTCACTGTCGTTGGGCAGCATATATGCCCCTTCACGATAAACTTGATAGCGACGTCCACCTTCGTAAACGTAGGGATAAACTCCCAAGTGCGTTGTCACGGAATAGCTGTTCTCACTTGTTCTCATTCAGTCAGTTAGCTACCAGCGCTGCAGAGAGCGCATTTGTTGGTTGCTACACTCCCGTTTGAAAAGTCCTCGTAACCACACTGGTACCTTCATGTAGTTGTGGTTGGCGTAGTACCGTAAAATCTCGTGAGATCCACCATCTCCGGCAGCCCCTAATATACGTGACAGACCGGAGATGGTGGATTTCACGAGGTTTTACGGTATGTTGGTTACGAGAAGTTTCCAAACAGGAGTGTAGGACAAAGGTAGCGTTACGTACGTCCTCGGGACGGAAGCGCCGAAGCCGGAATCGACTTCAGAGTGGTCATATGGCTAGCAAACAAGAAAACATATATTAGAATTTTCGCTAAAAGTAAAATTATGATGGAAGAGGCGAAAACCAACGTTTATCTCGATATCTGAAGCCGGGAACTGCGAAGATGGACCTGGAGCGGTTGATTGGTGAAAGTCCGACATTCCTGACGAGATGTTTGATGCAGCTCTTTCTATCGCTGCAAGTGGGGTGGCACGATAGGTTAACCGGCGAGCGTGGAGAGGAAACTGGTAGCTGGGTCGACCAGAGTGAATGGACAAGTTAGACTCTCTCTCTCTCACTACACACTCTGTTGCTCGCTCACTCACCCACTTTCTTTCTCTCTCACTCTCACACACTCTCTCACTATCCCTCCTTATTGCACGAGTATCATGCAACGAACCCTTTACAAAGCCCGGCGTGCCAAAAAAAAATCAAGCAAAAAAAGATTATCGACAGATGAGGAGGGGCGCACGAGCGCCGGTATGCACAATATATGTGAATGACTTCGGCGGGAATAGGATAGTAATCGGCATCTAGAAGCAAGGGGACCAGAGCGAACCGACGTGGGAAAAAGTCTTGAAGATCAAGGATTGGCGCGGTTCTTAGCTTTTCCTTTGCCCAAATACCACGCTAGGACCGCAAAAACTGGTGAGAACCGGCCAGGGGCTAGTACGTTGAATTAAGAAGCGGCTAGGGTGAAACTTACAGTACGATTGCGTCAAGTTAAGAGCCCTGAAAGGATTAGTGCTGGCTACAAAGAGTTAGCCTACGCCGTCTTATTGCGATTTCGAGACAAGACTATGGTAAAAATCTTATCTGAACGCACCAGCGCCTGGCCAGTTCTCACCAGTTTTTGCGGTATACCTTCCGGGCTACAGTGAAGTACAGTCTCCCAAAGTCCCGAGGTTCTCGAGTTGCGAGTGTCGTAGTATCCCATGGGCCGTCGAGACACCCAGTCGGGTTTGAAATTTGGGACACTAACTCATTTGGGCAATCGTGATAGGAAAAACCATGTGGTGAAAAAGAGGCGTAGTGCCCAGAACACAGCAAAACCCGTGCCGCCCAGTATCCCTTCGTCTGTACCGAATTTCACTCACTTTTAGCGTCGCACTAATAGGACTCTCACAGGAAAAGTAATGATAGACAACACCCCAAGATAAATTAAAAGTACACATACTTGTACCATAGTTAGGAGCAAATCCGTGCAGACAACCTGCTTTCCATCATGGCCATGCTGAGCAGTACTCATTTAGCACTATTCTGAGCCCTACACTTCTTCTGAAGCACAGAGTTTTTCATATCACAATTACCCAAATAGACTAGTGTTTAAAAGGGCCTCAATTATCTTAGCACCCTTTACGTTCATCATAATACTTACATCATGGTTGTCACAATTATTCCTAACTTTGCTCTCTTCGGTTACTTCACCACCGATCGCTTCCACAACCAGTGCTTGGAAACGGTTTAAGGGATGATACCAGCTTGAGAGAGCCCACCCTAAAACTCCTCTCCTAGTGAGGAAAGTACACTGGTTGTTGTATTGAGGGCTTTGAACTTCCCAAACGCCCATCTGCACAATACCGATACAGGAATTACAATAGAGTCTTCAGGAGCACCGGTACCACTCCCATGCTAGGGAACTATCTATGCTGCACTCGTAAATCCATAGATATCCGGACACCCAGGCGCCAAGGGTCAGAGTTCTTAGCCTACCGTACCCTAGCATTCAGGTGTCTGGATATTGTACAGTACAACTGAGATTCACAAGCAGATAGACTACCGTATGTGAATTTAAGTCTAACCCATCAAAACGCCGATCTTCAGCACAGACCATATAACCCGCCTAATTCTGCAACCCTCCCCCTTTTCGCGATAAGTTTCAACAACCTCCCTAATGAGAATTGCAGCGGCTCTATGAGATGATAACCTAGATGTTTCTCTGCACATTGACAGAGAGAGAGAAAATAGGAATATCTCAAGTTTCCATGGAGATACTTAGAAGCAGATCAAGCTTTTGGAAAGAGCAGGGAATGTCTGAGACACATTAACCACCGCTAGCCCCCCTGGCAAGGACAGTTAATAGATATCCACCAGGCGATTAGCCACCTAGTATGATAAAACATGCCCTCACAAAGCCTAAATGAATTTCCCCAACATAAAGCTGGGGAAAATGCACGCGAAAGGATCCCTCAAAAATATTCCTCCACCAAAATAGTTCAATCGAAAGCAAGTGGCACCATGGATCTACTCGGGATGGTGGAATTTGCACTTGTGAGCCCCTTCCACAGGGCGCAGCTGGGCCCAAGGGGGATTGTCTATAAAGTCATTCCACCCTGACAGCAAAATACGAGGTTCGATCACTCACCTCTAAACAGTAGATGGTGATCACAGGATCCTCCGCTAGCGCAACACTCACCTACTCATAGGCAATCACTCGACTACGCATTTCCTCGCCTGCCTAACCGGAAAGGCTGAGACAAAAGCGAGCCATGGTGTAAGAATACTATGCAAGAGAGGCAGAGAAAGGTAGGTGCTCACAATCAACACACAATCCCGGTGCCGGCATACCGGTATTAATCCGGAAGTACAATAACAGTCTCTCCTCAGGACTTTTACCCCCCTTTCGCTCCGGAAAGAAGATTCCCTCGGCAGTTGAGAGGTGCGCGTACTGCACGGCGCAGTATTCGAATTTCCTTTGTCAGAGTCGCCGAGCTATTGTATCATCGCCGACTTGACAGCCATTGTGAGCCGGGAGTAACACACTTCAACCCACTTTCACTGCCCTCGGGTATGATCCTAGAGTACTGTACTCGTACAAGAGTCGAGGATAAGATAATGGCACGGTGCATAACTGAATGTCTACAACAATGGCACACCTGAGAAACATGACTCTAAAAGGCATCTCGATTTCCCTTTTGTCTTGGTGAATTTTAGGATATCATGAATGGAGGAGGTACCTCTAGCCCCTAGTTTACTAATACACAAGCCAAAAGAATCATCCCTTTAGGCTGTCCTTACTCGTGACTTAGGCAACGGAAGGTTTGCATCTCTAGAGAGCCGATCGCAGCGCAGCACTGATCTTGACCAAAACCAGCACCCCCTCGTCTGTGCCGAATATCACTTACTATTAGCGTCATGATAGAGAAGATCACTTTCCTGATTAATTTCGAATATCGCCCATTGAAGGAATAGGCTCACTCACGGAAGGCTGACCTAGCCAATGAAAGAATTTGACCTTCCCCTAGCTGAGGATAAACCACCGTTTATACCTTTAGAGTTAAGAAGTAGCAGAAAACCAGTACTCGTACTCGAGTAAATTTACTTGAAAACAGGATACAGGCAAGGGGCCGGCACCCTACTCCGTCCATGCTTGCAATTTTTATCCTTGGCCCTCTTGCAGTTCATATTTCCTTTTTTTCCCTTTTTCCCCTTCTTTCCTTTCATCGAATAGTGAAGGCTTGGATGCTCCACTGAGCCTTGAGGTGGGTGACAATCTTGGACAATTTGGGCGGTCACGTGCAGGATCCATCGATAGGACACTGGAACAGGTGTGCGTTTTAAACCATTTGTTGGGTGTGTCAGCAAAACCAGAAAACTTATTTCTACTGGTCACATACTCGAGTACAAATCTCTCTAAAGACAAAGGCTATGTTTTGCCACTTTCATGAGCACGTCCCAGCATTCGAACTGTTCCCATCCCGAAATTTGCTCGAGCACCGTGTGCGAGTATGGTCCCTAGATAGAGCTCTTGATCGTTGGGTGGACCAAGCATACCGTAGTCCAATTACCCGTGAGAACACGCGTAGACTAGATCCTAAGATGTTTCCCACCGTGGCGATGACTGCCTTGGGATTGTACACTCTGATCCGCTCATCTCTTACCTGCCACCACTCCACCGTCAGTTGCGGTACTCAGTTACTACACTCGGTACCTTTTTACGCCGTGGACCACTGTATTATTTTTAAGAGGCTTTGGAGTGACGTGTATATCGTGTACTGCTGTAGTACTTGCACACATACCGGTACTGTATGGACAATCCGCGCAAACGCCTTACGCTAGATAGTGGGCTAGGCTAGGTCGAGGAATTTTCCGTAATTGTGCTGGACTATATAAGAGAGTGTTTGTTTTCCCTCCCGAAAACACGCTCTCCTTTATAGTGGGGGACCCCTCCAGATGTGCTCTCGGTGGTGTCAATTCATGAAACTAGTTTGCGATATGGCAAGCAAATGCTTTCGATATTATCATACCCAGTGACCACATGAACGGCGCTTTGGGGTTAGATTTTAGCAGGATTATCAAAAGAATTTGTTTACACCTCTGGATGTATTACAAGCGCCCACATCAAAGGCCGGTGATTACATGGCAGGCAACTCCATTTGTACAGGGGGGGGTTTGGCCCCCTTGACGGGCTATGGTATAGCGATCGCCCTGACCCACTGAGCTCTGATGGGACACTATCGGAATACCCTCCCACTAACCCGACACTAGGACTTGGAGAGGACTTGGGAATAGCCACCTGCGGTCACATACTCGAGTGATGAGATATGATGGGTTCAGAACGTAATCCTTACAACCATGAATCATGATCCCGTATGGTGCGGGAACGCATGGAGTAGAATTTCGGGAGATTTTTTTATCACGACAAAGGGATTGGCAATGCTAAACCCGGTGGGGTTGCCGTTTGTACCGCACGATTAGCCCGATCTGCACCGGCAAGTTGTTTCATTATCTCGAGTCTGGGGGATTAGCTGGGGCAGTCACCAGAACCTGGGATTTCCCCTTCTCCTGACCCTGTCGTGTAGGATTCACTTTTTTGTGTGGCGGCACCGTCACAGGGTGCGGAGTGTAGTTGGCGCGGTCATAATTACAGCACCGGTAGCGAATTCCAACATAGCACCAGTGCTGTAGAGTACTGTAGGCGTGTGGATCTGTATCATAGACTACCCCACCGCCCTCAAGCACCGGTACTTGCCGAAATGGAGAGCCTGTTCGACCTTTACCGAGACGCCATCAACTCCTATCATGCACCTCAGCTTACTTGAAAGAGTTGTACTCGAGTACCGCGGTACTTACCGGTACCTTCTCGTCAACATAGACCACCTCCCAACTCCTCTAGAGATAGCGACTTTTTAGCGATATCGGATTTGTGGGTATTTGCTACGGCACCGCATCAAGAGGATTCTCCTCTTTTTAAGCCCGGCAGACCAAAGTGACTGCCGTGTTGCCACTGACGGCTATACCCCGAGGACAGACTTTGTGCTTTGGCAAGCATGATACGGTGCCGGTACTGTACGTAAGGGTTCCCATCAGGTATCAGTGAGTGACGCTCTGAGCCGGCATATCACTGGTACTCGAGTATAGGATGCATGAGCACTCTTGCGGTACTTTGATCGTACTTTTTCGCCATATCCGGGAGGGGGAAGGTTCGGTAGTCTACCGGTAGTACTGTACGTCTGGTATGTACGATAGACTACGGCACCCTTGGGCTGGTGGTTTCCGCGGTGTGGTGTCCCGACACGTATGAAGATTCAGCTTTTCTGCCAATTTTATTAATTCTGAGGCTCTGTATGCACGCCATGGGAAAGGCCAACAGATAGCTAATTGGCTGAGGGGTGCATGCATTCCTCTCAAGTCACACAGAAAGGAGTGAGGACATGGTTATCAGACCGTAATCACATCGCTCAGCCTTGCTATCCACCTTTTCCAACCAATGACGTGTGGGGAGGGGGAAATCTGTCGAATCAGCCGCAAGGCTGCCTGTTGGGTGCCTGGCCTTTTACTTTTTTTTGCATACATAATCCCCCTCCCCCAGCTTTACATGCTTTCCTTGATTTCTCTTCTCTTCTTCCCTTTTCCCCTCACTTTTACATTCAAGTCCTCACGTCCGACCGTTGAAAGACATCGCTGTCGAACGAACAAACATACAAGCAAAACGGACTGTATCCAACCCTGTAACGGAAGCAATCATACGATACAACAATGGGAGTACGTATTTTCGCCACCGCAAACTTTAGGGGAAACTAATTTGTTTTACAGCGCAGTCAGCGACGCTCCAGACAGCAAGGCAGTGGCGAGGGCGCTTTACGCCGGAAGCTAGTAATTGTCGGTGATGGTGCTTGCGGGAAGACTTGTCTTTTGATGCGCTTCAGCAAAAACACCTTCGACCCAGACGGGTACATCCCGACCGTGTTCGACAATTACGTGGCAGACGTACACCTACCCGACGGGCGAAACGTCGAGTTGGCGCTGTGGGATACGGCCGGTCAAGAGGACTACGATCGTCTCCGTCCCTTGTCTTATCCGGACTCCCATGTCATCTTGATATGTATTAGTATCGATTCACCCGACTCCTTACAGAACGTCTACGAGAAGTGGATTCAAGAGGTTAGACACTTTTGCCCGGGGCTGCCGGTTGTGCTGGTGGGGTGCAAGAAGGATCTACGGAATGATGAGAGAACAAAGAGACGGCTGTGGGAGGAGGAAGGTGGAAAGAGGCCATTGACTGAGGAGGATGGGAGGAATGCAGTAAAACAGTTGGGACTGACGGCCTATATCGAGTGCTCGGCTAAGACCAACGATAACGTGAAGACGGTGTTTGAGGAGGCTACTAGGGTTGCTTTGAACAGCCCTAAGAAAACTCCAAGAGGAGGGGGGTGCACGATATTGTAATTGTGTGTGATTGTCCGAATGCTATTGTCGGGTTTGTTTTTGGGGGGGATGGGGTTTTCTCAAAAAGCATGTGAGATGGGATCGCGCGGAGGGTTGTGTTGGATGATTCGCAAGATGTGACAACTGAAAGTAGCTTACCCGTCATGTTTCTTTTCTTTTCTTTTTGGATGGTCATTGTTTGTTTACGCTGTAACTAGTATGTATCAACTTTTTGTCGTGAGCTTGAATCAAAGTAGCGAAGCCTCCCTATTCTCACCCCCCCTCCCTAGCTACTGTATCCATCGAGCCATTGTCTTTATCCCGATCGCTTTCACAAAAGCACAATAAACACGTCGCAAAACTCTACCCCCCGGTTACCCCCGGACCACTTGAGTACCATCTTGTAGGAACTCAATTACCTTGCATATAGCCTGGGGGGGGGGTCTTGTAAGTCCTATCTTGAGCAATCCATTATCCATTCAACTTCCCCTGCCCATATATCCTCTTGATGGATAGGTAGGAAAACAAGAGGCGAGCCAATCTAATCAGCAAATTTCAATCCCAGCTCTATCATAAAGCTCTTGAAGAGGAAAAGAGTTTGACTCATCGAAAGCGGGAGTATGAACACGAGACACTATACATACATACATACCATGCCCTGCCGCCCGACTGAGAAAATGCTGGGAGCCGTCTCCATTGAGTAACCGGCGTTTGCTTTGATTGGGGGCGCTTTCTTTTCTTCTTTCCGCTACACCTTGGCTCGGGCTTTGGAGAATCTACGGTAAGCAACAAAGGAAAAGACGAACAACAAAAGGAAAATTAAAAAATAGGGCTCAGAGGAAAAAAAGAGAAAAAAGACTATGGCAAATTATTATGCAAAAGGACCGTTTGTTTAGCTAATTTTTCTAGTCGGGTGTGTGGGTCGATTCACTTGTTCGGATTCCCTTTGTTTTCCAACCAACAATAAGATTTTCTTATTCTTTGCATTTTGTGGAATTCCCTGCTGTGTCCTTCCTTCTCTTTGTGATTCAGAGACAACGGGTCATGGAAACTCACTCGAGAGGCTGCCTGGTTCGGAATCTGGGGGGGACAATCGATGGCATGAGATGGTGGGTTGGATGGATTAGGAAGTTGGGCTTCAATTCTCTTTGTTAGAAAGGACAATAAGCTGCGGACGGTGCACAACAAAGCCGTTCATAAGGATATTATCCCGGCATACCCACCAGTGCTAACTTGCCGTCATACGGATCCGTTTGATTGGATTTTCCTCCTTTACCCTTCCCATCACATCACTCATAAAATCTACACAATCGAAGGAGAAAAGGAGAAACAGAAAACTTCCGGCAAACGATGTCAGGCGAACTAGTCGGACGGCGCGGTGCGAGAGGGCGGGCGGTGGCGGCGACGCCGCCAACCAGAGCCCAGCTAGAAAGCCACGTCGAGAGTCTCACAGCGAAACTACAGGCTATGAACGAGGATAGTGGAGCGCTACGCACGACGCTTGCTCAGCGCGAGGCCCAGCTCGAAGACTTGGGTGACATCGCGGCCAAGTATGAATCCACTCAGGAAGAAAACAAGGGACTCAACAAAACCATAGCAAGGCTCGACCAGCTCCTGCTTCAGCGCGAAGCCGAGGAAGAAGGTATCATCTTCCCAGACGGGGACAGAGCAAAGTGGTTCAAGGGCATAGGAAATCTACTCAAGAGAAAGGACCAGCTCGTCAAATCGATTGAGGATTTGTTGATCGATGATGCGAGGGTCCGCGGTCTGGATGTAGGCATGGATAGGGTCACGGTGATGTCGATGCTGGGAAGGGAGGTGGCGGCGGAGAGCGGTGGGGAGAACCAGGTACCGCTAGAAGCCGCTACCACACCCGCAACGGCAAGGCGGACCCTGGGATCAAGCATCCGCCAGGTACTCTTCGGGACGCGTGAAGCCGCAAATACGGCAAGTGTGGGTGAAGCAGGGCCCGGCCCCGTCGCCCTCGGCGCGCCTTCTGGCTCCGGCGACAATAGAGAGCCCAGCGTTGATGAGCGGCGCAGGATCCAATCTCTGCAATTCCGGGTGACAGAGTTGGGAGAGGAGATCAGGCTCATGAGGGCTACCCAGAGGGAAACAGAGGAAGAGAACGTGGTCTTGCGGAGCTTGTACCTCGACTTGCGCGAGGACCAAACCGAGGCGTATGCCCGGATCCTGCAGCTGACTGGGCAGCCGTGGAAACAGGACCCTCCAGGGGGGCTCCCGGGCGGTGAGGAGTTTGTCCGGATTGTGGGGGCAGTTGAGCAGGTCCGGAGAACTAGGGCTGCTGCTGAGGCGCAGAGAAGGATTATTCAGGAGGCGTATGCTGCTATGAGCGACCCCGAGAAGCAGGAATATGATCGGAGGCAGCTGCAAGAGAGGAGGAGACAGGATGACACCGACGCCCTAGCTAAGTCAAGGCAGAGGATAACGAAAGTGGCCAAAGCATTACCGGTAGTACAATCAGGAGAGACGGGACGGGCTAGGCCAGGGGGGGGAGAGGGGGGACAAGGAGACGGGCTTGTCCAGGCGGAGCTTCGGCTCGTAGAGGCGCAAGCGCGAGTCGTGGAGATGGGAAACGAGCTCCGGCGCCAGCAGCAAGATTGCGATGATGAAAAGAGAAGGATGCTAGAAGACGTTGAACGCAACAACCGAGACCATGAGGAGGACAAAAATCGGCTGCGCGAGCAGAATCGGAGGGATCATGAGCGGTGCGAAAGAGAGAAACTGGCTCTGCGCCAGAGAATAGCAAGAATGACGGCGCAGATCGATCGCTTGACGGTTACCGCTAGACTATACGAGCAACAAACCGCTGGATTGGGGCAAGCGACCACAAGGGCCCCCCACCTCGAAGATGTACACCTTGAACTCGAAAGGGCCTTGCGGGAGAACGAGGGGCTTCGAGGGCAGATACAGAGACTAGAGCTAAGGGTAAGCCTTTTGGAGGGTAATGCATCGGCGGAAGATGTGGCGAGATACCAAGCTATGGCATCTGGTGTCGAGGAAATGCGGCGACTCATGAGCTGTGATGAAGTACGAGCAGAACTCAACCAGAATCGAGATCTTCTAGAAAGGTCACTCTTTACACAACAGTCACTCGGACAGGCGATGAGGGGTTTAATGGATTATGTCATGTCAGCCGGCACCCCCGGGGCAGATGGCGCACTTATACCCCCCGCAGATGCCTTGCAAGCAGTCGGTAGAATGCAAAGTGACTTCCAAGAGCACGAGCGCCGGTGGGCGGGTGCTGAGCGCGGAGGCACCTCGAATGCCATGCTAAGGAGGAAACTTCGGAAGACGATTGCTCGAGCAGCTAGTCTGAGGGTCGAAGAAATTGAGGATCTAACGACCGAAAACGACGCTCTAAGAGCCCAGCTCGCAGAGAACAACAATATTGTCGATCTACAAAGGTGGAGGACAGTCAACAAGGAAATCGAGATCATCGAGAGCGAAATGCTGGAAAACGGACCTCACCCCTTGACACCTCCTAGAGACATCCTCCGCCTCGCCAGACTTCAAACAGAGAGGCTCCGGATGATGCCCTGCCCAGACCTTCGCCAGTTCGCCATCTCCCTGCAGAAAGAAGCGATACCAGCGATTCATGATCTCCCGGATCACTACTTCTTACGCCAGTGGAACGATCTCTACGATAGCGTCCGCGCATGGTGCACAAGATACTATAGTTTCCAGGAGCACAGCCTGCCGATAGATTATGATGTGACGGTACGTGACGTGCAACTTCTAAGCTTTTACGTCCGTGACGTTCTCCTTCACCGGGACTACGTGCCTCAATTCCTCAATAACCTGAACGGGGCATTACCCACTGGGCGTGCTGATGTTGCCACCGCTATCGTTTTCCGGATTCTCGTCGAGGAGATATTCGAGCCTGTGAGGTTCATGATCGGACTCAGGTTCACGGACGCCACCCAGAGGTGGAAGATCAAGAGGCAGTACAAGATTGCGTTTGAGGTGCCCAATATGGGCGCTAATGCCTATCAGCCCCGGTTTCAGAACAAGGAGTCGTTTCTAGAAAGGAAGAGGAAGCAGGACACAGGGGGGTATGTATTTCCTGAGGTCATGGAAGAGGGGCCGCCGCCGAAGAAGAGGGTCAAAAGCTCTTTGCAGAAGTTCAATTTTATAAGAACGTTTGAGGATGATGAACCAGTTGGGACTGCAAGGGATAACGACGGTACTTGGGGGGGGGGGGGGGGGGGGGGGGGGGGGGGGGGGGGGGGGGGGGGGGGGGGGGGGGGGGGGGGGGGGGGGGGGGGGGGGGGGGGGGGGGGGGGGGGGGGGGGGGAGGGG
>Ga0307517_10000916_pt1 | contig 49953 bp, 51 predicted proteins | sample 23_EM_MG_FD_194515 | JGI IMG/M metagenome (GOLD analysis project Ga0307517, IMG submission 194515) | Populus trichocarpa ectomycorrhiza microbial communities from riparian zone in the Pacific Northwest, United States - 23_EM | ecosystem: Host-associated > Plants > Roots > Unclassified | place... | reverse complement strand
CCGTACCTTGATTGGCTCAAATACATGGCCGCTCAGTCGAAGATTCCCCAAACCATCACGACCTCTTACGGAGATCACGAGCAAACGGTTCCGCGCGACTACGCCAACACGGTCTGCTCAATGTTTGCTCAGCTCGGTGTCCGAGGGTCCAGTCTCTTGTTCAGTAGCGGTGATTGGGGCGTTGGAGGTACCGGAAGTGAATGCCAGACGAACGATGGAAAGAACAAGACGCTGTTCCAACCGATGTTCCCTGCTTCTTGTAAGCCTTCCGCTATTCCCGCGCGCTACGTGTTTTGTTGGAGGCTGACCGGTGGTTGCTCCGCTTACTAGGCCCGTTCGTTACCGCCATCGGAGGAACGACCGGTATCAAGCCTGAAACCGCAATCGACTTCACCGGGGGAGGATTCTCGAATTACTTCTCTCGACCTTCCTACCAGGACAAGGACGTTTCCGCTTATGTCAAAAATTTGGGAACTACTTATGCCGGACTTTACAAGTGCGCTCTCCCCCTCGCGTTTTAAGAGTCACTGCTAAACCGTGTGGTTGGCGACACCTTTTTTTTTATTTTAGCTCTACGGGTCGCGGATTCCCAGACGTTGCGGCTCGTGGTAACGGGTATCTTGTGGTTGTCGGCGGCCGGACCTTCCACATCGGTGGGACAAGTGCCAGCTCTCCGGTGCGTCTTCCACGAGACAAATATGTTCGATTTGTGTGATTGATTTGTTTTAGACTGTCGCCGCGTTAGTTTCGCTCTTGAACGATTACAGGATCTCGCACGGCCTTCCTTCTCTCGGTTTCCTCAACCCGTTCCTGTATTCTAAGGGTGTTGCCGGCTTGGTTGACATCGTGGTACGTGCTTCTTCCTTTCTTGGTAAGATACGTTGAACCTTGCGCTGACAAGATTCGCTTGGATTATAGGGTGGAACGAACCCCGGATGTGGTACTAAAGGGTTCACCGCGACCGCTGGTTGGGATCCGGTGAGTATTTGTCCCCTTCCTCCTCACCCTCAGTACCGTGCTGATGCTGACGCGGCGGTAGCTCACGGGTTTGGGAACGTTGGACTTTGGAAAGTTACAACCACTTGTACTGTAGGAGATTCGTTCGAATGTAGCATAGTTCTTTCCAGTCAGCCACTCTTTTCTGATTCTGGACCACCCTACTGGAATATACCCCACTTGCCCTCCCTGCCCCAGCGACAGCGGTCACGTACGTATCATTCGCTAGAAAAAGGTTGATGAGGCCCAGACCCGTTTCACTTGCACGTCAACTCCCCGCCGCGAAAATTGCTCGAACACCAGCCAATGTCTGGTGTTCCGCCTTGCCACTGCCGGGTCGCCTTTGTTACTTCGACCGAGCCAATTGGGGGCCACTTGCATTTTTTGTCAGCGCAAAACCTACAGCCACATACTGCCGCGACCAACCTATGTACCTTGTATACTCCACATATATTACCTGGTGTGTGTGGTTTCTTATCACCGAAACGGCTTGAAAGCGGGAGTTGGCATCACAATGAAATATTCAGTATATAGGGCCTAAAGCATGAGTAAAGAGAATACATGTCCTATGGATCTATACTAGAGAAGCATTTGACTGAGGTCAAAAACCAATGCTTTATTGGGCTGATAAGAAACAACCAGGTACTGTCCATCCCACTGTGCATTAATTGCCCTTCCAAATCTCTTGGGTACCTGAAAAACTACCTTCCCAGTAACTGTATCCTTCATACTGGATGTGTTGGTTTCCCACTGCTTGGTTTCATTGAGGTAGAGCTTGTCTGGGAGGGGACCAGACAACTGAAGGGGAGATGGGCCTGGAGTTCCAAAGTCCCACCCTTGATCATGAGGGTAAGGAAGGCTAGACAAATAACTAATCCAGACTTTTAAGCCATCTATTTGAAGGATTTCAACTGTCCCGTGCTCAAACTCCACCTCACCCACAACCTCCCCTGTCCAGATATCCCACACTTGAATGGATTTCTCACATAGGCAGAAAATCTTGGATCCACCCCCTAATACCCTGAGATCCTTAACACTATCTCTAGGCATATCCATTGTCTGCAGTAGTTTCCCTTTCTTAGCATCCCAGACATTGATCTTATTATTTATGTACCAAACAAAGATCAATTTGCTGTCAATCAGCTGGATGCTGGTCTGCTGGTAGCCTTTAGCTGGGGTCTGGAGGGATCCCTTGTAGAGGCTAGTTGAGATACCCCAGGTCTTTATCACCCCACCTAAATCACTTGGGATAATGACATCATTTTCTGCTTTCAGGGTGGTGGGCTTGGCTGAAGCTGGGGTGAGGGTTATGAACTCTGGATCAGTCATAACTGGATCTATTGATGAGGCACCAATCTGCCAGAATCTGACTGAGCCATCCCATGACGTTGAAATGAGGGAAGAGGGGGAAGAAAATACAAGAGAGGTAATAGGTTTGGTGTGGCCAGCAAAGGTCTCAATAAGGTGGGGGTCTGAGCCAGTGATGTTCCAAACATAGATATTATGATGACCAGTAAAAGCCACAAGCCTGACATCAGGGGAGAAACAACAGGGGGAGACACTACTATCAGAAGCCATGGGGAGTTTGGCCACAACCATTCCAGAATTGATGTTTTGAACTGTGACCTCATTCATCCCACACAAAATGAACTGGCCAGTACTATCTGGGGAAAAGGCAATTTGATAACCACTGTATGTGGGTCCAACATTGTGGCCATTGATATCCCACTGCCGAGTGATTCCACCAGATATGGATATGAGGTGTTGAGGATTTTCAGGAGAGAAACTGACACAATCCACCCAATTCTGATGCTCTATGATTTGGTGACACTCCCCTGTCTGAATGTCCCATAAACGAAGTGTTTGGTCCCAAGACCCTGAAGCAATTGTAGTGTGGCCTGCTGAGATTGAAACAGACTGAACCCTTCCAGTGTGACCATGGAATGTCTTGATAACACCACCAGTCTGCACATCCCAAAGTTTGACAGTCTTGTCCTCACTTCCAGATACAAGTGATGTCCCATCTGATGAGAAGGTGAGAGACCTCACATCATCTGTATGTCCAGAGAGGACAGCTACCTGGCTGCCTGTGACTGTGTCAAGGATCAGGATGTTTTTGTCCATAGACCCAACTGCAACATTGTTGTTCCAATATGAGAGGGTGAATCCAGCACCTTTCAGCAGAACTATGCGGGAACACATTCCCCACTCCACTGGGAGCCCTTCAACCACCTTGACTGATTGTGAGAGTTCTGCAATGTAGCACTCATGGAGCCAGGATGAGGAAGGGGAAATTGGAAGTGCAGTATGGTATAGGTAGGGAGGGGAGTTAAGGATTGCATCAAAATTTTCCAGAACAATCCTTTGGCCATCATTTATCCATGTACAAGAAACACCTATCTAAATAAGGAACATAAGCACAAGTTCCAGTGAACAGTCTGAATAGTACTCACTGAAGCACACCATTGTTCAACATCATTCATGGCATGAACCCCAACATCAAGGTTCCCAGTAATTGCAAGGACCTCAATCCAATACAGCAAATGTGCTGTGAAGAACTTTTCAATTCCTCTCTGTACTTCCCCAACATAAGAGCTGTTACTAGGGACCCTCAGGAGGTGTTTTGCCCAGAACCTGCATGCATATTCCAAGGCTTCCCCAATATAGTTCTTCTTGTGAGTGGGAAGATCCTCAACCTCACTGAGAATAACATAGCCATCCAGGTTGCAGATATTCCTCTTCAACCTTTCCCCCATCAGGTTGAGGCATGACAGTAGGATCTCTGTATGATGAACTGCAGGTTCCACAAAAAATCGTTTGTCTTTGCACCGGACTGGATCCATGAGGAAGTCAGGAAATGACTTGTGGAAGGCTTGGATGGGGTCTTCTGTGCTCTCAGGAACAAGGAGGAGAGAGTGGAGGGAGCAAATGGCAGCAGAAATGCTGGGGACTCTTAGGAGGTCTGAGAGTGCCTTTGCTGAGAGAGGGCTAAATACAAGTAACACCATCCCAACCACAGTCTTGAAATGGGAATGAACTCCCTCAGCATCTACATCTGTGTTGTCAACTGCTTGCTGTAAGACCTGGGTGTAGAGCAGGTCAATCCCAGACCGTCCTTCATGGGCAGTATTCTGTGGGAGAGATATGACCTGGTCCAGATGTTCAGTGGGTGTGTGGTTCCTGGATGCAACAAGTTTGACAACTGTTGAGGCATAGATGAAAAATCCCGCTGCCTTTTCACAAAGGGTGTTGATGTCGGATGGGCTTGGCCAATCTCGTGTGAAGTCGCAGTCACTCCGAGTTTTGACAACATCAATCAACCGAGTCTTGAAGAACAGCTTGATATCACTATCCACCGAGGAGCGCTCGACGTCATGGAGCCTAAGCACCTCAGTGATGGGTCGGAGTAGCTCGAGGCGAAACCCAGACCGGATCCGAGGCTCCGGACGACCAGTGATGAAGAACTTGACATTCGGGATCGCGTCAACGTAGCGGGAGAGTACGGAAAGAATGGCGGAGGCAGGCTCCTCATCTTTGCACTCATCGAGGGCGTCAATGATGATAAGTGTCCGAATGCGGGTAGCTTTCAATGGGCCAACAATAATCTTCTCCATCTGAGAACAAAGGGACTCCCGTCCAACACCAGGGTTGGACCTCAGAACTCGGAGCAGCTTCTCTCGGAATGGGAGGTACCGATAGGCAAGCTGATAGGCAAGAGTTGGAAGGATTGCTTGGAGATTGCTTCTGTCCTCGAAATCCCGCGAGCAAAAGAAGCTCGCACCGAGCTTTCCATCTGCGAAGCTAATCTCGGCAAACGTCTGGGCGATGGTCGATTTCCCGGTCCCCGCAAGGCCATTCAGCCAGAACACGTGGTGGTCTTGTTCGTCCTTCAGCCAACGTTCGAGTTGCAGGAGGACGTCCGCCCTAGTTCCCCTCAAGCACCCCTGCCTGTTCCCGGAACTATAACCAGCCTCATCGGTGTGACGCATGTTCTCCAGAAGGCGGCGATCTTCATACCCCTATTTGCGAGTCACTAAAAATGACGGGACCATAAAGGAGTAAGGCTCACGATCTTCTGACAGCCCTCGACATAGATGTCCAGTCGTAACGACGTCTGCAGCGGGTTTTAGATTCGGTGCAACTTAGTGAGTGCCCCGGGAGTGCAAACCTGATAGTCAATCAAGGCATAGCGAGCATCTTCCACCAGACCGTTAACCTTCTGTGCGTTCTCTGGGTTTTTGAGGAAAAGCGCGAGATCCTCCTGGGTCGTCATCGAGTCCATAGCCCGGCCAATCCCTTCCAATTTCCTGGAAACCCCCGTGCGTCAGATCTGCCTCCCGATCTTGGGGAATGTTGGCTCACCGTTCCAGTTTATTTGTCCTCTCCTCCTCATTGACGTCACCCGGAGGGATAGGTGCGGAGAGCGATTCAGAGAGGGTTTTGACCCTGGGTGCCAATGATTCTATGGCATGCCTATTCACCTCCGTTCGCTAGAACGACCGTAAGCGTTGGAGACTGGATGTGCGGGAAGGAGGCCATACCTCGTAATTGTTGAGGATGACACAGAGAGATCTCGCGATAGACCTGAGCGGACCGAAGGCACCTGCAGAGTCCCTCACCCCACGGAGCAATTCGGCTGTGGCAGACGCAGTAGGCTCGCAGTTCGATTTCGTCTCGTCCGCGGCGGCGCTCGGTTCTAGGGTCTCGTCGGGACGAACAACATCTGGACCGTGGTCTGGAAGGGCAGAGGTGTCTACATTGTCAGAAGGGGTGATGATAGGCGGCGATCAAAACAGCCATATTCACGTACCGTCGGGCTTCACACCGTGCGAGATCGAAGGAGTGGATGAAGGGAGACAGACTCCCTCGAGTTCTCCGCTCTGCCCACTTCCCACTAGAACCTCGATGTCTGGGCGTGGGTGCGAATGCATCTGGCTGGCTTCCCCTCCATCGACTTCTGCCCCTCCTCCTCCCTGACCGCTACCGCCCCCACACGCTGGCACAGATCCTGGCCCGTCTGGCTGGGGAGGTTGATCCGTCGAAAAAACTGGCTCTCCAGCTGCGTCGGCTTTATCCCCTTCTCCGTCGTAACTTTTGCCCACTACGATGTGAGGTCCTGATTGCGGAAGCGAACTCGTTAAGTCAGCCCCCTCCCCACCGGGTTTGGCCCCCGGTCTTTCAGATTCGTGTTTTCTCCCTGTTAGTTGGTGCTTGATTTTCTTCTTCATTTTGGAGAGTGAACCCCGTATGTCGTCCATGTCGATACTGATCAGCGTAGGTGATGGTGCGATAGATGGTGGTGCGATTGCAGAAGATTGGCCTCGTGGCTTTGGCTCCGTTCCATGTCAGCGCCCAGCGCTGGCTCAAACGCGTCACCTGACCTGCCGCGAGTGGGTTCGTGTCGTACCGTCCTTTTCGCCCAACCTCTGGTGTCGGTTTGCCATATCAGTTCCTTATATGTATGAAATACTTCAACATTTTATGGCTGAGTGCTTTGCGCGAGTATGCACGCCGGTACCGCGATCCGATGTCCAGCTTGTCGCCGCCTCTGAGCCTTCTCGGCGGCCGAATGTTACCGTGGGGAAAAACCTTTTTCTCCAAAGTTTGTCCGATCCAAACAGGACGGCAAGAGACCGTGGCAGCACTTTAGTTCCAAAGCGATCTCCTTCCTCCCGACCTCCGCATCCACAGCCCTCTCCGTCGCCCCCGCGTCCCTAGTTCTCTGTGGTAATTTATCGGCGTTCAGACCCAGAGCGGCTTTCCTACCCTGATCCGAGGTCGTCGTTCACGAGTCCACCTCCGATCCGTTTGACCGCAAGGTCACTGTCCTCGATCAGATTTCAAGCGAAGGAACCACCCCGTCTGGACCATGGCTCAGATACCCACCGGCCTCCAACAATACAAGTTCGTCCCTTCCTCTCTGTTCCGTCATAAAGCTCAAATTTGTTGTCTGTTCGTCCAGCTCGTATCTGGTAGACCCGCAGTGGGCACGCAAGTTCACCGTCACCTGGACATCGGTCGCTGCGGCTGGCATCATCATCTCCCTTCCATACCTTTTCAAATCTGTGAAGCAGGGAAGAGCATTCACCGGGACGTTTGGGATCGCGGAGTCATGGACTGCGAAACAATATGTCCTCGCTGAGGAACGACAGCCACGAAAACGCGGAGCGCTATGGAAATTTGGGATTTTTATCAGACGTGTGGGGAATGTCTTCGGCTGGACATTGCCCGGGTTTGACGTCAGCATTGGTCAGAGTGAGCGTGGCTTTTCGTTTACACTTTAAACAACTTTCCAATGGCTCATCCTAGTACTACTGATCGCGGGATACTTTGCCACGTTGATCAGCTGTATCGTACTCGAATCTGAACTCACCACGAACGCCAATAGGGCAGGTGAGAAAACCAAACCCTCATCTTATCAGAATCCCTTCATCTCACCCAATCATAGGTTTCATGGCAGTCGCGCAACTTCCGGTTGTCTTCCTCTTCTCCTCCAAGAATTCGATCGTGTCCTTTCTCTGCCCCGGCCACGGATACGAGAAGCTGAACTTCATTCATCGATGGGCCGGACGCGGGCTGTTTCTCGCAGTTGTTACCCATGGTGGTCTTTGGATCAACCAACACCTGAAGTACAACCTCCCTATAATAGGCGAACAGAGGGAAACTTCGGGCGTCGCAGCGTTTGGGGTTCTTTGCACCATTGTGCTGACCAGCATCCTGCCGGTCAGGAGATGGTTCTATCAAGGTTTCTTTGTCGTTCAGTAAGTGTAAATGGTGGCTTCGTTCTAGGTTTGCTCATGGTGAATCATTTGATGGTTCGGTCGTATAGCACGCTCGGATACGTCGCATTCTTTATCACGATCTGTGTCCACACGCCTTACGCGGAACCATGGATCTTCCCGTGCCTTGCATTTTACGGCTGCGATCTGCTGTTCAGGATGTTCAGATCGAGGGTGAAGGACGCGGTGCTGGTCCCGGTTGGGAATCAGATGACTTTGGTCGGAATCCATCCGCTTTCCTTCGCCTGGAATGTAGCTAACTTGGCTATTAGATTAATGTCCACGATTGTGATCAAGGTTGGCACGCCGGTCAGCACGTTCGTCTGAGGGTGTTCTTTGGGGGAAGGCTATTCGAATCTCATCCGTTGACAATCCTCAACGCCCCTGCTCCTATCTCCAGCATTTCTTGTCGAACCCTTACCTTGGGCTCGAGACTGGTCGGAGACTGGTCAAGGGCGCTGCACGCGTATGCCCAGCGCGAGAAAGACTTGATTCTCGGTGCTGTAGAGACCGAGAAACCCAAGGACAGCCAAGCTGTTGGGGTTCCAGTGCAAGTCATGATCGATGGACCCTATGGGGGGTGCAGCGTTGATCTAGGGGATTATGAAAGCGTGCTACTGATCGGTGGGGGGTCGGGTGTGACGTTTACGCTCGGGATGTTGGACGATATCGTTGGAAGAGTGGTGAGGCTCGGGAGGGAAGGTGGGGAGAGGACGAGAAGGATTGAGTTTTCGTGGTGCATTCGATCATTCGGTGGGTACTACCAACGGCACATTCCTCGATGTCGAGATCTTGCTTACCGACCGACGCGGGCGCAGGTCATATCCATTGGGTTGCCCCAATGTTGATGGATATCGCTGCCGTCGTTGCAGGGTGTCCCTCTCTCGATCTGCACGTCTCAATCTTCGTGACGTGCCTGTGCGATCCTGAAGCGGTGCCATCGATCCCAAATTCCGTCGTGACGATGGAGCGGCCTTCAGCTCGTCAGATACTCAACGATATGATCACTCCTCCCGCGGATGACACGGCGGGTGGGTTGAGATGGGTCGGTTTGGGAGGAGGGTTGGGTGTATGCGCTAGCGGACCCAGCGAGTTGACGAGGGAGGTGGCTAATGCTGTGGCGAAGTTAAGTTTGAGTGGGAGCGCTCAAGAAGTTGGAGGTGTGGGATTGCACACTGAAACCTTTGTACTGTAGTTATTGCGTATCTTTATAGAACCCCTTTGTCGTTACCCTCTCACCAGCCGTACGGGGCCCGCTCCACCGAGGCATCCCACCGATGTCGAGGGCTTGACTCCGGTACCGGACCCGCATAACGAATAGCCCAATCGCTGTGGTGAGGCATAATCATCAGGAAAAACACCGGGTAATTGGTACCAGAGCTACCTGATGGTGAGGAGGTAGGGGCCTTCGTTGGCGACATCGTGGGGTGGGTAGAATGGTACTGACGGACAATTCCCCGGTTTTCCCTAGTAACTGATGCACGTGATCCATTTTGTTCAAAGGTCGACTACAAGTGAAGCGTGGCGTGCCCTATGCACTTTTGTGGTGGATACAAAGTACAAACGGCCAGAGTACCCACGACACCGACGTGCAGTTGGCTCTCGAAGAGTCGAAGGAGGGATGGCACCACTGACCAATATTAATCTGAGTTGAGTTACGCGGGACCTCGCCAAATATAAACTCGGCTGCAAGAATGAGTCGAACGAGGCTAAAACAGTCCCATGCGCCGCGAATTGCACCAAAGAACGCCTCCTCGCCGGCAGTCAGGATAGGCCAACGCACTGGAACTCTCCTCGTACAGGAATAGGGCGTATCCGTTGACGAGGCGAGTCCACACATGTCAAGTTCGGTGGAAGAAAACATAGCACCCCGGGCGTCGGCATCGGCATCGCGGTACGTCATCCATACCGTCTCCAGAACGACGCGTTCCCTGCGATAGAGAGTGCGGGTGGTGATCGACAGAAGTCGAGAGGGTAGGCACCAGTCGACGGCGTGTACACGGTCGCCGGCGTGCAGCCATGATCATACCCCGCTTTCGATCGACCGGTAGAAGGGCTATGTAACTGGTGACTATCCGTAAGATTAGGGATATCTCTCAAAGTCGTAGATACGTGCCCGTAGCCCCGGGGATTCGCGTTGCCCATGACCCGACAAGGCGGTCGGGGTCCCCGCGCTTTCCTCAAAAGTCCTCGAATATCCGTCTATCCATGTAGCCCTACGGACAGTCTCCCCACCGGGAGATTGTCGACTAGAAGGCAGACAACGCGCTCCGTTGTAAAAGACAGCGTCGCGCTCCCCAATTACGGAAAAGGCCGACCCGGGAATGGGCCGTTAAGTCGGCAACACCGAGTCTCGGAAGTCGTGTCTATCGCTTCTCGACGACACTCGCTGCGAAGCCTCGCTCGGGCGCTGTACATGAGCGTCCATGCGGCTACAGGTTATTTTAGTATAAAGTAGGACGCCATTGGGACTTGCTTCTCTCGTCCCCCCTCTGACAATGGCGCGTTTACTCTGGACTGTCGCTCTGCTTGGTGTCCTCCATTCTGCTGTCTCGAAGTCCACGAACTTCGACAAACGTTGGAAGGAGTCCAAGGTCAAGCATGAGTGGATCGACGTTCCCAGAGGCTGGGTTGAAGTTGGCCGACCTCCCGCGGATTACTCCTTGAAGATGAATATCGGCCTGAAGCAGGACCGGTTTGGCGAGCTCGTTGACCACCTGTACCAGGTCAGCGACCCTGAGCATCGCAGGTACGTGTTGATGCACGCTCGCCACGTCCAGTACTCTCTGACGCGCTCGGGACGCCCAGATACGGTCACCACCTGTCGAAGGAGGAAGTTGACGAGCTCATTGCCCCGAATCCCACGACCGTCGAATCACTTGAAGCTTGGTTAGCTTACCACGACATCGACCTCGTCTCCTCCCTCTCGCGCACCGACGCCGGTGACTGGGTGACCGTCACCATCCCAATTGGCAAGGCTGAAGAAATGCTTGACGCCAAATACAGCGTGTACAAACACGTCAACACGGGCGAGACGATCGTACGCACGATCAGTTACAGCCTCCCGAGCGTCCTGCACGAGCATGTCTCAGTCGTCGCGCCCACCACCTACTTCGGCACTGTGCGGGCCATGAAGTCCCACGTCATCATTCAAGAACCTGCCGATAGCAGTGTCTCGGGATTTAGAACCGCGTCTGCCCAGGGTGATGTCCCCGATAGCTGCATCAACGACATCACGCCCGCGTGTTTGTTCGGGCTGTACAACGCCGCCGGGTACAAGCCAACTGCGACGGACAAGAATTCTCTCGGAGTTGCCGGCTATTTGGATGAGTTCGCGAATTACGCGGATTTACAGGTATGTGTTTCAATGTTCTTCACTTGTTACGCGAAAGGCGTTTAATCTCCGCTGGGTACAGACATTCCTTCAGGCGCTCCGTCCAGAGGCTGCCGGGTTTAATTTCACGACCCAGAAAATCAATGGCGGTGGGGATGATCAGAGCGATCCCGGATCTGAGGTGACACTTCATTTCGCCTTCCTGAAACCATTCCGCTGTCTGAACACGTTCCTTTCGATCTAGGCCAACTTGGATATCCAATATACCGTTGGACTGTCTTGGCCAACTCCCAACATTTACTATAGGCACGTGCAGTGACATTTGAGGCCATCTCCATCCGACTGAACTCCCTTCTTGTTCAGTACCGGTGGATCTCCACCGTTTATCCCCGACGGCTTCACTCCAAGTATGTTTGTCGCCCTTCCAAATTCATTCATCCTCGTGGTGGAATCTAATACCTGATACCCCACAGCCAATACAAACGAACCATACCTTGATTGGCTCAAATATATCTCCGCTCAATCGAAGATTCCCCAAACCATCACGACCTCTTACGGAGATCACGAACAAACGATTCCGCACGACTACGCCAACACGGTCTGCTCGATGTTTGCTCAGCTCGGTGCCCGAGGGTCCAGTCTCTTGTTCAGTAGCGGTGATTGGGGTGTTGGAGGCACCGGCACGGAATGCGCGACGAACGATGGAAGGAACATGACGCTGTTCCAACCGATGTTCCCCGCTTCTTGTAAGCCTTCGCTATTCCCGCGTACTGCATGTTTGGTTGGAGGCTGACCGGTTGATATGCTTCCTAGGCCCATTCGTTACCGCTGTTGGAGGAACGACCGGTATCAATCCTGAAACGGCAATCGACTTCACCGGGGGAGGTTTCTCGAATTACTTCTCTCGACCTTCCTACCAGGACAAGGACGTCTCTGCTTACATCAAGAATTTGGGAACTACTTATGCCGGGCTTTACAAGTGCGCTCTCCCCCTCGCGTTTTAAGAGTCACTGCTAAATGGTGTGGTTGGCGACACTTTTTTTTTAGCTCTACGGGTCGTGGATTCCCAGACGTTGCGGCTCGTGGTGATGGGTATCTTGTGGTTGTCGGCGGCCAGACCTTCCACATCGGTGGGACAAGTGCCAGCTCTCCGGTGCGTCTCCCGCGAGACGAATACGTTTGATTTGTGTGATTGATTTGTTTTAGACTGTCGCCGCGTTAGTTTCGCTCCTGAACGATTACAGGATCTCGCATGGTCTTCCTTCTCTTGGGTTCCTCAATCCATTCCTATATTCTAAGGGCGCTGCCGGTTTGGTTGACATCGTGGTATGTGCTTCTTTTCTCGGTAAGATACATTGAACCTTGTGCTAACGAGATTTACCTGGTTTATAGGGTGGAACGAACCCTGGCTGTGGTACGGATGGGTTCACCGCGACCGCTGGTTGGGATCCGGTGAGTATTTGTCTTCTTCTCCCTTACCCTCGGTGCCATGCTGACACGGGCGGTAGCTCACGGGTTTGGGAACGTTGGACTTTGGAAAGTTACAACCACTTGTACTGTTGGAGACTCGCCCGAACCTAGCATAGTTTTTTTTCAACTGGCCGCATTTTTTGGTTTCTGGGACGGAAACCGTCTTGTTGGAATATACCCCCCTGCAGATTAAGGGAAATTGAAATTCGTTTGAGAGTCTCGGCGGAGGGAGGCAGAATCATTTATGTCCGTGCGACATGAGGGTTTCTCCTCTTTTGAGAACACTGGCTACCTCGTACTTCGTTCACTCCTCTGCCTTTCCGCGCCGTATACTAAATAAGTCGTCTACTTGGCAACATTGGGGTCTTCGCGATTAGTTCATTTCGAGGACGATAGAGTGATATAATTACCATCTCTACCGTTCGGTATAGACATCGAGAGGTGTTGGTTTCGTCGAGGACGAAAGGAGGTTGAACATGATGCGGACTCAACCGAAGGGCTCTCACTATTGTCGAGGGTCGAACCACCCTAGTGGATGGGTTCGCGCGTTCAATGTGGCTCCATCTGAGCCTGCCACCTTTGCTCAGTGACTGAGGTTCCTGGATTTGATCTCACCCTTCGCTGGTACTTCAAGCTGAAGGATGTAATACAGTAATGCATTCACTAGGGTCCTTTCTATAAGAATATGCCATTGTTTCGAATGGTCAGATTTGGACCAGTAAATTAGAGAGGATTCATGTGCATCCAAACAGTTTGTTTAATTCACATGCATTGCCATTACCAAAGAGTCGCAATTGCACTGTATACAAGTTGATATGAGTGATAAGGACATCATAAAAACAACTTTTCTTGCAAAGTGAGAAAGACAATCCTTACCATGAGATCAACTCATGTGACTGCTGCTTTTTTGCATTTTTTGCAGGATGAACACTTAACTGTGTAACCTGAGACTTATAGTCCCAAAAATCTCCATCTCATGAGGTGTTTCCTTGATGATTACATACTCTGTTTATGGCATCTGGATATTGTCTGGACAACCTATTGGATAGTAGTATAGTATGAATTTGGTACTACACTTGTTGAGCAATGAAATGTTCAGTAAGCAAAGAGAATACATGACCTATGGATCTCTACAAAAGAAGCATATAACTTATGTCAAGAATTAGTACCCTATTTGACCTAAAAGAAACAGCCAGATATTGGTCACCCAGCTGCACATGAACTGCCTTTCCAAATCTCTCAGGTAGTTGGAAAACTACCTTTCCAGTCACCACATCCTTCATCCTGGATGTTTTGATTTCCCACTCCTTGTTTTGATCAAGGTAGAGCCTGTCTGGAAGCTCACTAGACAACTTAACAGGGGATGAACCTGGAATCCCAAAATCCCACCCTTGAACTTCAGTTGGAGGATCCCACCATTGAGTTTCAACCTCAACCCAGATTTTTGAGTTGTCTATTTGAAGGATTTCAACTGTCCTAACCTCAAACTCCACTCTATCCACAACCTCTCCTGACCAGATATCCCATACCTGAATGGATTTCTCACATAGGCAGAAAAGCTTGGACCCATCCCCTGATACCCTGAGGTCCATAACACTACCTCCAGCCATATCCATTGTGTGTAGTAGTTTCCCTTTCTTAGCATCCCAGATGTTGATCATATTGTCTGCATACCAAGCAAAAATCAATTTGTTGTCAACCAGCTGGATGCTGGTCTGGTGGGAGTCTGTAGCTTGGGTCCGGAGAGATTCCTTGTGGGGACCAGCTGAGATGCCCCAGGTCTTTATCACCCCATCCAAATAACTTGGGATAATGACATCATCTTTTGCTTTCAGAGTAATAGATTTGGCTGAAGCTGGGGTGAGGGGTATGGTATTTGTATCAGTTACAACTAGGTCTGTTGATGAGGCACCAATCTGCCAGAATCTGACTGAGCCATCCCATGATGTTGAAATGAGGGTGGAGGGGGAAGAAAATACAAGGGAGGTAATAGAACTGGTGTGGCCAGCAAAGGTCTCAATAAGGTGGGGTTCTGAGCCAGTGATATCCCAAACATAGGCATTATGGTCAGTAGTGACAGCCACAAGCCTGTCATCAGTGGAGAAACAGCAGGAGTCAATATTGCCATCCATGTGAAATTTGGCCACAACCATTCCTGAATTGAGGTTCTTAACTGTGGCCTCATCTGTTGCACACAAAATGAACTGGCCAGTACCACCTAGGGAAAAGGCAATTTGAAAACCACTGCATATGTGTCCACCAATGTGGGCATTGATATCCCACTGCCAAACAGTTCCACCAGATATAGATATGATGTATTCAGGAATTTTAGGAGAGAAGCTGGTGCATAAAACTGTATCAGGGTACTCTATGATTTTGTGACACTCCCCTGTCTGAATGTCCCACAAACGAAGTGTTTTGTCCAAAGACCCTGAGGCAATTATAGTGTGGTTCACTGAGATTGAAACAGAGACAACCCAGTGAGTGTGACCATGGAATGTCTTGATAACACCACCAGTCTGCACATCCCAAAGTTTGACAGTCTTGTCATAGCTTCCAGATACAAGTGATGTCCCACCTGATGAGAAGGTGAGAGACCTCACTGCATCTGTATGCCCAGAGAGGACAGCTATCTGGCTGCCTGTGATTGTGTCAAGGATCAGGATGTTTTTGTCTTTAGACCCAACTGCAACAGTGTTGTTCCAATATGAGAGGGTAAATCCATCATTGTTCAGCAGAACTGTACAGGAACACATTCCCCATTCTACTGGGAGTCCTTCAACCACCTTAACTGCTTGTGAGAGTTCTGCAATGTAGCACCCATGGAGCCAAGATGAGGAAGGGGAAATTGGAAGTGCAGTATGATATAGGTAGGGAGGGGAGTTAAGGATTGCATCAAAATTTTCCAGAACAATTCTCTGGCCATCATTTGTCCATGTACAGGAAACACCTGTCTAAATAAGGAACATAAGCACAGGTTCCAGTGAACAGTCTGAATAATACTCACTGAAGCACACCATTGCTCAACATCATTCATGGCATAAACCCCAACATCAAGGTTCCCTGTGAGTGCAAGGACCTCAATCCAATATAGCAAATGTGTTGTGAAGAACTTTTCAATTCCCCTCTGCACTTCCCCAACATAGGAGCTGTTACCAGGGACCCTCAGGAGATGTTTTGTCCAGAACCTGCATGCATATCCCAGGGCATCCCCAATATAGTTCTTCTTGCGAGTGGAAAGATCTCCAACTTCATTGAGAATAACATAGCCATCCAGGTTGCAGATATTTCTCTTCAACCTTTCCCCCATCAGGTTGAGGCATGACAGTAGAATCTCTGTATGATGAACTGCAGGCTCCACAAATAAATTTTCATCTTTGCACCGGTCTGGATCCATGAGGAAGTCAGGGAATGACTTGTGGAAGGCTCGGATGGGATCTTCCATGCTCTCAGGAACAAGGAGGAGGGAATGGAGGGAACCAATGGCAGTGGAGATGCTGGGGACTCCTAAAAGGTCTGAGAGTGCCTTTGCTGAAAGAGGGTTAAACACAAGTAACACTGTCCCAACCACAGTCTTGAAACGGGAATGGACTTTCTCAACATCTACATCCATGTTGTCAACCACTTGCTGTAAAACCTGGGTATAGAGTAGGTCAATCCCAGACCGTCCTTCATGGGCAGTACTGTGCGGGAGAGATATGATCTGGTCCAGATGTTCAGTGGGTGTGTGGTTCCTGGATGCAACAAGTTTGACAACTGTTGAGGCGTAGATGAAAAATCCTGCTGCCTTTTCACAAAGGGTGCTGATGTCAGATGGGCTTGGCCAATCTTGTGTGAAGTTGCAGTCACTCCGGGTTTTGACAACGTCGATCAACCGAGTCTTGAAGAACAGCTTGATATCACTATCCACTGAGGAGCGTTCTATGTCATGGAGCCTGAGGATTTCTGTGATGGGTCGGAGTAGTTCAAGGCGAAACCCGGACCGGATCCGAGGCTCTGGACGACCAGTGATGAAGAACTTGACATTTGGGATCTCATCCACATAACGGGAGAGCACAGAAAGAATAGCGGAGGCAGGTTCCTCATCCTTGCACTCATCGAGGGCGTCGATTATGATAAGTGTCCGAATCCGGGTAGCTTCTAACGGGCCAACGATAATCTTCTCCATCTGGGAACAAAGGGACTCTCGTCCAACGCCAGGGTTGGACCTCAGAACTCGGAGCAGCTTCTCCCGGAATGGGAGGTACCGATAGGCAAGCTGATAGGCGAGAGTTGGAAGGATCGTTTGGAGATTGCTTCTGTCCTCGAAATCCCGCGAGCAAAAGAAGCTGGCACCGAGCTTTCCATCTGCGAAGCCGATCTCGGCAAACGTCTGGGCGATGGTCGACTTCCCGGTACCCGCAAGGCCATTCAGCCAAAACACGTGGTGGTCTTGTTCGTCCTTCAGCCAACGTTCGAGTTGCAGGAGGACATCCGCCCTAGTTCCCCTCAAGCACCCCTGCCTGTTCCCGGAACTATAACCAGCCTCATCGGTGTGACGCATGTTCTCCAGAAGACGGCGATCCTCATACCCCTATGTGCGAGTCACTAAAAATGACGGGACCATAAATGAGTAATGCTTACCATCTGCTGACAGCCCTCGACATAGATGTCCAGTCGTAACGACGTCTGCAGCGGGCATTAGATACGATGTAACTTAGTGAGTGCCCCGGGAGTGCAAACCTGATAGTCAATCAAGGTATAGCGAATGTCCTCCACCAGACCGTTAACCTTCTGTGCGTTCTCAGGGTTTTTGAGGAAAAGCGCGAGATCCTCCTGGGTCGTCATCGGGCCCATAGCCCGACCAATCCCTTCCAATTTCCTGGCAACCCCCATGCGTCAGATCTACCTCCCGATCTTAGAGAATGTGGGCTCACCGTTCCAGCTTGTTCGTCCTCTTCTTTTCATTGACGTCACCCGGAGGGATAGGTGCGGAGAGCGATTCAGAGAGCGTTTTGACCCTGGGTGCCAATGATTCTATGGCATGCTTATTCACCTCCGTTCGCTAGAACGACCGTAAGCGTTGGAGACCGGATGTGCGGGAAGGAGGCCATACCTCGTAATTGCTGAGGATGACACAGAGAGACCTCGCGATAGACTTGAGCGGACCGAAGGCACTTGCAGAGTCCCTCACCCCACGGAGCAATTCGGCTGTGGCAGACGCAGTAGGCTCGCAGTTCGATTTCGTTTCGCACGCAGTGGCGCTCGGTTCCAGGGTCTCGTCGGGACGAACAGCATCTGGACAGTGGTCTGGAAGGGCAGAGGTGTCTACATTGTCAGAAGGGGTGACGATAGGCGGCGGCCAAAACAACCATATTCACGTACCGTCGGGCTTCACACCGTGCGAGATCGAAGGAGTGGATGAAGGGGGACAGACTCCCTCGAGTTCTTTGCTCCGCTCACTTTCCACTACAACCCCGACGTTTGGGCATGGGTGCGAATGGATCTGGCCGGCTTCCCCTCCATCGACCTCTGCCCCTCCTCCCCGACCGCTACCGCTTCCACGCGCTGGCATAGATCCCGACCCATCCGGCTGGGGAGGTTGATCCGTCGAAAAAACTGGCTCTCCAGCTGGGTCGGCTTTATCCCCTTCTCCGTCGTAACTTTTGCCCACTACGATGTGAGGTCCTGATTGCGGAAGCGAACTCGTCAAGTCAGCTCCCTCCCCACCGGGGTTGGCCCCCGTTCTGTCAGATTCGTGTTTTCTTCTTCCTGTCAGTCGGTGCTTGAATTTCTTCTTCATTTTGGAGAGTGAACCCTGTATGTCGTCCATGCCAGTATTGGATCAGCGTAGGTGATGTTGCGATAGATGGTGGTGCGATTGCAGAAGATTGGCCTCGTGGCTTTGACTCTGTTCCGTGCCAGCGCCTAGCACGGGCTCGAACGCATCACCCGACCTGCCGCGAGCAGGTTTGCGTTGTACGCTCCTTTTCGCCAAGCTCCGGTGTCGGATTGCCATATCAGCCCCTTATGCGTATGAAAATCTATGGCCGAGTGCTTTGGGCGAGTATCTACACGAATACCGTGACTTCTTAAATCCACTTCCGATCCGTTCGATCGCAAGGACCCTGTCCCCGACCAAGATTTTCACTGCGACCTGGTTTGTGGTGCTACGCATCTTCTGATGATGATCGCACCGAACACAGTATGCATTGACTGCCGAGTTTAATCACGAGCCGCCGCGCGGGCAGACCAATACTAATTTACATCTGCGTAAGTATGCCATAGACCGGAACAATGGTAAAGAACTGAGAGACAAGAGACACCCTCGTGTATGAACGGGTGGGGCGGGAGGGAGGAAATACGGCAGAGGATAACGAAAGGTGGGGAAATGGTAATTGGAGAACGCTGAGTCTGAGGACGTTTTGACGTAGGAGAGAAAGGCGATGTCGATGAGGGCCACCCCCGGCTTCCCGTTAGTCCTCAGAAGGTCGGGGCAGGTGGGGGCCCGTTGCGAGGCCTCAGAACCCTTTCGCTCCGGTTCTTCTTTTCGCCAAGATCTCTGATGTCGCCGAGGTTCTCCAGGTGGTCGGACAGCAATTTCTGCTATCTGTCAGGTATTGTTCATCCCAGCCTCATGCCAAAAAACTTACCAAGACTTTCCTTCTCATCTCGAGAACCTCCTTCCGTGCATCGGACACACGCTTGAGAGTGCGGATGGGGTTCCGAATAAACTCGAAAAATGGCTTGGGGCTGGCGCAATGAAGGTTCATAGAGCAACTTGACAATCATAAACGGGAGATCATTTGTTGTGGGGAGGAAATAGAACTTACGAGAGGGTTTCCAATTCGAGTATGCTTTGATCGTCCTGGGGCCATATGACATTGAGGGCAGGGATTGTCTTTGCCCTCACTCCGGCCACCCAGTCGCTATCTGACTTGAGGAGAGATGTGCAAATGATGTGGAACAGGATGTCAAGTGTTAAAGGCAGCATGAGGGCCAGATTGAAAGCCAAATAGATCGCGAGAACCGATGATCCTATACCCTGGATGGGACCCAGGACAGAGGAAAGAGGGTATGGCAGAGTGAAGGACATGGAGGGAGACGGAAAAGGATCAACTGGGGGGATGGGTAGACGACGTTGTTCTTTTAGTCGGGCCCCTATAGACATCGAGTCCAACCATCGGCGGCTCATCGACATCCGGCACCTCGTTCACGCACTTATCATTTGTCACGAGAATTCGAACCTCGAACATACACGAGCTCAATCAGGTCCGTGGGGAGGACCATTTACATCTACTGAGGGAGCAGCTCCCCATCGGGACCGAACTTCAAATACCAATTACCCCTCTCCTCCCTCGAGACGGCACCCCAATAAGCGGCAGCATGAGCAGTGTCGCTCCAATCTTCACCGGCAGGGGAGCCGTCGGGCTTGCTCTCATCACCATAGTAGAACCTGCCACACGAGCGAGTGCATGTCAACGAACACTCAACTCAGGGAGAGGAAACCGTACCTGAACCCTTCCTTCTCATGAGCGATATGGAAGATCTCCGTAAGGTACGCCCCGTCGACCTTTTGCAATCCCAAACTGAGATAGACCGACCACGACGCATCGCGGGGCAGGAAAGGCAACATGTTCCCCGTAAAGATGAAAGTCTTGGGTGCTGAGCTGTCCGCTGGCAGAGATCTGAATCCCGCGACAGCTTGTTGCATGGAAGCGTATAATCCGACGGTAATGTCTACCGAGGCCTTGATGGCGGAGAGTTCGACTGTGGAGGGGTCATCTCGGACTGTAGGGAAAGTGAAGGCGTAAACTGTATAACGGCAGGTGACAGTCGAAGAGTTAAAACAGATTATGGTCTGAGGCAATTGAACTAAACGAACCATTGAAGATGACAACGTTCGGAGCGGAACCAAGCTTTTCCTTGACCTCAGCGAAAGCCTTGGTAACGGAATCGGTGTTCGAGACATCGACACTGATGGGAACCAAACCCTCTTGCTGGAGAGGTTTTCTAGACCCAACGGCGACTTTATATCCTTCTTGCTTGAGCTTGTTCGCGACGGCGAGACCGACGTGAGCTCCCGCGCCAAGAATGAAAGCAACTAAAGACATCGTAGTAGGCTGAATATGCGCGTTGTGTGGATAAGAGGATGGATGTAGCTGTTGATGAGGGTCTCGTACCTGTTCCTCTCAGCATTCTTATACTCCTCCGTGCCCCACACACAACGCGCGGCGAAGCTAGTGAGAACCCGACGTCAACAAATCGAAGGAGATCAACCGCACTCGGCTTGGTTGACCCACAATGGATTATGCGGAATGAGTAATCCAATTAACGCCCCTTCCTTACGCACGGACAGCAGCGCGCATTGCTACCGCCTTACGCCACGCCAAACCGCGATGGTATCGTCATCATGGTGTCAATACTAAACCCACTCTAGTCCATTCTCGGCTTCGAGTGGGTGAGTGGCAAGAGAACGCGGCGTCCTATAATTAGGCTTGTCAACCCACGACCACTTACTAATTACTGTCATCTTCATCTCCTTACATTGGGCCACGTGGCTACATGGGCTTGGCAGTGACATAGAGAAGCCGGACATCAAGCATCAGCGCCCGAGTATTCTGCATCAATACTGTAACACACGGTGGGGAGCACCAAAGCAGGGGGCTCTCTCACCCTAGGACCGGTCAGACGCGGACACGGTGGGAAAGGACACACAATCACGCACCAAAATCGAGAGAAATGCTGCGCACTCCATACTTTATGACCAGATGGGTGGCGAGTTACAAACGCACAGAGTTGCTTTTGAGGACGCTCTAGGTGCGGGGATCGGGTTTCGCAAAACCCTGGTGGTGCCATTTTGTTTCAGGTCCGTGTCCTTCTTTGCATTCCCCCCCTAACCCTCGTCTGCTGAAAAGGCATCTGCTGATGGAACAGATGCCGACGTCGCAGTACTTCCCTAAGCACGACTTTTAGCATTACCGCGGGAGCATAAGAGATGATACACTCACCACCTGATCTGAAACCTGGTCACATACAGTTTGTTACTGATACCTCTTACGAATTCATCAAATTCCAGCGGCCGCCTCCTCATTGCCATGATCGACATCTCCGGTCCGAGGTGGCATTCGCTATCCTCGGTTTCCCACTCCGCGTTTTGATAATACCCCACCCGGACGAACTCCTGGTCTTTGTGGCTCCCGGTCGGGATCAACACTGCGATGCCTGACACGTCCTCTTTGGGTCTTGTACACAACCTTCGAACTCGAAAGCGTTTACGCCTATGGGGGTGGGTCCGACAAGACAGTCGTGGAAGTCTGGTTGAGGTCTTCACTACGGGGTGACGAGACGTGGATGGGACGCCATTTGAAATCTATTCATTGTGAGAAAAATCGGTTGGTCCTTCCCCCGTCGTAGAAACGCAGGTGTATGCGCGTGAGCGTAAGAGAGAGGAACGTACCGTCCTCCAGGGGAGCGATCCGCTCAAAGGTCACACGGAAATGGCACGGACCTAGGAATCGCGTGGGATTATTGAGGGACTCTACGCCCTGTTCGTCCCGGTAGGTGAGCGGGGTTATCGCAGAAAAGGGAAGAGACAACGCGGGCTTACACAGATGCCAGTGGTGGCGAGGCTCTACCTCGGTGCCAAACTCGCTTGACGAGTAGCTCAATTGCTATGGTGGGTCACAATCATCAAGAAAGGCACCGAGTAGTGAGTACCAGAGTTATCTGACAGTGAGGTAAGGGCCGCCGTTGGCGACATCATGGGATGGGCAATGTCGCAATCAGTATTGGGGCGCATTTCAAATTCCCTGGGTTTCCTCGTGCACGTGATCAATTTTGCCCATGAGCCAGTTTACCGTACCCCAAAGTCGACCGCAAGGCGATAAGTACCGTGCCAGCCAGACCACCTACGATGCTGAAACACTGTCGACTCTCGGAGAGTCGAAGGGGGAGGAAAAATAAGCGAAATACGAGAGGACACCAATACACCAAGACTCTCCTCAGATAGGGCGAGTCCACACATGTCAAGTTCGGTGGAAGAAAACACAACACCCCGGGTATCACCATCCATATCACCTCCAGAACGGCGCATTCCCTGCGATGGAAAGGGCGGGTGACGATCGACGGAAGCCGAGAGGGTAAACACTCAAAGCCCGTGACGTTGGATTGCGGTCTCGGGGGAGATCTGTGGAGAAGCTGATACGGTTTACTCTCAACCTGATGGTCCTGATCTTAAACGAAGCTTTCCTTTGCACTCGCGCTTGGATCTACCCTAAGCGAGGCATCACATTGTACAGGAAAGGTTCCTAAGGAAAAGGTGCCGTTCCGGCTGCCTCATTCGTCTATAATTCTGCTTCCGCACGGGGGAATCAGACACTAGCGATGGTTGCATGAATCAACGGTGATCAACTGTACCGATCCACAACAGTGACCAGATCGCGAATTAGCGCACGCCGGTAAGCGCTCGAGGGCGTAGCAGGCGCGTCGCCCGGCATTCCCGTCCATCTTCTGCATCTAATTACAAGGACGCTACCTCGTCCGGGTTGCACTTCGTTGCCAACCCGAAGGGAAAAAATCGGCGCCGGTTGGATCAACGCGCTCGGGGAACACGTCCCGACTCTTGGATATAAACGAAAGGCTTCCGGCACAGAGAGAGCTGACACAGAGTCCCGTATGGTTATTCAAACTGTCCGCCACGAGCAATCACCCCCTGTCTATCCCAACACTCGAGATCAAGGGTGGCAGGAGGGCGGGGCTGTCGGATACGATCCTCACTTACGAATGGAATGATGCTTTGGTTCCGTGTCGATGCTGGGGGTGGCCGAGTGGCATCACCCAGCGGCTGACAAAAGAGTGTCCATTTGTGATTGTAATTAAATAATAAAAACCGAGTAGGTTAGCTATGGATCATCAATTCATTGGTCATGCGGAGTAACGCGGTATTGAAGGAGTGTATGTCTTTTCAGAGGTTATTCGGGAACGATAGTCAAGTACACGGAGACACAGGTGTCGACATCGAAAGCGTTGTTAGACTTGGTCTTGTCCACATTGTAAGCAAGGCGGTGTTGGGTATAAGTGTCGGTAAATTTCTTGTCACAGAAAGACCACAAATCGAGGCGGCCATGAGCAGCGAGGAAGTCGAACTGTTTATGAAGCCCAGTCAGTGGGTTGCCTGAGTTTCTTTCACACAAGTGACGGGTCTTATTTACCTGGTGTTCACCGAGGACTTGGTAGCTTGGGTGATACGAATGCATTAGTCGAAAGGTTGACACGTTTAATGTTCTTGGAGTCGACTCACCACAGCGCACCAGACCTGGATCGGAGCTGGCCTAGGCGTCCTTGTGGAGTCGTAGAAGAGGGGGACGTCGTTGTCCAAAACGTAGGTCGAAACGGCCACCCCAGGAGGAGCGGAGTTGATCCCACCATTGACCATATTATTGAGGCTCTCATTGGAGCCGCCAGTCCAGTTCCCAGACTAGATAAATCCAAGAGATCAGTCCCACAACGTGCGTCAGAGTGATGGAGGACAAATTGTATTGACTATTAACGTGGTGGACGAGACACCGCCGGAAACACCTGTGGTGACTTGAGCGAGCTGAACGCCATAGGGGAAGGGATTTTGGCCATTAGGGTTGAAAGCGGCGACCCGGAAGTTAGTAAGGTCGGAGTAGGCTCCATATCCTAAACCAGAGCAAGGGTCAGCCGAGTGTTTCGAGGACCTTCTTGGGACGCTGTCAACTGCATGCACTCTTTTCGCTCGACGGGGTTCCTGCGAGGCCGGAAAAGGCGCTACTATGCGCTTGCGTTCATTCCCGAGTCCTGACAGAGACGTTTCGCTTAAGGTCAAAGAAAGGGGCGATCTGATGAAACGAAAGGACGAAGTGATACAAACTGAGTGTCGCCGTTGAGTCCTTGCGTCCCCTGCAATACAACACAAATTCCAGTATATGGCCCCGGGGTCGATACCTCCGGGCAGCGCGATGTGTGAATAAGCACCCTGTTAAATAGCTTCGATGGGATATCATCACCTCGACGGACAACAACATGATACCAAATGATGACCCTACCCGGTCCTTTCGCATGCGAACCTGCGAACATTTTAAATTATAACGGATCAATGCAGCTTTTATAGATATATACACTTCCCAGAAAAAAAAAACTTGGTTGGCTGCGTCGTTCCGAGGCGGAGGGGAAAGGTAACTGTGTTTGTCAGGTGTGGAGAGCATCCGTGTGCTCTCTATGAGATGCATAACACCCTACACGGTTTCGCATTGGATGACCGTCTATGCTCTGATTTTTTTCACTCCCACCATGGCTGATGCGCGTGCTCGTTCCGATCTATGCGACGGAGGCTATGCGATCAAGATTGGCAAAGACCTTTATGGGAGGTTCCTGACCCGATCGAGCCTAGACACGAAGGCGGGGTCGTTTGTTCAGATAGTGGTTCCAGATTTGGTGCTGGGATGGCATCACCAGATCCAGTTCATGGAAGAGTGGCGGGGGTGTGTTCCATGGGGTTTACTTTGTCGCTTGAGGTTCATATACACCTCAGCACGGTGGAGAACTTGCAAGAAACGTAGAGATGAAGATCTGAATGTGAGTGAGTATGGTGTTGGTGTGGAGATGAGCCGGCATGTGGAATCTTACTATGCATCCGTCACTGGTTTCGGGTGCGGTCGAACACTCTGCGCAGTACGTTTTCCGGGTAAGAGCAGATACCGTCGAAAGAGGCTGTACTTGACCAGGACGGGCTCGTCCACCAGAGCTAGGGTATGGGGATCGCCTGGATGCAAGGAGAGGTGACCATAGCTCGCGAGTCCGTAAATCACGAATCGGGCTCGTCGATATATCTCATTGGGTGTTCCGGGGCTGGGAGACGGGCGTAACGGGCCACGACAGACGAGATCGAGACTTCGGGTTCCTGGGCTCAAAAGACTTGCAAACCTCCGACGTGTTCCACACTTTCTAGCCGTTGGACCGTGGTAGAAAAAAAGGCTCCTGAAAAAAACTCGATGACAACCTGAGTTTATCCGGTCTCCGGAGTTTAGCAGCGGACTCACCGGCACGTGACCGTCAAACTCTCAACACCCACTTGCTGTTCAACGTTCAACGTCCAACGAGCCCTCGCTTCGTGATATCAAGGCGACAGCGACGCGTTAACCTCCCTCTTCAAGTGGATCACCCATGGAATAAACATTCCGCTGTAATAGCGGCCGAAACAGGTTAACCCTTGTACAGTCACGGAGCAGACATAAATCGTACTAATCACACCCACCTAGGCTCTCACCTCGTTCAGGTGGCTGGGAAGTGTTGGAGGTGACTGCTCAATGGACTTTTCGGCACCTGGAAGAAGAATTGTGATTGGCATCGTCAAACGTTAACGCGAACGGTCCAAACCATCCTCACGCACCAGCTTTCGGCATAATCACCTTTCTGGGGTATTCTCGAGCTTGATTGGATACCGCGGCGCGGAACAAGTTATGGGGTTGTCGGACGGCAAAAGGGCTGAGTGCGTCAGTGAACACTCAATGTGGACCTGCGAGTTGAAGGAGTGCCGATCACCGTACCGCGTCCTCGATTCCGCACCAGACCACAAGGGATCCTAGCAAGCGCGCCCCGATCGTTCAATACTTTCTGGGCTATCTGCAACGAATTATCAGATTGGGCGCCAACGTGTCGAGGTATTTAAGTACGTCTCGGGAATGACCGAAAGACAACCTGCCCTTAACCTCCTCCAATGCAGGCCGAACCGGCTAAACCGCAGGGTGTGGCGCAAGCCGCCAACATCCAGGGAACAATGGATGGGCTACTAGCCTGGACGAACGCTATGTGTTCGCCTTCTGTACGTTCTGGCCAGAGCTCTGGTACACATGCGCCACACTGACACCACCGCCACACCCAGGTTCACCAGTACCAGAAGATTGCAGGTTGCGAGAAGGAGTACTCGAACGAGGTACAGCAGAACAACGGATTATTGCCGAATGGGTTTCTGACGACGTTCTAGCTTCGATTCATCGAAAGGACTCTTTCGGACGTTATGGTTAGGCTCAGGTCTGCGATAAATCCCACCTGCCCGATCAATAAACTCCCTCCGGAAGTCCTCACACGTTGCTTCCTCTACCTTACTCCAGACTTCCCACTTACCATCGGCTCCTACGAGGTCAACCACGACTGCATTCTCATTACCCATGTCTGCAAGTACTGGAGAGCAGTCGCTCTCAATTTCTCTGGATTGTGGGACCATTTCGAGTCCACCCGACCGGAGATACTTGCCATGTACCTCAAACTGTCGGGTTCTCGGCCGTTAGAAGTCTGTCTGAAACATGTTGGGAATAGATTCCGTCAGACGATGGCGGACAGCTCATGTCCATGCGAAGACACGATGCTTGACCTGTTGCTCCCTGCGGCCCTACGGATACGTAGTCTGACCATGCACACAAACTGGATTCCCCCCCACAACCAGTGTCGGTTCGTCCTAGGCCCCCTACCGGAGCTGGAAACATTGTCGATTACGTCCGACATTGGTTGGGAGAATAAAAGTGACAACCAACCCCAGAAGCGCCTAAGGGCATTATTCAAAGCCGGGTTGCCCCGCTTGCGCCGGTTGTTCATCCCAGAGTGTACCCCGTGGCCCAACAATGACTTCAAGAACCTTACGTTCCTCTGTCTCTACAACCAATCTGCCCTCGAGGAAGAACTCCCCGAACTATTGCAAATGCTGCGAGGGTGTCCGAATCTCGAGGAGTTATATATCCGCCAACATGAATCCAGTTATTGGATCGATGACCCACCCCCGAATCCTGGCCCCACCTTCCCCGCCCATTCGCTTAGAAGATTCCGCCTCCACAACTTCAGTACCTCGGCAATCGCTTGCGTCCTCTCCACCATGCTTTTGCAGCCGAACGGGGTTGCCGTCCATCTATCGGATACCCTGATGACCACAGACACCTTCGCTGAAATCCTCCCCTTATTTCCCCCACAATCCGCCCTTGGTAGCACGGAAAAGCTCGGGGTCTATCACGAATCCAGTTCCACATTTGGGATTATGTTCTGTTGCACCGGAGGTTCGCTGAAGATTGGTGGCTCCCTATCGTGGCATGAGGGAGAAGACAAACCGGAGGCAGCTATTTCGTTGCTCGGGTACATCTACCAGGAATGCGCGCAAACCCTCAAGGAGCTCTGGATCCATAATTATAACGACGCGGGGGCCGAGTACATCTTTGACAACTTCTCCTGCTTCAATTTGGAGAAGCTCGTCTTCGTGGGAGGTGGAGAAGATTCCGACCGTCTCTGCGAGGTGCTGGACCCAGGAAGTTCAGGTGCCCAGGATCGGGACCTTCCTGCCCCACGGTTACACTCAATCGCGATCCACGGGATCTACCAACAACCCCAATTGGAACGACTTGTTGCGTTGTGCGAAGCACGATCCAGAACAGACCACCCATTACACGAGGTTTCTGTGGCGTGGCGCGCGCACTTGGGGGATATACCGAAGTGGATGACGAGGCTCTGCCGTTCGTCGCCAACCCCTACCCACATCAACACGGATGAATGGGACGAGTCTCAGATGATGGAACTCCCGACCGCTCTCAGAGATTGGGAGGGTCCCTGGTGGCCGTCATGGGACGAAACGATCGTTGGTGAAACTCAATACGGTGCTTGATATACCTGTATACATACGTTGGTGTAATGTTTTGCAGTAGCACGCGAGGTCGTCGCGAAACGTAGGCGCTTGAATCAACATGGATTTGTTTCCGTGAGTGCGAGATGGCGGGCTCCCTATCGGAGGACCACATACTCCCAGTCTTGGACCCGAAGTTACACTGCAACGGAGTGGCAGAAGCTGGAGGTGGTGTTGCTTGGTCTGTTTGAGGAAACTACTGAGACCGGCCCCAACTCTAAATGAGTTGCAGGAGAAGCGCTGCTGTAAAACCTTTCTATAGCACGTGCTCGGCCTGGACAATCATTCTTTTCGCCCACCCGCACCTACAAACAACCCCACCGTTGATAATCCAGCCAAATGGGGCTGATCACGGGTTCAGTTCACCAAGATGGAATAGTTTCGAGTGGGCGGTGACTAGGACTTTGGACAGCCTGACAACGGCAGCGACCCCACGATAGACTTGGATCCTGGCTCACTCGACAAAGTCAGTCTTTCCTTCACTGCATTTTGCTTCGCCGTGCACTCACGTGGTGTAGACGAGCCAAGGGCGGAGGTAGGACGCTGTCCGGTTTCCGTGATGCAGGCTGTGCGTCATTTGACTTTCCACATTCATCGATCATCCATCGAGTCCTCGACGGCCCTAGCCGCGGTCTGATGGACCTGCCCCACACTAGAAATGGCCCGCTGGGTTTGTATAAACAGACAGCGGACACTTTGTGATTCAACCCTCCTCTCCCTTCTTCCCCCTTCACGCGCCCATGTCCTCCGCGGACGTTCTACAGCGTCTCCTCAGACTGGACCTGTCAACTCCAGAATCCCGACGCGTCCTCGACAACTTTCTTCATTTCCAAGGATACGGGTATTTTACGTCGACATTGGAAGATTCGGATGTCTTCGGTTTCGTGAACTTCTTGGACAACGTGAGAGAGGTTTCGTCGCTGTGTCGAAAAAAACCCTAATCGGCGGCATTCCAGGCCTTGGACGCGATTCCGGGCTCCGAACAACTCTGGCGGGAATGCCTGGATGCTCTTCGGCAGATATGCGGGGATCGAGCCGTTCTTCCAACAACACACGTGTTGCGTCGCGGACTGGTCAAAAACAGGAAGGCTTCCCTCACCACCAACGATACCGATAATATCTTGGAGACTCAATACAAGCGAAGGGCGGTTAGCATCAGGGTTTTGCGCATACCATCGACTGCCGATCAGGGTTTCGTAAAGAAGGTGAATCGATACAACTCCGTTTGCGCTAATTAGGCTAAGTGCTGACCGAATGGTGTAGAAATTTTGTCACGAGGTCGCGCTTTGGAGGAGGCTGGATCACCAGAATCTCGCCCGAGTCCTCGGTGTCATGATGGATCCGTACCAAGTCGTGTTTGACCGCGTATCTGGTATTGACATTGTAGAATACGCCTCGACCGAGCAAGGCGTAGATCGCGTAGTTTTGGTGAGTTTCTTCACAATCTTTGTGTTACCTTGTCCTTCGAAGCCCGCTGGAACATGTTTCTAGCTCTCGGATGTTACTGATGGCCTTGGATATCTACATTCTCAAAAGGTCATCCACGGAAGACTCCGAGGCGTGAGTTCCTACCTAATACCTACAGAGCAGCGGAACCCGTAACCTTGTCTTTCGAACAGTCGAGTATCTTAATCGATCAAGATGGCCGTGCCCTTTTGACGGACTTCGCGTCACCTTCCGTCGCCTGGGCCCACCAGAATGCTTCCGATCAAACCGCTCGTTGGTGTGCACCGGAAGTTCTGGGTAACGACCCCCTCTCTGGGACGCAACCGACATTCGCCTCAGATGTCTTTTCGTTCGGGATGGTCGTTTTTGAGGTAACCCTCATTCCTTCCCACGAACCCATCCCAAACGGGAGTGAACCCGGTTTGATTTCTTTTTCCCTAGGTCTTCTCGGGGAGGGTACCTTTCGAGGGAGTTGCTGATGGCGAGGTGGCCGAGCGAATACGTTCTGGCGAACGACCGGGTAGACCCACAGGGTCGAAGGAGCTCGGGCTATCCGATACCGTGTGGGAAGTGACTAAACGGTGTTGGCATGGTTCACCCGACCTTCGACCCGGGATGGTTGACGTCCTCGAATACACACGGAGGCTGTGAGTCAACCTTTTCGAGCCCCAAAATCTCATCCTTACGAGTGCTTCGGGCTCAACGACGCTTTGCACACCCTAGTCGGCCGGTCTCACGGACCGAGTATTCGGAGGCTCCCACTCTTGGTGAGTTTAATGCTAGACACGGATTGTCGAACTGCTTGACGAGACCCACCGGTTTCCGCCTTTTTCAAATAGTGGATTCAGACGTTGCGCCCACAACGAGTCGGTGGAGACGCTTCTTGAGCACCACGTACGTCTGTCTTAGTTACAACTGTTATGCCATGGCTAACCGTCGGCCAGAATATACTCGACATGAGTGGTGTTGTTCACTACGAGCATGGTACAGTGAGATACGTGATGGTGTATTAATATTTTAATTTCTGGTGTTCTGTCGCTTGCTTTGGGGTTTCATTGTTATTACCGCTAGATATACATTTAGAACATAGTTTTGGTACACTCTCGAGGTCTTACATCCAATCTGCAGATGGCTTTCGCCCTCCCAGCATCAATGATCAGGATGTTCACCTCGAACATGTCGATCCAATCGGCGCTCGGGAACTTCCCGTCCGAATCGATGATGACGAAATGACGAGATGATGTGACCAAGCCGATGTAATATCCTTGCGGGTGGAAGTAAATCGTGCCAGTTCCTCCGTGGGCTCTTGCGAGAAGGGGCCGTGGTTCAAGAGCGCGAGTCTTTGATGAGGGAGATAACGAAAGTGTTTGAGAACAAAGCGAAGAAGAGGAATGATACACTGATTCCGCAGTGAATAACAAGTGTCTCGAGGGGGGGGGGGCCGATAATGGGTACCCATCCTTGCGTGCAGCGCGTGAGTAGAAACTCGCGAACATCGATGAGATGGGGGTCCGTCGAGTGGTCTAGAAGCTCTTAAATGAGATCATTCCATTTGGCGATAATCTCCTACCGATTGATAATCCATGAAAGCGGGTGACAGCAGGTTCGAGATTCGAGGGTGCACTATAGAAACGCCGGCGTCCTTGCCTAGGCTGACGATCTCCAGATGTACACTCCTCCAAAGCGCTACACCGGACATCAGGGCTTGGCACTCCATGATCCCGTTCCCTTGAATCGTCGATAGTGGTTCCTGCCTGTGATTCGGTACTATAGACTATATGGTTGGGAGGACGAGATCAGAATCGTATAGCTGACGACCCGAACAGTGCGTGCGCGAGTGACACCAAACAATACTAGCGGGGGTCCTAGGCGTGATGGGCCATACGGAATCCTCGAGAGATCGAGACTGTCCGGGGAGCGATTTGCAGTGAGGCGATGGCGATGCTACTATAACGTGTGTTGATGTCAAGAGCAAACAACGAGAATCAGAGTCCGCGCGACTGGGAGAAGATACTCACAGGTGATTCTGTGAAGAACCGAATTGTTCACATGAGGGAGATAGTGCGGAAATTATTGGCCGGCCCCGGGCATCGCGAATCCTGCCTTCCGACGATTGAATTCAGAGCCCAGCCGAAGACGCAACTCATCAGCAAGGAAAGGGCGCGGACCAATAGAGAAGGATATAGATGGTCGAGGAACTCCAGATACAGGGGATGCGTGGATAGTAGGGGTGGTCGCTGATCGCGTCGTGTTGGAGGTCGCGTCCTATTTTACCTCATTAGTATTCTCAACTTACCGCGCACACCTGGCTCAATTCATCTCCAGCCCCACAGGGCCTACCGTGATGGGTATAGTTCCAAGTACCCATCGAGTGCGGCTAGCTCCTAAGTGCCATAAGAACATTCCTGTCAATCGGGGACGCGCGCCGTGTCAGTTAGAAGGCGGCATATTCGCGTCGTACCTAGTGCGATTTTGAGAGTCGAGGGCGCGGTCTCCATGTGGTAGAACCGGGTAGGTAACCGGAAGCGCGGTGACGAGGAATAAGTGTTGAAAGTGTGGGAATTTTAGTGCCTGACTTCAGGCTCCGACGATCACCTTGGCCAAAGGACATTGGACATGAACTCGGACAAAGGGCAGGCAAGACGCCGAAAACTTGAGGAATAAATCGAAACCCGAACCTGGGGGTGCGTGCCCCTCGTGCTAATGTGAAGGGTTCCAAGGATGTGACGCACGTGACAGAACCCGCTTGCCCCCCGCCCATACCCGTGAATACGCTACACCATATCCACCAGATGAATAACTCAGAGATGCCCTTGCTGGGTAATCCCCTCCACCCATACAAAATACACCTAGTGCTCTATTTTTGATATAAAACGAGAGGAAACCGGGGGTGGGGACACGCAACAAACATGTTGTTCAACCCCAAATCTCTCGCATCCGCGCTCTTCCTCTCCACCGTTGTCCTCGGCGTTACCGTCGAACCCTCTGGGCATTTTGAGATAGAGGCTCAGCCCAAGGGTATCGATGTCTCATCCCATCAGGGCAATGTCAACTGGAATGCTGTTGTTTCCAACGGCGTGTCTTTCGCCTACATCAAGGCGACCGAGGGAACTAGTAAGGTCTACGGTATGCTCGTCGCAGGGAGTACTAACATCTTATTTCAGACTACAAGAACCCTTATTTCTCCTCCCAATACACTGGTGCCACCAAAGCTGGTCTCATCCGCGGTGGCTACCACTTTGCACTTCCCGACAGGTCCTCAGGTGCTACTCAGGCCACTTGGTTCGCGTCCAATGGTGGAGGCTGGACTAGCGACGGCATCACCCTTCCAGGTGCCTTAGACATGGAATGTACGGACTATATATCTTCCACCTCCTAGGTCCACCAACTAAACACCCATCGCTCACCGGACAGATAACCCGTATGGCGCCACTTGCTACGGCTTGACCGCTACTGCAATGGTCAACTGGATCCGCGATTTCTCCAACACCTACCATTCCCGTGTCAGTCGCTACCCAGTGATTTACACCACCACCAATTGGTGGAAGAGCTGCACCGGTGACAGTTCGGCGTTCGCTTCTAGCAGTCCATTGTGGATCGCCCGTTATTCTAGCTCCGTAGGTCCTTTGCCAAACGGATGGAGCTACCACACATTCTGGCAGTACGCCGATTCCGGTCCCGTTCCTGGCGACCAGAACTACTTTAACGGTGACATGACTGGCTTGAAACGGTGAGCCATCTTCTCTCCTATGAGAAGCAGGGTGGTGTCCTGACCCACGTTTTCCGACAGCCTTGCCACTAGGTAAACACCCACGCGCAAGCGAACGACAAAATGTCACAGATGTACTCCGTATCCATCGATAACACTATTGTAAAATCACACATCCTCCACCTTCAGAGTTTAATCCCGGTATTCAACCTCCTTCTACCACACATCCATAACAAGGGACACTTTGTCCATTATTGACCTCCGCCTCGTGCCCTGCAGCAAGTTCTTCTCCGCCACGTTGTCCTCCTGAGAGCATTCACCGCAACATATCACGTCCCTTTTGTCGTCTTTGATCCTCGCAAATCTGCTTCCCCACTTCTAGAGTGTTGGGTGAGCTCTTCGTACTCTCACTTGTGCTGGAGTTCCTCAAGATCGGGTCCCCGGCCACAGAAAGGGAAAAACCGCCCCCCCAGCACCCTAAAAAGCTTTTGATGATTGCATAATATCATCTGTAGCCTCTGTAAAGTGGGATGGCACCCAAATTGTTTAGGGAGTTGGCCACAACATGGGCGGACAAGGCACGAAAGACGCGATCAAACAGTACATCTTTGTTCTCCTGTACCGAAACAATGACATTCTCTTTACTACATCTGTCGATAACTCGTATGCACGCTTGGAAGTGAGGCATCGAGATTTTATGCCCTACGACAAATCCGGAAGCTCGTTACTAACCATAACTTCCACGCGCGGTACAAACTTTCGGAGCTCTTTGATCGAATCACAGAGCGGAGGGCTGAAGACCTGGTCGATAATCACTACCCGGTGCAACCGAGCGGCGGCCAAGTACTCCCGTTTCGCTTGTATTTCTTTTAACTCTGTGATTATGTGCCCACCCACCCGACAATCGAAGAACGCAATGGTTTTGAGCGACGGGCACAACACGGGCACCTCTGTTAACGCGGATAACGATCTGGGATAGAGGGAGGCTCTGGAGATGACGAGAGCTTCCAATGCCGGTAGTCGTTTCAACAGTCGGGGCAGGCGGGTGGCAAGGTCTTCGGATATGAACTTGAGATCTAGGTGGAACTCGCGGACGGCGCCGGTAGCAAACAGGTTCAATTCCACGGAGATTTTAGACTCGGTTATCCGACGATGGAAAGAAAATGAGCTATTGTTGTTGGATAGGTTATATTGCTTCGGGGAATGCCGGTACTTGATGGTGGTTATGGGAGCAAGGAGGTCCTGGATAGGTGTGGGGGGATGAGGTAGAAACGAGGCCAAGTCCCAACACGAGTTCCCTTCAGACTCATGAACCTCTATTTTTATACCACGGGGAAGGCATAAGCACGAAAACAACCCTCTTGAGCCAGTTGCGTCGCAGGTGAGCACAAAGCGTCGAAGTCGAGGAAGGGATACCATTCTTTCAGGGACCGTCCACACCGATGCTTTGACGAACCCAAGGCTCAAAGCGATGCTTTCGAGGGTGGCGTTTGAATCCAGGAACCCAATAAACTTTCCAAAAGGAATTGTGTAACCGACGAGCTCCAACTCCACGAGAGATGGGATGTTGTATAACACAGGGTAGATGGGGACCCGAGTCAAGTGGAGCGATTTGAGCTTCGAAACGTCCTGGAAGAGTGGAGGTGCGGGGATATCATTCGATGGGAAAAATTCGCCGGCACTCGAAATCTCCTTGAGATCCAAGGAGATAAGATTGGACATAGGGGGGGCGAAGAAGTCGATAAGACTATCCGGCATCCGGGAGAACGTCTGACACCCGCTGATGGATAGGCTGGAGATCCTGGAGACGTGAGGAGCCAGCACCGGGACGAAACGAAGGAGGCCACTGCCCGACCAAGACTCCGATACCGAGATGTCGACGGTCAGGGGGGCCTCTCCTGCACGCTCCAGACACAGGGGGACCAATCGCCCCCATCCACTACATATGAATGCCCAATTCCTAGGACTGGAGATGATGGCTTTGCGCCAGTATTGGCAGACGTGGGTCAAGGAGAGGATTGGCTTTGGTTTAGTAGAGACGACGAAGGAGGCGCACACCGCGATGATTTCGGGAGGGAGACGGTTCGCGAGCTGAAGGGGGTTCTTCAAACAAATTACTTTGTGTAGGATTTTCTTGACTCGTTTCTCCAGAGCATCGACCTATAGGTTCTCTCGTTAATACTCGGTTGTTTTTCTCCTGTCTACTGGACCATACTTCAACCCTCAATGTGGCCACATGAGTGCGAGACACAAGAGGTAATCTGGTGCATTCGATGGACAGCTTCTCGTTCAATGCTCCGATAAGTTGCTCGATGGAGAGCTCGAGGACGGGATTGGGAGTCATGGTGGTCGTAGTCAACCCCTGAGGACGGTCCTCGGTACGGTTTTGGTGTATAAAGCCGAGGACTCCGATCACATTCTTCACTGATCATTAGCCCAGTCACTCGGTTATCACAAGAACCATCGTAGGCAGTATGTATGTATTATACAGTATAGTCGAACCTCAGGAAATGCGCATAGGAGCACCCGTCACTTTGCAAGGCCCTCCTTACGTCAGGTCCGTGGGTAAAGTATTGCCCATCCACATTTCCACAACCGCCACGTGCCTCTGTAGTACATGAATCGAGTCGATGCTCGGAAACCGTCCTTCCCCACTAACGACAACAACACGATGCAGCCACGTCGAGGCGGATTTCTTGCGGTCATCAGCGAAACGTGTTAGTTCCCCTTCTATAAATTCATCGGTGATGGCACAATTTAGAAATGCAAGGATTTTGAGCGAGCGAGTGGACGAAGGATCCAAGAACAGAGGGGAGAGGAAGCGTGATATGCTGGTGTTACGCTCGATGGCAAGCACCTCGAGGGCAGGGAGGGACCAACCGAATATATAGGGGGTAGGAGGGAGTTGTTCCCATGGTGGCATGCCACATGCGAGGCGGAGTTCTCGGATGCTGGTGAGAGGGAACAGAGAGAGCTCTCCGAAAGGGTTCCCCGCGCCGAGGAATCTGATGTATGAGAACCTTCCGTTCGGCCCGTGCAGTTGGATTTCCCGAGGATTCGATCGATATTCCAGAAAAGTGGGGGAGCAGAGGTTCGAATGGTGAGCCGTGGACACCCCGGATAGGATGTCGTTCAATTCCACGTAGGGGTGGCGGCAGGAAATTTCCAGATGCGCACCTCGCCGGAGCGCTATGTTGGAACTCAACGCTCTGGCGTCCTCCGCATCAGCACAGGTTATCGATAAGAGCTGAAGTCGGTTCACGACCACAGACCCACGCTGCGAATTACGGAGGGAAGATTCCGAAAACCGGATCTCTAAGTCTGCGCTTTCGAGTGATCGGTTCTCCTCCAAAAAATCTAATAGGGCGTCCACGTGAAGATTGAACTGCTTGTTGTGGAGCAGTAACTTCGTGAGGGCTGTTAGGCGGAGGAATGAAGGGTAAAGGTGGATACTGAACAGCGAGAGGGATCTCAGAGCGTGGGGCAACGGCTCAAATGGATCGATAGATGGATCCCACCCGCCAGTTGTGTCCTTTCTCCAAAGTTCGAGCGACCGGAGGTTGGGCATTGACTGGAGGAAGTTCGGAAATTCTTGTGTGAGCTCCTCGATGGTTAGAATGGAATCGATGTCCAGGATTCTTGTGTTTCGGGTGTGGGGCAATAATAGGTCAGAGAACCCAGGGTTGCTTCTGACCTGGAGCATGTTGAGCCGTAGTTCTAGAGGAGCCCCCTTGGACCGCTTCAGGCTCAACGCTGTTAGGCTCTTGCTTCTGCTGGATATCAACGTCCAATTGCTGGGTGTCGAAATGATGAACTCGCGCCAGTATCGACATACATGAGTCAGTCGAATAATCGGTCCCGTGTCGGTATCTCTTTGGTGGGGGACACATTGAACAATTTGAGAAAGGATTTCCAACGGCAACCTGTTTACCGGCTGCAACATGTTCCGAAATGAGCGGGTAAGCCTCAGAATATCGTGTACTCTGGCTTCGAGGTTTTCGATCTAGAGCGTTCCTTGTGAGACTTCCCACCGCCACGTTCGTTGAGACGGACGGATCAAGATAAACTCACATCAGTTTCCAGCGAGGCGATGGAAACGACAGGAGAGAAACGGGTTTCTCGCACCCTGGTGGACTCCAGGAGGAGTTTCTCCTCCAATACATGGAGTAGTTCTGGTATGGAAAGGTCATGAGCGGCTTGCAGGGACATGATGGTGGGCTGACGCGGAGGTGCAGCCGGTAACGTAATCGATTACGGCGTGATATCAACTAATATCGTGCATCCCTCAGCGTGAGGGAGAGACGTCCTTTCGAACTGGTACATAGACGAGCTTGAAGCGGGATCAAGAAAGAGAGAAGTCTGAACGTGAAAGCACAAGGCCCTAATCACATTCAGGTCATAACTTATGAGTAATTTGATGTTGCATAGGTCGGTATAGTGGTAGTGTCAGTACAAAGGATTCTACGTGTGAGAAATTTAGGGGGTGCATCGGGAATATCAGGAAGTATCGGCCGACCCACCCACCACATCTTCAGATCAGGTCTTTCGGTAAATTCTTGCCTATCCGGGCATCGACGATTGGTACATGTTTCCCAAGCGCATCAATCAAGGCGACACGCGGAAGGTTTCCTTTTGAGTTGACGATGACGATGCGATGCAACCATGCCGAAGCTGTGTTCTTGCGCTTGGAAGCAAATCGCGTCAATGCTTCCATAAAAGCTTCGTCAAGATTGCAATTCAAGAATGCGAGGGTGTTCAATGAGGGGGAAGAAGAAGGGTTCGAGAACAAAGCGGAGAGGAGGTGTGATACGGTGGGTTCGCGTTCGATGGCAAGCGTCTCGAGGACGGGGAGGAAAGATGGGGGGAATACTATGGGGTCAATGGCGAAGAAGAAGCTCTCCCGTTCCTCGCGGCGTGCGAGATAAAACCCTCGGATGTTGGTGAGAGGGAGTAGAGAGAACCACGCAAAGGGATCCTCTGGGCCTGGGAATCTGTTGAACGAGAAGCTCCCGTTTGGTCCGAGCAGTCGAATACTCCATTTGTCGGGACGGTACTCCATAAAAGTGGATGGCTGTAGGTTCGAAAGGTGAATCGCGGAAATGACAGGTAGGATGCCATTCAACCCCGTGCCCAGGCCAGCAAGGGTAATTTCCAAGCGAGCGCCTCTCCAGAGTGTTATGTTGGATATTAATGCATCGTTCTCCATCGTGTCGGTTGAACGTATCGAGAGGCTTCGAAGTCGGTTCTCGATCGGAGCTCGACGTCGCGAAATTCGGAGGGAAGGCTCTGCAAATCGCAAATCCAGGGTCACGCTTTCGAGCGAGCCATTCTGCTCCAAAAAGTCCAAAAGGGTGTCCACGTGAAGACCGAACCGGTCAGAGTAAAGGACCAGGTCCGTAAGGGCCCTGAAATGCAGGAATGAAGGGTATAGAGGAACGTTTCTCAAGGAGAAATGTGTCAAATCGGCGGTTAACGGCCCAAATGGATCACTGGACCAGTCCCATCTGCTGGCTCTCGCGGGCCCGGAGAGTGACAGTGATTGGAGATTGGGCATTGACTGGGGAAATTTCGGGAGTGTCTGTGAGAGCTCCCCAATGGAGGAAGCGCAACAAAAGAACAGGGTTTCGACGTTTTGCATGTAGGGTGCTATTAGGTCGGGGAATCCAGGGTTGCTTCTGATCTGGAGCGTGTCGAGCCATAGATTCAGAGGAGCTGCCTTGGACCGGTCCAGGCTCAACGCCGCCAAGTCCTTGCTCCTACTGGATATCGACGTCCAAATATCGGCGGTCGAGATGATGGACTCGCGCCAGTATCGGCACACGTGAGTCACCGGGATAATCAACCTTGTGTCCCTCGCATTTTCGTCGGGAATGTATTGAGTGATGTAAGAGAGGATCTCGGGTGGCAACCTGTTCACTGGTTGCAACAGGTTCCGCAAAGAGGGTATAAGTCTCAGAACATCGTGTGCTCTAGCTTCGAGGCTCTCTATCTGAAGGGTTGACAGTTAGATTATACCACCACGCTCGTTGAGATATATCGGCCAATGCCCACTCACCTCAGGTTTCAAGGCAGCGATAGAAGACAGCGTAGGGGGGAGACAGATCTCCAGAGTCCTGGTGCGTTCCAGACCGAGTTTCTCGTTTAACGCCTGGATAAGTTCAAGGACAGAGAGGTTCTGAGCAACCTCCGACGGCATGACGGTGGCCGCCGCACAAGGGTGTGGCTGGTAACGTGACCAAACACAATACGAGGTCTTTCACAGGCTGTATGACCGCGTCTGTCAGTACTCCAGTGCTGGGTATCTGATACAAGCCAATCAACGTGCAGATAAGATTCAAAAGTGTACTACGCGTACACAGAAGGCTAGCCGCTATGTTGTCGGTCATTGACCGGTTCGTCAAAAGCTTATCAGAGATAACGAGAGAAGAAAAAGACACGAATATCATGGCGAGCAACAGCACATGAATATGTGATTGTACACCCAGTCGAAAAGACAGCACGCCGATACAGCCCATATCAGGGTCATAGAAACTCTTGGCAATCGAACACCAACAAGAATGGAGACAAGGCACCACAGGACGCCCATCATCCCTAGGCCAGTCCAAGGTCGGTCCCACACACCACACAGAGCGGTGGCCTTCTCCCATAACAACCGACCCCCGGTTGGCAGTGGGACTCTATGCCTTGTGATGAGGGGAACTTTTGTGGCCCTACCTCCGTGATCACATTCTCCACCAGTTCCCTCAACGCTTCAACATCTTTGGAACAAGGCAAAAGAGATGGACGGCTATTCTGAATGCGGATGTGGCGGATCGGAAAAACGTGCACGGGAGGGTGTAGAGTCGAGGTTGGGCAAGGAAAAGGAGGGGGTACGGGCGAGTGTTCCGGAGAGGTGAAAACGGCGCGGCGTTTCACAAAGTCGAGCAATGCTGGGAATTGGCTGCATAGCCAGTGACATTCGATAAACTCGAGAGCATGCAACATGGGGCAGCGTAAATCCGTCTGGCAGCCTTTCCAATGTGGCAAGGGAAGGGTAGAACGGATGTTGGATATGTTGCTGTTTCTACACTCCAGATCTCGACCCACGGTAGGACAGACATTGAATTGTGGCAAGGTGCTGGGTGATTCCACGTGGCCTACCAGGAGACCTACCAGTTCAACCAGATCCCTCAGTCGCACGACCGTTAACCTTTCCAGTTGATTCAGTGACCTGAACACTCCCTGCCACTCGGAGTACCAATCACGACCGCCCACGGGAACATACTGACAAGCGGTTTTGTCAGCCTGCCCGACCTGTGCGCCTCGGAAAGAGTACACGCAGTCAAGGTTGAGTTGGAGGTGCCGGACGTGGGAAAGAGAGAGGGGTGAAAATACCAGGTCGAATCTTGCAAAGGCGGTCCAGCGGATTGTGAATGAACCTCCGTTGGAAGAGGGATTGGAATAGGTTTGGGGTGTGATAGAAGGAGAGGATCCACATAGGGTCTGGTGATTCGCGATCTGGGAATAATGATATGTGAGAGTTTCGATCCTCAGAAGGTTTTGGAGAGGGTCCAATGTCTCTGGGAGTAGAGTTGGGAGGAACTCCTTTTGCTGGTGCTCCTGCATTGCGGTTGTAACGACGAGGTTTGCGCTTGGGGGAAGAGATACGTGACGGAGGAGTGTCTTGATCGCATGCCAAGGAAGTGTGACATTGAGTACCCTCAGGTGAGGAAGGGGAACAACGCCCCCCGACGGACGGTTCAGGTCGGAAACGCGGGATATGATGATAATTTCCTCGAGAAGGGGATTTGCGGCGATAAGGTCGAGTAAGATGGACAGCCATCCGTCGGAAGAGATGATCGATAGTTTGGAAAGGTTTGTCGGTCGGAAGAATGGTGGTATCAATGAAATATTTTGCACTTTCAGCACCTTCAACCCCGAGGTGTCAAGGGAAAGCAGAGGGGGGAAAGAGATACACGGTAAGGGGTACACCGAGTTGAGGTCCAGGGTTATGGATTCCAATCTTATCGAATGTGGGTCCAGCTGCGGTAGGAGTTTTTGGAAATCGCTTGGAGGCATCTTGATATCCAGCGCCTTGATTCTCTTCGTGTGTAATTGCAAATTGGAGATGAAGTCCAGGGCGACGTTTTGTCGGAGTTTGACGGCAAGCCTGGCGGTGTTTGACCGTTCCAGGCAAATGATGGCCAACCTTGGGTGACGCGAGTCTATCGAGGTCCAGAGCGATGGGCATCCGAGGATAGTTTCACGCCAGTATCTGGAGACGTGGGTGGCCACGAGAAGGGGACGATAGTATTGGATCTCGTCGATAAGATACGTCGCTATGCGCGATACCATCTCAGGCGGGAGGAGGTTCATCGGTTGCAAGGAATTGGCGAGGTAGTCAATCGCGTTCAGAAACTGTAACGCGTGGGACTTGAGGGAGTTTGTCTGCGATACATCACGTCTAGCGGTGAACAATGAACGAAGCCTAGTTCCATACCTCGGGTTTACGGAAATGAGTGAGGACACCCCTAGACCTTGCGCTCGACTCGAGCCAGGCAATCTCGGTGGGCATCTTCCGATCAAGGGCGGCGAGCAGCTGGGAAATAGAGAGGTCTGACCCAGGGTAGGGGGTTGGATTGGACTCGAAATCCATGCAGGAGGAAGGAACCAGGTTCGCGGAGGGCTTGTTGGGGGGGCGACGGGACTTCCGCACCCCATTGTGTGGCGACTTCCTAGGGTTTTTCAGTCAATCCCCTGAGGGGTGCGCCCACAGGACAAAATACGAGATTTCCAAATAGTTGAGCCAGAGCCAGGGAGTCGGCAACGACACCGGACGTGGACACACAGACACTGAAAGTAGGTCATGGGGCTCCGACGAGAAGGAGAGAAGCGAAGGGTCGTGGTCGTGTGTCAAATTTCAAAGTCTGCGGTCTCCCGGGTCAGCGCTTTCGCGAGGGCGAGAATGTGGGATTTTGACTTCAGTGGAGCAGACTGAAATAATAACCACGATGTCTCCAACGAAAACTCCTACCTCCTCACTATCAGGTAGCTCTGATACCCACTACTCGGTGTTTTTCTTATGGTTATGTCTGACAACAGCGGTTGAACTACTCGCTAAGCGGGTTTGGCACCGAAGTCGCGCCAGGATCAAGCAACTGTTCTCCAAAGCTGCTTCGCCAGAGACTCCCACCGCATGCTCGTCCCTCGTCACCAAACTTCCTCTCGAGATCGTCGAAATAATCATCGCTCACCTCATCTACGACACAGACAGTCTCCTCGCATGCTCCCTGACCTGCTACTCCTGGTACATCGCCTCCGTCCCTCATCTTCACCACACACTCTCCGTTCGCCCTGGTTCGTGGTCATTGCCGCAGAAATTCGGCTGGCCCACACCGCTCCAGAACGCGAGCAGGCTCGGCTTGCTTCCCTTGGTCAAGAGATTCTGGGTTCACGCGACCCTCTCTTGCGATGACAGGTTTTCCTCAAAACGATTCAACCGCCGTATCTTGTCTCAATTTTCCGCAATGACCAACGTCCGAGATCTCAGGATAGACAACATGGACATCCCCAGCTTCATGCCGAGGGTCCGGCGATACTTCGGTCACTTCTTACCGACTGTTCGATCTCTCGCCCTGGGTTCGCCCGGAGGGTCCCGTCGACAGATCATATTCTTCATCGGACTGTTTAAGCACCTAGAAGATCTCACGCTCTTCAATAGCACACTCGAATTCTGGGAGAGCGAGCCGACGAACGACCCGGCTCTCATCCCGCCCTTTACCCCTCCACTGCGCTGATGATGTTCTGTTTCAAGAGGGCGGGCTTTGCGAAGGACATGATTCACTTGTTTGGGGGAATCAGGTTCCGTTATATGGACATTTTCGATGTAGAGGGGACGCGGCTCCTCGTAGGGGCTTGTGCGGGGACGTTGGAAACATTGCGGTTGTATCCGACTGATCCTGGTGGTGAGTGATTGCATCTGAAAAGTGTACCATCTCCAGTCAGAAATCTCACAGCAAGGTCTTCCCTTGTAGACTTTGATCTCTCGCGGCACAAGTTGCTTCGAACGCTCGAGGTGAGGGCGCGGTTCATTGTTCCCGGGCATGGATCTTGTGCCCCAGACCCCGCCATCTCGAGTTTCCTCAGGACCGTACTCTCGACCATCACGTCCCTCGAGTTCTCCGAGGTCATTGTCGCTTTCCGGGAAACAGACTTTTGTGGCGTGGCACAGTACTCCCGCCCACCAGACATTTACAGAGACATGACACCAGACCAAAGGGCAGAGGAAGCATCATGGCACTGCGATCTGTTCAAGGTGTTTCGAGAGGTGCACACGTTGCGGGGCTTTCGGTTGGTGTTGTGTGCGGAGGTTTGGGACTGCGTGGGGGAGTATACGATGCGAGTGTTGAGATGGGCTGTTGCGGCTGAAAAGGCGGGAAGACGGTTGAAATATTTCCCCTCGGAACCACTAGTGATTTACAGCCCACGGGGGTCCCCAGAAACGTACCGGAATATTAGGCGATGAGAGAGGGCTAGTTGATGACTGTAGTTGATCCATGATGGGATAATGAAGTGCGCGAATCGTTCTTTCAGAAGCCCAGCGGAAGGAGGGAACTGTGGGCTGCCACTTCCCGGCTTTCCAGAGCGCCCCGACACCAGCTGGTGCGGCTCAAACGGCTTGAAGACGACATATAGAAGGGCCGGGGGGCACAGTACAACAATCTGCAGGAAGAATCCTGCGACGTCTAAAAGGGATGAGTTTGCCGCCAAAATGGGACGAAGAGGTTTCATATAATCGTACCCAAAAGGATACCGAATGGGGACAAACCGAAGAAAAGTTCGAACTGCATGAGTGGTCAATCCACTGCAATTATCAGGAGGATAACCACCACATCGCTCATTTTCTCCCTTCTGGTCGGCATCACGAGTGCAACGTACACGGTTCCAACGGTCAACGTCCAGTTCACAAGTAGCACGCACACAGACGAAGAACTGGGGATCGATGGTGGGCCGCTCCGGTCACGTATGCCCGACGTCGGTGGAATGCCTCAGCGGAACGAGCCCCGTACAGCTGTGAGAAGACAGTAACGACGACAAGGGGGCCGTATAAAGTTACGCAATAACTACGGTGCAAAGGTTTCAGTATGCAATCCTACGCCTCCAACTTCTTGAGCACTCCCACTCAAACTTAAACTTTGCTACAGCATTAGCCACCTCCTTCGTCAACTCGCTGGATCGATGGTGCCGCTTCAGGATCGCACAGGCACGTCACGAAGACCGAGACGTGGAGATCGAGAGAGGGACAACCTGCAGCGACGGCAGCGATATCCATCGACATTGGGGCAACCCAATGGATATGGCCTGCGCCCGTGCCGACCAGTAAGCGGAATCCCAATATCGAGGAGTGCGCCGCTGGTGGTACCGAATGATTGAATACTCCATGCGAATTCAATCATTTCGTCCTCTCCCCACCTTCCCTCCACCACTCTTTCAACTCTCTCCCATTCACTCCTCGAAATACAACTCTCTGTCCACCACGTACACATCACTGTGAACAATTCTGAGTTTTCCGGCCACTCACCGTGTGAATGGAGGTGGCTACTTCTCATTCACCCCAATGGTTCAATTTGCACGGAGTGTGGACTGCAACAGGAACATGTCCCCAAAAAACCGACTCGGATAGGCGGAACTTCTTTCGAACAACGCATCCAATGCGGAGCAGGCTTAAGCTCGACCCCAGCGGTTCACTCAACATTGATCGTGGCTTCGCTCAGTAGCTTCCGCGATCGCCTTCTGGAGGAAGAAAAGAAAAATTGGAGAAAGTATCGACAGTGTCCCCCAAAGGAGTGGTCGCAGTGCGGTGCCTCCCTCCGTTCCCCAGGCGATGATTGCGATGGATAGATTCGTGAACAAGTTGGCCATGACACTGATCACATTATTTCGAGTGATGAAACAAAGGGCCGCCTCAAAGCAGACGGATTGGGTTGAAACACATGTTCTAATTCAAGATAACTCGTCCAAGTTCGACCAGACGCATCACCACTGTCCCAACCTGGCCATCAGGTTAGGGCCACTTCGCTTCTGTGAAGTGGGCACTTGGCTTCTGTGCACTTCTCGCACTTTGAAAGTGACCGAAGCTTTCCCCGATGCTAACGGCGATCGATGCCAGCCGCTTCGACCGACTTTATGCTGGGGATAAATGCGTGAACGAAACCCCACTCGCTGCTGGATGGGGCGGTTCGACAAAGCCCAATGGTCGAATTTTGTATATGAGGGGGGGAGGCGAGAGTGACGTTGCTTCCCCCCACCCCCTCGGTTGACCCCTTCCCCCGCTCTGGTCCTTGCTGTGGCAACAATTTGCGGGTTCCTGTACCGCTGGATCTATGGGCATCTTCTTGAGTCAGACGACGAATGGTTGTTCAAACTGAAGACGAGTACGATCCCTGACCTCGATTTCGGACGGGCCCAGAGTGATCAAGTTGAGAACCTTGCTTGGGAGGCCACTCTGTGAGTTACAGCGCCCCCCCCCCAAAGCAATCTCATATTAATGGATATCAAGTTGTTCCACAGCGGTCGAATACGCCATGAACGAGCTCAGCCTCAACTTCCCCAGACATCCCATCCAGACTCACATCTACATATCCAATGTGCGGAAGAGGGTGCTCGATGTGAGGAGGTTATTTTCAGTAAGTCTTTTGGCAAGGCAGGGGAACGTACCTGACGAAGGGCAGAAAATATCATCTGAACGGATTGCGGTGATGCCCCCTGTCATGAATTTCAGCGCCGAGCAAGAACCCCCTGATGACCAACCTCCTCCCGACGACCAACATCCTGTCGACAACCCAAATCCTGTCGACAACTCGAATCCTGCCGACAACTCAGGTTCTGCCAACAACCCAAATCCTGCTGGCGACCCAGATTCTGCTTACAACGAGAAAAGCAGAAGCCTTGTCCATCCCGGAAGCTCCGCCGAACGTGCTCAAGGCCAAGAAAGCTGTACCTCTACCCCAACAGAGCACAAGAAAGATACGAAATCGGGAGTTATCGAGGGTGGTGATCGCTAGGCAGGCACTTCCACGGGAGTGAGAGATAGTTAGAACGTTTCATTGTCATTGCACTTATTATTCGAACTGCAACCCAAATTGAGGCACCGTCCATAAGAATAAATACACCTCTAAACGCCGTAGAAGGGTGCCGCTGACAGCCGAGGTTTATTCCTTGGTGTCTGAGGCTGTACCGGTGGCGTAAAACAAGAAGGAGTGGGTGGAAAACCGGCTGACCCGGCGTGTGATGGACCCATACTGGATCCGACTGTAAGGTAGGTCTTGGTCCCTATTGGCGCTGCCACCTGGATCCCAGCCACCCCCCGTACATGTACACAATCCGTCCTTCGGCTCCGGTCGCAAAGGGTATATTTACTAATAGTACAGATATGATAAAGAGGAACAACGTTCAAGAGGTCGTTTGACCCACCACTACACCACTTCAGCAATTTCCACCATCATTAATGGACATCTCTTTTGAGGGCTGTCCGACAGCTCGGAATCGCCCCCGAAGAACCCTGGAAATTGATGAACGCTATATGTTCACCAGGGAAGAACCCACCCATTCCGGTCCTCGGTCTCCTCCAACTTTTGGTTGACGGAGTATACGCGAGAGCGGCAAGACGGACCAAGAAAGGTTTTGGGATAAATCCGGGGATCAGGGTCTCCATAAGAAATCTTTTGTTATCCTTGTTTGTTACCGTTTGTAGTCGGGATCCAGGCGCCCGCTTGTTAACTCCGCCAGCTATTTATTGACTCGATTGGCTAGGTCGAAAAAAGGATAAGAAGGCGAACGCGTGGGTCTGATTTGCAGCCCACCGTCGATATCAGCCTGTAATCATTCGGGCCACGTCCCTCCCCACACTTCTCTCCTGTAAATATATCCCCCGTCTCTCCAGAATCAGAAGAATGGCCTCCTCCGCCACGGCGCAGACCATGGAATTGGCCCAGGTGCGCACCCCCATCTCCGTCTCTCTCTCCGGCAATCATCTAATGACTCTATCCGCAGACGGGCAAACGCGACTACCTGATAGACCTTGAGAAACGATACCAAAAGAAATGGGAAGACGAGAAGGTCTTCCACGTCGACGCCCCCACCCCGGATCAGCTGGCTGGACTGTCTCCCGCGGAGATCAAAGAGAAATATCCCAAATGGTTCGGGAACTTCCCATACCCCTACATGAACGGCTCTCTTCATCTGGGACACGCGTTTACGATCTCCAAGATCGAGTTTGGTGCGGGTTATCAGAGGTTGTTGGGAAGGAGGGCGTTGTTCCCCCACGGATTCCATTGTACCGGCATGCCAATCAAGGTTCGTGCTTGCCTACACCCTTGCGCGTGCTCTGTCGCTCATTGTATGCGTTGCCTGCTTGCAAGTATAGGCCGCTGCCGACAAGATCATCCGCGAAATGGAGATGTTCGGAGAGAACTTTGAAAACTTCGGCAAGGAAGAGGACGAACAAACAGCTTCCTCTACCTCAAAATCCGCTGCTGTGGGCAAGGCCACCAAAGGCAAGCTGCAAGCCAAGTCGACCGGCCATACCTACCAGTTCCAGATCATGGAATCCATCGGAGTACCACGATCTGAGGTTAAGAGGTTCGCCGATCCACATCATTGGTTGGAATACTTCCCACCAATCGCCATCGTAAGTCGCGTCAAGCTGAACCTATTGGGCAGCGATCTAACCAGAACCTTTTTTGCGTGTAGCAAGACCACAAGGCCTTGGGGACACGTATCGATTGGCGCCGATCGTTCTTGACCACAGACATAAACCCGTATTACGACTCCTTCGTCCGGTGGCAAATGAATAAATTGCACGACATGGGTAAAGTCAAATTCGGGGAGCGATACACCATCTACAGCCCCAAAGACGGCCAACCGTGTATGGACCACGATCGTTCGGAGGGTGAGGCCTTGGGACCCCAGGAGTACACAGCCATTAAAATGGAGGTCGTTTCGTGGCCGAATCCGGAGATCGAGAAACAGGTCAACCAAAAAGTTGGAGGCAGGAAGGTGTTCTTGGTTGCCGCCACCCTGCGACCTGAGACAATGTGAGTCATCTTGCAGACCTGTTCCTCAACTCAAACTGATCTTTATTCAGGTATGGTCAAACGAACTGCTTCGTCGGTCCCTCCCTGCAGTACGGAATCTTCCCTTCCAAGAATCCGGATGAGGCGTACGTTTGTACACACCGCGCTGCCAGAAACATGGCGTTCCAGGGTTCCTCCTCCACCCGGCACCAAGTCGAGCAGCTCTTCGAACTGGAAGGTTCGCAAATCATCGGTACTCAGGTCAAGGCTCCGTTCGCAATCAACTCTGTGGTATACGTGCTGCCAATGGACAATGTCTTGGCCACCAAGGTATATGCTCTTCCGGAAGTCTTCTTAGTTTGATCTAACGTCGAAACAAACTGGCTTCTAGGGTACTGGTGTCGTCACATCCGTCCCATCTGATTCGCCCGATGACTTTGCTACCACCTCGGACCTGGTGAAGAAGCCCGAGTTCTACAAGGTCAAGCCCGAATGGGTGACTAATCTGACTCCCGTCCCTGTGATCTCAACGCCTACCTACGGTGAAATGACCGCCCCAGCTGTGGTAAAGAAGCTCAAGATCAACTCACAAAAGGACACGAAACAGTTGGCCGAGGCGAAGGAGATTGCCTACAAGGAGGGTTTCTACAATGGTACCATGTTGGTCGGAGACTTCAAGGGTCAACCTGTCCAAGAAGCCAAGACTAAGGTCAGGGCCCAGATGATCGAGAAGGGAGTTGCCTTCGCGTATGCGGAACCCGAGGGCCTCGTCGTGTCAAGGAGTGGAGACGAGTGTGTCGTTGCCTTGATTGACCAATGGTACATGACTTATGGTGAGGAGAACTGGAAGGCCGTGGCCGAGAAGTAAGACACCTCCCAGCCCGCCAATGCAAAGTTCTCAATACAGCCTTTTCCCCATCTTACAGGTTGGTCGCAAAGATGAATACATACGTTCAAGAGACCAGAAACGGGTTCGAGGGTGTTTTGAACTGGCTGAACCAATGGGCTTGTGCCCGTTCCTTCGGTTTGGGTTCAAAGTTGCCTTGGGATCCCCAATGGTTGGTTGAGAGTTTGTCCGATTCAACTATCTACATGGCATACTACACTGTTGCGCATCATTTGCATCGTGAGTCTCCTTTATTCGCTCCTTAACGTAAGTATTGACCACTCGATATAGAGGATATTAGGGGAGAGAGGCCCGGACACATGGGAATTAAACCCTCAGAGATGACCGACGAGGCCTGGGATTACATTTTCCGCGATGGGCCCTTCCCTACCGATACGACCATCCCCAAGAAGCACTTGGACCACCTGAAATCTGACTTCAACTACTTCTACCCCTTCGATATCCGCTCTTCTGGGAAGGACCTTATACCCAACCATCTGACCTTCTGCGTTTATAACCATGCCGCATTGTTCCCAGAAGACAAGTGGCCGCTGAGCATGCGGACGAACGGCCATCTGATGTTGAATGGGAAGAAGATGAGCAAGAGCACGGGAAA
>Ga0307517_10000915_pt1 | contig 50019 bp, 79 predicted proteins | sample 23_EM_MG_FD_194515 | JGI IMG/M metagenome (GOLD analysis project Ga0307517, IMG submission 194515) | Populus trichocarpa ectomycorrhiza microbial communities from riparian zone in the Pacific Northwest, United States - 23_EM | ecosystem: Host-associated > Plants > Roots > Unclassified | place... | reverse complement strand
CAGCTGCCTGTCCCTTTCCTTTTCAACCTCCCTGTCCCTCTCCTCCTTCAGCCTCTGTCGTTCCAGCTGACTTTGTCTTTCCTTCTCAACTTCCCTTTCCCTCTCCTCCTTCAGCCTCTGTCGTTCCAGCTGCCTGTCTCTTTCCTTTTCAATCTCCCGTTCCTTCAATCTCTGCCGTTCCAGCTCTCTCTGATTTTCTCTTTCTTTTTCAATTTCCTGTTCCATCTCTTCCCTCAGTCTCTGCTGTTCCAGCTCTCTTTGTTTTTCTCTTTCCTTTTCGAGCTCCCGTTCCCTCTCCTCCCTCAGTCTCTCTCTCTCCTTTTCAAACACCTTCTGCGTTTCCCGTTCCAGTTCTTTCTGCCTCTCCTTTTCCAACCCCCTCTGGCGCTCCCGCCCCCGTTCTTTTTCGGGTTCCATCAGCCTTTCTCGTTCTCGTTCCCTCTCCTCCCTTAGTTTCTCCCGTTCCACTTCTCTCTGTCTCTCCATTTCCTTTTCAAACTCCCTCTGCCTTTCCAGTTCCATCTCTTTTCGCCTATCTCTTTCTTTTTCCCTCTCCTCCCTCTGCTTCTCCCGTTGTCTCTCTTCTTTCTGCCTCTGACGTTCCCTTTCCCGTTCCCATTCTTCCCTCTGTCTCTGTAGTTCCTCCTGTTTCTGTCTTTCCCGATCCAATTCTTTCACCCTCTCTCTCAGCCTTTCTTTCTCAAGCTCCTTTTCAAATTCGTTCAGCTTCTCTCGTTCACGTTCGTTCGTTGTTTCTTGCTGTCTTGCCCGCTCTCGCTCCTCCCTCTGTTTTTCAGCCTTCTGTCTTTCTTTCTCATACTCCCTTTGGTGACTTTCCCGCTCTCTCTGACGCAGTCTGTCCCTTTCCCTTTCTCTGATAACCTCGGGTTCGCTTTCCCTAGCACGATCCTTTTCTCGAGGCCTTTGGTTAGAGACATGCGGATAACGGGTAGTACCGTAGTCTTCGCGAAACTGCTCTCTTGTAACCTTGAACCTATCTTCGTCACCCTCCCTTGACTCTTTTGCCTTCGAAGCCTCCGTTCGAACATACCTCGCATCTGGTTTACCTTCATTGCGATACCGGCGTCTCTCTGTATCTTCCTGAGAAGGCTGCTCTCGATATCGATCGTCCAAAGGACCTGGCTGTTTCGATGACTGTGGTAGAGGCCATAACTCCGTCCGATGCTTTGGTGCAAGTTCGTTCCCTGAGGGCACACGGCGGAAACCCTTGGCACGATCCTCTCGCTCGGGCGGATGTACTGCTCGAGGCGTTTCATTGTAATCGCGATGTCTGGAAGACGATGGTCGGGGTGGGAGGAAATTTGCCTGAGGCACGGTATGAGTTCTAGTAGCTGGAAATATTGACTTTTCAACAGAAGGACCAGGAGTAGATATAGAAACAGTGTGCTTGTCTTCCACTGCACTTGGTTGTAGATTGGTTGCACTTGGAGCACGACTCGATGTTCGAATATCGCGCGTATTATCCGTTTGAATAGGTACCTGTCTAGGTGCACTTCGCTCTTGAGTTGGTCCTGAGATCCAAAACTTGAATTTGGAATTGCCCGTCTGGGTGTCATGTTTACGTGAGAAGATATTTTTCATGCAGATGTCGAGAAAAGTCTAAAGGTGTGACTGTCAAGTTTGGTGTTAGGTACCATAAAAGCTGAAGACAAGAGTTACGGACTCGGCGAGGTTATAACGGCGTTCTGTCGACATGAGGCAGTTGAAACGAACACAACCCGGCATCCACTTCAGACATTGCCTTTTGTGGTCGCCATGTGTGACATGTGTGTTCCAATCCCTTCAAGTTCAAATGCATTTCACAGTAATAATTAAAACCCGGTACAATGCTTATATAGGTAAAAATACAGAGCGAAGTATATGTTTGCCAATAATACCGCAAGGAAGAAGAGGAGTCCATCACCATCCAGTCTCCCAAGAACGGTTCCTATGGCCGATCCAGGAAAAAGCTGGCTGACGCAGGTTCAAAACGAGACTGCGAAAGCCGTCTGCAAGTTCCTGGTTGATGTTACACGATTTTGACTCATTACACGACAGTCGAATAGCCTGCAAGGCTACCAGAAACCAGGGGTATCCCTGTCGAGACAATTTAAGGATCGTGTGGGTAGTAAGAAATGGCCAAAGCAGATTATCTCTTCAAAATCAAACAAAATGCATAACAAATGATCATGAGTAGGACGAGGAAGAGCGGTGTTGATGTATAGCCTCCTTCCGTTTGTGCGTGTTTCGTTCGGCATTTACCGAAGCAGTCCAAGTCAGCAATTGCAAGCACTGACAACCTCCACTGCCGGGGTCTTCATAGAACGAGCTTTCGCGCTGTTTCAAATCTGCGACTGTGAAACCCACATATTTTGTCAGGCATAAATCGACTCTAAGTGCTTTTTACCTCTAAAGTTTTTTTGGTGAAATGGTGTGTCTTAATTGTCTTTCACGACTTCTATTATACATCCGATCTACAATTTAGAGCGAAACGATGGATGGACTCGACGAGAAGCAGAACGGCGCCCCAGCTATGGAAGTAGATGACATAGTTTCTGTGAGAGATCGTGAGCATCTTTTCTCAGGTTGTGTCGTTCGTAGTTGCTCATCGTGGTCACCTTCAAAGATGAAGCTTTTGCAGCAAAGCACATGCCTGACCTGGGGCATGACGTGAAAGATTTTAAAGTCTTCTCTTGGAAGTTGGCCAATTGGAAAAAATTGGAGAAGAAGTTGACCAGTCAAGAGTTCGAGTGTGGCGGTCATCGATGGTCAATACCTTTGCCGTGTTTCATGACGTTATGCATTGAACTGACGTCCCTTTGTTTTCTCCATCGACAGGAGGATTCTCCTTTTCCCTTTTGGTAACGCTAATGCACCTCCAAATGATACTGTCTCTGTTTATCTCGATTATGCCGAACCCAAGAAGGCCCCTGAAGGTTGGCACGCTTGTGCACAGTTTGCCTTGGTTATCTCAAATCCTCATGACCCAACAATTTACACCGCCAGCCGTGCGCATTGTTTACTATTATGTAATTTTAACTGAGATTTTCTTTTAGACGCGAATCATCGCTTCATCGCTGAGGAATGTGATTGGGGCTTTACCCGATTCGGCGAATTGCGCAAACTCTTCACAATTCAAGAAGGACACTCACGACCAACGATTGAAGATGAAGCTGCTGATATCACAGTTTACGTTAGAGTTTTGGAAGATCCCACTGGTGTACTCTGGCACAATTTTGTCAAGTATGTGATTGACATCTGATGTGTTTTTAACTCTAACCGATTCTTCAGTTACGATTCAAAGAAAGAAACTGGGTTTGTGGGTCTTAAAAACCAAGGAGCTACCTGTTACATGAACTCCCTCCTCCAATCCTTATATTGTACCAATTTCTTCCGCAAGGTGAGTGGGCAGTTTTTCCCGAGTGCACTCCCAGTAACCTCAGGTCCAGGCTGTGTTTCAAATACCTACAGAAGATGATTTGCCAACTGAAAGTGTAGCTTTGGCATTACAACGAGTATTTTATCATCTGCAGACATCCGATCAACCAGTCGGTGAGTAGCGACTGCCTCGAAAGGGTTTGAACAAGCATAACGTTTCGCAGGGACCACCGAACTCACAAAATCCTTTGGGTGGAAGTCCCTTGACTCTTTTCTACAGCATGATGTGCAAGAATTCAATCGTGTATTGCAGGACAAGCTAGAGTCCAAGATGAAGGTATGGCCGTTATAATTTGAAAGGCACTATAAATAATTGCGAGATAGGGCACGAAGGCCGAGGGCGCTGTCGCCAAACTTTTCTTGGGAAAGATGAAAAGTTACATCAAATGCGTAAACGTCGAATATGAATCGTCTCGCATCGAAGAATTTAGCGGTGAATTCGTTTTTCCTTGACGGAAACATGATATTAATATGACTTAGATATCCAACTCAATGTAAAAGGGATGAAGAACCTCTATGAGTCTTTCAGGGATTATGTTCAAGTTGAAATGCTCGACGGAGAGAACAAGTATCAGGCAGAAGGCTTCGGCCTGCAAGATGCGAAGAAGGGCATCATCTTCGAGACATTCCCGCCCGTCCTTCATCTTCAATTGAAGCGCTTTGAATACGACATTCAGCGCGACGCCATGGTTAAAATAAATGACCGACATGAATTTCCATTCGAAATCGATCTTGCTGAATTTCTCGATCCTAACGCAGATCGGACTCAGCCATGGGTATACAAGCTTCACGGTGTGCTTGTTCACTCTGGAGATCTTCATGGCGGCCACTATTTCGCCCTCATTAAGCCTGACCGCGAGACCCGTTGGTTGAAATTTGATGACGACAGGGTGACGCCTGTGACCGATAAAGAAGTCCTAGAGGAGAATTATGGTGGGGAACCCTTGTCGGCACTACCCCCTACCGTTCAACGCAACCAAGTCCGCACTATGAAGCGTTTCACTAACGCATATATGTTGGTCTATATTCGGGAATCTGCTATTGATGAAATCCTCGCACCGTTTGCTCCAGAGGATACACCGGCACATCTAAGTATGTTGGGTTGTATAATCCTTGCCTTGTTATTTACATCTCATTGCAGAGAGGCGCCTGGACGAAGAGCGAATGCAACTCGAGGCAAAGAAAAGAGAACGCGAAGAACAACATCTTTTCTTGACAGCAAAGGTGAACAAGACTTCCTGGTAGTTTACCACAAGCTTGACCAATTTTCAGGTCATCACTGATGAGACCTTCGCTCGTCACGAGGGCTTTGACTTAGCGACCTTTGACGAGAGGAATTGGCAACCATCTGAGCTCCCCAGCTTCCGTGTGCTCAAAGCTGAAAACTACAGCATTTTCAAGAACCGTGTTGCACTCCACTTCAATTATCCAGAGAATCAAATTCGACTTTGGGTGCTCGTCAATCGTCAAAACAAAACAGTCAGGCCAGACACGCCGATTCCGGAAAATGAACCCGCATTGAGTAGGTTATTTTTTTCGCGTACTGAAGAGTTGTAATTGAATACGTACGCAGCTGTGGAGGTCATAAGGAACAATATGGCGGCAAGGCAAAGTGATCTCAGATTATACCTTGATATCATTCCAGATCCATCAAAAGTGAGGCAAAGAAATAGGTCAACGTTTCTTATCTAATCATCTCTTTCGTGCTAGCCGGATATCCCCCCCCAGTCAATCATGGTTTTCCTCAAACATTTCGATACTTCAAAACAGACGCTCTGTGGTATTGGGAAAGTTTACATCCCAAAAACATCCAAAGTTGCTGATCTAGTGCCATTAATCAACGAGCGTATGCGTTGGCCACCCGGAACGCCTCTCAAGCTTTTCGAGGAAATCAAACCCGGAATGATTGAAATTATGAAGCTGAAATTTTCTTTCAGCCAAAGTGAAATTCAGGATGGCGATATCATTTGTTTCCAGGTAGACCTGTCCGAGAAAGAGTAAGGCTGCTTCAAGTATTGTCATTTACCAAAAATTGATTGCAAGCAGGATCCATGACGCCGAAGTTCAAAGTCTCTACCCAAATCCATTACAATTCTACGACTTCCTGCAAAATCGCGTAATGATCATCTTCAAGCCGAAATTCGAAGAAGCCAATCCCGAAACAGAGTTCAGCCTTGTGCTGAGTAAGAAGCATACTTACGATCTGGTTGGTATGATATTTATCAGTAAACTTTCGTATTGACCCTCTCTGCAGATGTCCCACAGAGCTGGGGAGTATTTGCGACACGACCCCATTAAGCTACGATTTACCACAACCAATCCGACCACGGGTCAACCCAAAGCTATCCTAAAGCGATCCTTAAATCAAAGCATAGCGGAGATCATGGCGCCAATCTATGCTAGCCCAACTACGACAATGATCCTTTATGAAAAGCTAGATGTCAGCATTGTCGAGCTTGAAACTAAGCGGAGTCTCAAAGTAGTTTGGACTGGTATCCATAACAAGGAAGAAGGGGTTCATCAATTCTTACTTCCTAAGACGAACATGGTGCATGACCTAGCAGACAATCTTGCAAGAGTAGTGAAGCCGTTACCTGGTGGGACTGGCAAGATCCGTATCTTCGAAATTTCCAAGGACGGGAAGACGCAGAAGGAATTCACCGGCTCAGAGATGATTGGAAACATCCCTGAACCAGTGGAGCTTTACGCAGAGGTGTGTTATGTTTGCATCTATTTCGACTTTTTCTTAAGCGACTACAGGAGGTCCCCCGAGAAGAACTTGAGGCTGACGACTCTGACAAGGTCATTGGTGTTTTCCATTTCTCAAAAGAGTTGTCACGGACGCATGGCGTGCCTTTCAAGTTTGTTGTGAAGCGGGTTCGTGGCCTTCCTTGATTTTCTTGCAACAAAACTTAACAAGCTACAGGGAGAAAAATTTGTAGAAACGAAGAAACGCCTACAAGCACGATTGGGTGTATCAGACAAAGAGATTGCCAAATATCGTTTTGCCATTATCCAGGTTTCTACCTTCAAACAACCATCCTATATTGAAGACGGTTAGTTCTTTACCATTTCCTAACAAAATAACTGAGAATTGCCTACAGAGGACGCGATATATGAGCACCAATTTGCTCCAGAGGATGTCTTGGGTTTAGACCATGTCGATAAATCAGGGAAAACGCGTGCGGGTGCAGGCGAGAAGGCTATAGTCATCCGTGGATAATTTCTGGATTCTAGCTTAATACTAGGTACCTCCATCTTCACCACTATTTCGTAGTTTTCATTACTGTAGCTCTCAGACATATCACACTTGTTCCAACTGAATGAGACAAATAAAATGGATAATAGGTATAAGTCTGGTAAAGGTTTACTTCCGCTTCTTTGTTTTCTTCTTTGGCTGCAATTCCAATTAGTACTCTATGCAATGCATGTGCTGGATTCACTGACGCTTTTCGAACTTGCGGGGTTAGCAACAGAGCCTTCACCATCACTGGAGACGACAGTTTCGGGGTAGGGAGAAGGTGATAATAATCCGTTCGATACTTTGCTTGATAATGGTCGAGCTGCTGCTGGGGTTGTATCCACACTAGAGGCGTTGCTTGTGCTTCTGTTCAGGTCGTACTTTGTCACTTATGAAGGTGTCAATGCCGAACAACAAGTGGAGAACAAGCATGGGTTCGTACCGATTTCTTCTTTGGTTTCATTTATACGCTCCACTGTGGTACGCATTTTCTCATTTACCAGCATCTCATTTGCAGTTGCGAAGATGGCTTGCCCCCAACCCTCCACGAATGTGTTTGCCTCCGAAACAACTTCCATAATCTCGACTTCTAATTCTTTCTCTGCCGCAAGTAAGCTATTCCATAGATTGTCACCTACTGAGCCCTTCTGAAGCAAATTCTGCAGAGCGGGTTTGTCTTCACGAATTCGAAGGACGCGCTGAACGTCTGCCATTGCACGACGCACGAGAGCCGCTTTCAAGAGAGAATCATGCGCAGGTGGGTCTTTTTTCTGGAGTAGTGTAATATATGCATTCCGTTCCGGATGCGATGGGAAATATGGCTCGTATACTTTTCCTACACCCAAGTTAGAGCGGTGACCCTGATGCAGGGAAGTACATACTTGAAGTGTGCTTTCTGTAAAAGAAGCTGAAAACAAAAAGGCCCCCGAATATTATGATGAGGTATGCAACAGGGACGAGGACGGACGCCATTCGATATCCCAGGAGAGTGTGCTGGTCGCAGTGCTGGCGTGGTCAGTATGTGTGTATGTTTGAACCGGGAATATCTGGGCCGCCAGTTCCACCCGACACAGTTTAGTTACAATTGATTAATCCATGATCTACATTGCAACTGGCATGAGTCTCCTTACACGTCAAACTTGCACCTCTGTGTCCGCTAGACGATTTATATCTACCAAGGTTTGCCCCTCTCACCCTCTTTTTGGGTGTATTTGATGCTTGTAGTCGCTGCGGGAGACCCTGGAGGAAGTAATTCCCCTGAAGCGAGAGCAACTCAATAATCTCGTATGTTTTCCTTGATAATGCAGCAAGACAACTACCGTAAGCGTTACTTTTAGAAAGCGCGTCATGGTCAGGCGGTCGTTGGGACAGTCAAAGTATATGACCCGTTCGTTGCCCCCCATACGCTAAACGTCTTTAGATAGAGAATATCATCGGCGGTATGAGGGGTCTAAAAGCAATGTTCTGGGATGCATCTGTACTTGACCCCATCGAGGTACTTATTTTTGAACTTCGAGACATTCCTTTCCAAGTGTATGTCAGGGCATCCGCTTTCAAGGATTGTCGATCCCAGAATGTCAAAAGGTTCTTCCTTCTGCTCCAAGTGGGAAGGAAATAATTCCAGAAAGCATGCTTTGGCTCCTTCTTACCGGCAAAGTCCCAACAGAGGAACAAACTGTTGCTCTATCAAAGGAACTAGCGGAGAGAGCAGCGCTTCCCAACTTTGTCGAGAATTTAGTCGACTCGTGAGTCAAACCAATGTTCAATATACCCTCTTGTTTAACAACGATATCCCAGTTTTCCAAAAGGACTACATCCTATGACGCAGCTGGGCATGGCAGTCGCCGCCCTGAATCACGACAGTAGCTTCCAAGCCGCTTATGAAAAGGGTATCAAGAAATCGGAATACTGGACGTATACATTCGAAGACTGCGTCAATCTTTTAGCCAGACTCCCGACTCTTGCTGCCCGTATATACCGCAACATATATAAGCCAGGACAGGAGTTGGCACCAATAGATAGAAATTTAGATCTCGTCGGTGAGCACTTCCATTCTCACTTGTTGGCAGGTTCTAATTCACGTTACAGGCAATTACTCAAATATGCTTGGATACGGGGATAATCACAATCTCACCGAATACCTGCGCCTTTATATTGCTTTGCATGGTGATCATGAGGGTGGAAACGCGTCAGCTCATACAGCCCGTAAGACTTATTGATTGTTCTTCGGATTCGCAGTATGCTGAGAGTGTTTGCATAGACTTGGTTGGATCTACACTCTCTGATCCATATCTTGCATACTCTGCCGCCCTCTTTGCATTGGCAGGACCATTGCATGGGTTTGGCCTCTTTGGTTTCATCTTGTCTTGAATGATTAATTGTTTCTTTTAGGCTTGCTAACCAGGAGGTCCTGAGGTGGCAGATTGCCATGCAAAAGGAACTTGGGGAGAACATCACACTCGGAAACATCAAGGATTATCTTTGGAAGACACTGAAGAGTGGGCAAGTCGTACCAGGGTAAATATTTCATACATTGCGGTCATCCTAGCTGACCTTGGCTAATTCAGGTACGGACATGGTGTTTTGCGCAACCCTGATCCTCGTTTCATCGCTCTCCAGCAGTTCTGTGACTCCAGACCCGAGCTGAAGAGCAGTCCTATCATTGATATTGTGAACAAGGTCAGATTTCATAGGATTTGGTCTATTGATATGCTTATTTTCGATCTTTTGGAGACCTTCCAAGTTGCCCCGGATGTTCTCAAAAAGCATGGGAAGGTGCGGAAAAGCTTGAATTTCCTCGCATCTCCTTACTATTCCATTGATAGACCAAGAACCCATACCCGAATGTCGATGCCACATCTGGCTGTGTTTTGTACCATTACGGTCTGACCGAGTTCAAGGTGAAAGGTTTTGTTGACATTGCTCTGTCGGCGAGCCTTGATTTTTTTTTTTCAGTACTATACCGTGATTTTTGGTGTCTCGAGAGGTAATTATGCAACTTGAAACGAGACAACCAGCTCACCTTTTTCATCCAGCACTCGGCGCTTTAACCCAACTAGTATGGGCGCGAGGTAAGTGGAACCAACCTTCTCATCCAGGTTGCCCACTCATAAATTGGATATAGCTCTTGGGCTTCCTCTTGAGCGACCCAAGTGTTGGTGTTTTTAAATGTGTCCCCTTCTACATCTGTTCATTGATCATTTTAGCCGTATCCATGGATGTCCTGGAAAAAATGACCGGGGACCAGTGAGCTGGAATGGCACCATTACGGACAATAAATCGTCATACAACATTTATTGACTCATTTTACACTAAGAACCTCGACGAGCAAACGTAGATGAAAAGATAAATACAGAAAACTACCTAAGGACGCAACGGGTTCATATGGATCGACAATAGATAATGTCCAAGGGTTGAAGGGTATACCTCTTAACCAATGCTAAAATGGTAATTTTAACCAAAATGAGCCAGATTAATGAAACCCAGAAAGGTGAGAATGGTGACACCGCCTAAAATCGCGCTGTTTGTCCTTGAGGTGGTCCTTGGGCATGGGGGGGTCCGTGAGCATGTGGGGGTCCTTGTGGATATGGGGGTCCTTGTGGGTATGGGGGTCCTTGTGGATGTGGAGGCCTGCCTCCGACAGGACCAGGGGGACCTTGAAACATGGGACCAGGCGGGTGAATTTGCATGTGAGGAGGTGCACCAGGTCCTGGCATTGGTCCTGGCCCGGGCCTAAACCCTGGTGGCACAAAGCCTGGGGGGCCGCCTGGGCCATGCGGGGGACCAAAGACTCCAGGAGGGGGGCCCTGGCCTGGAGGGAATCTTCCAAATGGTGGAACGAAGCCTGGTCGCCCTCCTGGTGGGGGGCCTTGCATGGGGCCAGGTGGCATATTAGGGCCAGGACCTGGACCTGGAGGATTAGGACCACCAGAGCTGGGGGGGCCTCCAGACATTGGACCTGGGTTGGGTCCCGGTCCAGCGCCAGGGCCCGGTCGACCTGCAGGAGGGGGGACAGGACCACTGGAAGGTCCGCCATCACGCAGCGTAACCGGTGCAGGACGAGCGTTACCAGGGTTGGTTGAATTTGCAGCAGGGGGAGGGTTCTTTTCGGCCGCCTTCATAATCTCATCACTAGAAAATATTTGAATCAATCCAGGAAGAGTGACATGCGATAAAAACTTACTCAAGAAGATTGAGGGCGGCACAGAGTACAACCCATTCGACGCAGTCTTCGTTTCCTTCTCCCAGGGTCTGCCATACGGCTTTCTCTTCTGGAGATTTTCCAGTGATACTGATCCGCGTACCTCCGCCATTGGGGTTTTTCTGGATCTTACCGAATTCGATGCGTTTGGGTGGTATGTTGTGCCCGGCGTATGCAAAATAGAACATACTCCAGAAAGCAGCATTCGGGTTTGGTTTTGAGATCTGGAAAAGAGGAAGATCCGCAGAATCAGGGGAAGGGAGAGACAGCTTGTATATCGGGGAGATGACGCCGGTGTTGGCAATCGACCATTTGAGATTTCGCGAGGCTTCGCATTTAACTACACGCGATGGAGATGATCCATGCCCTGGATCTGAAGCGGAAGCTTTTCCTGGTTCGCGGGGACGAGGAGGAAATAACTTGGCTACGCAGAGGTCACCTTGGGGGGAGGGCGTCAAGAGATAGTTTTCTGTGTTCTGTGGGCATAAAAGTCAGCTAGATGCACAATATTAGAAATTGAAAATTTCACATAGTTTGTGTGTAGATAAGAATATAAGATATTGGTCGGCTGGCCTATTCAGAATTTGGTCAGTGAACTTGTGTAGATTGATAGGAGAATGGGTACTACCATGAGGGGTAACTATGAGCGTTGGGAGATGATTTGGGATGGGTGGATGTGAAGGCGATGTATACACCGAGTATATCGCTGTAAAAGCCGTGAGCAGAGTACATGGAACGACGGAGAGGCATACCGGCCATCAAGGTGAAGACAAGAACTAGTAAACACCCGTATCTAGCCTGGATCAAAGTCGTTGTCCTGAGTTTGTCACACGTGTGACAGCTGTTGAATGACCCTTTGCAAGTTGCCATCGATTCTCTCTCCTTCTCGTCGCGCAACATGAAGAGCATTAAAAAGATGTCGCTAGTATGTCTGTCTTGTATTCTGCATGACCTCCGCTAATTTTATGCTGCAGTCCATTCGTAAAGGCTCTCAGGAGTCGAATTCGGGAAAGAAGGATGCAAAGTACTCTTCCCAACCTTCGTCTTCCGGCTCCTCCCAGACCTCTGTTACTCCTCCTCCTCCTCCTCCTAAGCATCTTGGGACCCATCAGGCCAATTCAAATAGTCTCTCAAACTCAAATTATGTCCCGAATACATCGGCACCATCAGCCAGATCGGTTGTTCAGTCTCTCCAAGATCAAAGGCGGCCCTCAAGCGACCCTCCTGCACCTCCCATTGTTATCGTCAGCCATGATCAATCATTAGACAGCTCGTCGAAATTAGGGAGCACTGCTATAATTCAAGACAAACTTTCAACAGGTTTTGATTCGACAAACGGAACCTTGCCAAGAAACCCTGCGCTCGGTCGGCTTCGCCCTGGCCCAAAGGATACTATCCCTATGGTTGGAAAACCACCCCGCAAACAGAGGAGTAGCAGGTTTGTGGTTACTGACAAAGTTGAGATTGAGCGTCTTCCGCCCTTTAATGGTTCGTGTCACTCCACGATCGCGTTTGCATCTTGCAGTCGGTTTACACCTATTATTTTCATTTAGAGACTCCTCCAAGCGAACGACCACAGCTTTTCATCAGAAAACTTCATCAGTGCCGCGTCGTGTTTGATTTCAATGACGCAAGCTCTGAGCTCAAGGGAAAACAAATCAAGGCTGCGACCTTGCATGAAATGCTCGAATATATCACCACCCAACGTGGTGTCATCACCGAGAATGTATACCCCGAAGTTGTTACTATGGTACGTTCATCTGACCGCCTCACGGGGCGAAAAGGTCACTTAGTCTATTCACAGTTTTCAACCAACCTCTTCCGTTCGATACCCCCACCCGTCAATCCAACAGGAGATGCCTTTGACCCAGAAGAAGACGAACCCGTTCTAGAACTTGCTTGGCCACATCTACAAATCGTCTACGAATTTTTCCTCAGATTCGTGGAGAGTCCTGATTTCAACATTCACTTGGCAAAACGATACATCGATCAGCCTTTCGTTCTTAACCTTCTTGAACTCTTCGATTCGGAGGACCCAAGGGAACGCGACTTTTTGAAAACAACGTTGCATCGCATTTACGGCAAATTCCTCAACCTACGAGCCTTTATCCGTCGCTCCATCAACAATGTTTTCTTCCAGTTCATCTATGAAACGGAACGTCATAACGGCATCGCGGAACTGCTTGAGATCCTTGGGTCGATTATCAATGGTTTCGCGTTGCCGTTGAAGGATGAACACAAGACCTTCCTAACCCGCGTTCTCATACCACTACACAAAGTCAAGAGTTTATCACTTTATCACCCCCAGCTGGCATACTGTGTTGTGCAATTTCTGGAGAAGGACCCCTCCCTGGCAGAAGAAGTTATGATGGGTCTCCTCAAATATTGGCCTAAGGTCAACTCTCCGAAAGAAGTGATGTTTCTCCACGAGGTTGAGGAAGTACTCGATGTCACGGACCAAATTGAATTTCAGAAGATTCAAGTTCCCCTGTTCCAACAACTCGCACGGTGTATCAATAGCCAACATTTCCAGGTGGCTGAGCGAGCACTGCTGTATTGGAATAATGAATATGTTGTAAATCTGATGAGTGAAAACCTTATTGTTGTACTTCCCATCGTATTCCCCGCCCTATACACGAATTCCAAGGCTCATTGGAATCGGTCAGTTCTTTTTGTGTCGATGATGATCCCTGATTAACATGCGAGTGGCAGGACGATTCATGGTATGGTGTACAATGCACTGAAGTTATTTATGGAGATCAACCCTGATCTATTTGACGAGGTGATGCACCAATACAAGCAGACCAGAATTGAGTAAGCTCTGATTTCTTATATTTATCCAATTTTCAATGGCGCTTCGTAGGGAACAAGAACACGCTGTCCGTCAGTACGAGGCGTGGACGAGAATGCGCGAGAAGGCATTGAGAAATAACGGTGGAAAAATGCCAGATGGTTATGTTGAGCCGCCCCGAGACCCACCCTTACCTTCAGCGCCGATTGACGACGCGGACATTTTGGATCTTTCTCTTGAACTCAATGCTGCATCTATTGACGATGTGCCAGGCGATATGGACGAGACTGGACTCGAACGAGTCCCAATGGCGGACCCTGGTTTAGATGTCAGAGGAACGCTTTCTTTCCAATGATGTATTCTCATGATTTTTGAATTGTTCAGAGCCTTGTTCCGCAAGTCGGACATCATGACCACACACCAGAGCAAGCGTTACACTCGCGACGAAAGAGCGTGTTGCCAGGTAGATGTCCTTTTCTTTATTTGGGCCAGAGGCATGTCGTTGACATTGCCTTTACGGTACAGTTGACCCAACAGTGTTGCGCGACCTTCAGGCCCATCGAAGTTTGGATGAGCCACCAATGACAAGACCTCGTTGAACATATTATAAGCTTGCGTTTTTCTCCTGGAATATATTGGGGAACACTGTAGGCACTACCCCTTCCTGTTGCCCATAACCTATCTTAGACTGTCTCTCGACCCCTTTTTACTTGAAAAACCTCCTGGATTGTAAAGGACTATTTTTTTTTCCGTACTGTATCGGGTGAAATCAATGACGCACGATTACATAACGCACGTGATTTACCCAAAGGTTCCAGAGACTTCGCAACGTTTCTGGTTTGTTCCAAAATACTGGAATATATATAAGTGTCCTCCAAGCGCTGGAGCTCCTCATCCGTTTTTTCTCTCGCCACGAACATCAGAACCAATAACTTCAATGTCTTCCTCAAAAGCTGTCGGTATCGATCTTGGCACAACCTACTCGTAAGTAGCTCAATTTGGTTGTATGTCCCCTCCTAATTTTTGTTTTTCAAGTTGTGTCGGTGTGTGGCAAAACGATCGTGTTGAAATCATCGCCAACGACCAAGGTAACCGCACAACCCCATCCTATGTCTCATTCTCCGACAACGAGCGATTGATCGGCGATGCCGCAAAGAATCAGGTCGCTATGAACCCTGTAAATACGTATGTTTTTTATCTTTCTCTTGCCTGGCCTTACTGATAATCCCCGTCCAGTGTCTTCGATGCAAAGCGACTCATTGGTCGCAAATTCGATGACGATGAAGTTCAATCCGATATCAAGCACTTCCCTTTCAAGGTTCTTAACAAGGCTGGCAAACCATACGTCCGCGTAAACTACCGCGGCGAGGACAAGGAATTCGTACGTCTCACAAAGCTTAGTGACCCTTCTAACGCTAATTCTCATGTCTAGTCCCCTGAAGAAATTTCATCGATGATCCTTCTAAAGATGAAGGAGACTGCTGAAGCGTATCTCGGAGGTACTATTAGCAACGCCGTCGTCACCGTTCCCGCATATTTCAACGACTCCCAACGACAGGCCACTAAGGATGCTGGGATCATCGCTGGTCTAAACGTTCTCCGAATCATCAATGAGCCTACCGCTGCTGCTATCGCCTACGGCCTTGACAAGAAGACCGCCGGCGAACGCAACGTCCTTATTTTCGATCTCGGAGGTGGAACTTTCGATGTATCCCTTTTGACAATCGAAGAGGGTATTTTCGAGGTCAAAGCCACTGCTGGTGACACCCATCTGGGAGGCGAAGATTTCGATAATCGTCTAGTCAACTTCTTCTGTCTTGAATTCAAGCGCAAACATAAGAAGGATATATCCTCTAACCCCCGTGCCCTCCGCCGTCTCCGTACTGCTTGCGAGCGCGCCAAGCGTACCCTCTCTTCGTCCACGCAAACTTCGATCGAAATCGACTCGCTTTATGAGGGCGTTGATTTCTATACCTCGCTTACCCGTGCCCGCTTTGAGGAACTTTGCCAGGACCTATTCCGCAGCACCATTGACCCCGTCGAAAGAGTCCTTCGGGATGCTAAGATCGACAAAGCTAACGTTCACGAAATTGTTCTTGTTGGCGGTTCCACTCGCATTCCGCGTATCGTCAAGTTGGTATCCGATTACTTCAATGGCAAGGAACCCAACAAGAGCATCAACCCTGACGAGGCTGTTGCCTATGGTGCTGCCGTCCAGGCTGCCATCCTTTCTGGCGACACTTCGGAGAAAACGCAGGATTTGCTCCTCCTCGATGTTGCACCTCTGTCCTTGGGTATCGAGACCGCTGGTGGTGTCATGACCGCTCTCATCAAGCGCAACACTACTGTACCAACCAAGAAATCAGAAATCTTCTCAACTTATTCCGACAACCAACCTGGTGTTCTCATCCAAGTCTACGAGGGCGAACGTGCTCGCACCAAGGATAACAACTTGCTCGGTAAATTCGAACTCTCCGGAATTCCTCCCGCCCCTCGTGGTGTCCCTCAAGTCGAGGTCACCTTCGATATCGATGCTAATGGTATACTTAATGTTTCCGCCTCGGACAAGACGACAGGGAAGTCGAACCGCATAACCATCACCAACGACAAAGGTCGCCTCTCGAAGGAGGAAATTGAACGCATGGTGCAAGAAGCCGAGAAGTATAAGGCCGAAGATGAAGCTGCCGCCTCTCGCATCTCCTCCAAGAACGGCCTCGAGTCCTATTCCTACAATCTCCGTAACACTCTGTCCGACGACAAGCTGGCTAGCAAGTTTGACCCTGCTGACAAGAGCAAGCTGGAGTCTGCTGTGAACGAGACGATTTCTTGGCTGGATAATTCTCAAGAGGCCTCTGTCGAGGAGTACGAGCTTAAGCAAAAGGAGCTAGAAGCTGTGGCAAGGTATGTTTATTTCCTCTATTCTCAGCTTTCTTGGTACTAATTACTCTGACTCTAGTCCGATTATGCAAAGGTTGTATGGTTCTGCAGGTGGTGCTCCTGGCGGTGCTCCTGGCGGTTTCCCTGGGGCTGGCGGTGCTCCTGGCGGCTTCCCTGATGCAGGTGGTGAGGACGGACCTTCGGTTGAAGAGGTTGACTAAGCTGCTCTCCTTCGGTTTTTTCCCTTTCCAACGCATTACTTCATGAGTCCCTTGAAACCATGTACTCGTAGCATATTAGACAATTACCAATCTCTTTTCTCTCGTATTTTATTTCTGATAATACGATTCTATTCTATAACATCAAGATGTATTACCCCAAACCTTCCATTGATAATCCAAGAGGATTGGAACGAAGTCGAATAGTCCAAACTCTGGCCAAAATGTGTTCGTAAACTGAATCTGAGTGTTTTCGCAACACTGCCACAGCAAAAAATCGCTCAGTCGCTTGACGCCACTTGTACGAACAAGAATATCAAGAGGAGGACACCTGGACGTCATCAGATGTGAATTAATATCGTACTCAGAGATTGTCCTGTTAGCAAGCTTTAAAATACGATATCCAAGTCATGACATTTAAGGAGTTACCTTTCGGAGGAGCCTTGCACTGAGCGAATGCACGATTCAATGGCAGTTGTCATCTCATCTCGAGATGTGTACGCCATACATAAATTGAGAATTGCCCTGAAGCAAATTAGAAACCGTCCACAAAATTGCATTTGAACCCGTCACCGCTTGTTTTGTTGTGTCAAACTCTCTGCCTTTTCTATGGCACGTTGAACAGAATTCGGTAGAAGTGAAGTCTTGCCCAAGACATTGAGACGGACTCCGTATTCGTCTAGAAGATCACTGCAACTCATCAGGGCATATAAGATGAAAATGAAGCAGGCGATACGTACCCATGCTGGCAGACTTCCAGGAGCATTTCCTCAGCCAGTGTCATCAACCCCTTCACTTCGTCATCCGACCGCTTGAAGTTCTCGATAGAGAATGCGTAGACAGAGACGCAGTGGATTTCTAGTCGCAGACAAATTTCCAGCACCTGATCCACAATTGTGAATGCATTCAATGTACTTGCATTGAACTCACTCACCCGTCTGAGCGCAATGTATCCCTTGGTGTGGCCGTGGTGGACAGCAAGCTGGTTTTTACGTGCGTATCTTCGATTTCCATCCATAACGAAGGCGACATGTTTGGGTATGGGTCCAGCCGCGAGTATTCTGAGCAAGAAACCCCTGGCTTTTTCTGCGATTTTGTCTTGTAGCCAAGTCCACCACAGCATTTTGTGAATGTATAAAATCAGCAGTCTATTGATTACCTAATCTCAACACGATCACGCAGGTACTTGATGAACGCGTCCGTTGATCATGAACGATGCTACCGTTTGTGCCTCATCACGCCTCTAGTCGACTAGATTCGACACCATCCAATGCACATTTATGTCATGAAACTTCGGGGCTCGCTGCGCCGGAACTGCAGAACCTAACTCCCCATGATGTCGGAATCATCGATGCTGTCATCGAACGTGCTGGACCTTCTGCGACAACCTTTTTTACAGTGTTCAAGGCATATTCTGAAGTTCTGAAGGAACATGGCTTAGATCCTCAGGAAGTTGTGTATTACGGGAAATTATTGAAGCTCGGGACGCTAAGAGGAAAGGATTGGGGGGAGAAGTGGACTTTGGTTAGAAACCAGATGGCCCAGGTGTGTCGATTCCTGTACCCATGAATCTTGACACCGTTTTACCGTTGTGCGAAGAAGCGGCCCATATCTCCTACCGATGGGACTTCAGAAACAGAATCTGAATTGATACCCCTACCCCGGACTCGAAGGAGCCAGGAGACTGGTTTTCTTCCTGGCTCTCGCCAACAAAAATACGTGTCCTCAGGTGGGCCCAGAAACTCACTTGACGCGAAACGGCGGCGGTCTTCTCCCTCGCTCGGAAGGTCTGAAAAGCCCAGAGATCCAGCAAAGAAAGCCGGCATTTTTCACTCAAATGAGGATTTTCTGTCATCAACTGTAGTGCATATGGGAAGGATCAAAGTCCCATCGCAAACAACCACGTCAGAAGATGGTGAACTCTCTCCAGTGCCACCTTCTTACAAGTCCACAATTGCTGAGGCGACCTTACCAACCGTCCCACTAAGGACAAGTAGGGAGAAAGCACCACAAGCTGAATCACTATTCTCTGGAAAGAGTATCTTTTCTGTACCAAAGGGGCGACCGAAACCTGCCATTGACCTGGACGAAGCATGGAAAAATATAAAAATGGAACAAGACGAAAAAATCGCAGACGAGTTTAGAGATAACCTGCTATTGATGCGATGCTGGGGTATTTGGAGACAAGGACATATCTGGATTGTTGTGCGTAACTTGTTTTTTTTTTCAAGAAGCATTTGGTCCTGATCAAATTTCTGTAGACTACGCACCAACAGATTCAAGAAGCCCGAGACAAGCTGCTCCTTAGGTTGTTTCTGCAAAAATGGCGAGATCGTCTAATTGCTCGAAGATTAGCCGAAGATCAACGTGTGGCCCAGTTTTCTACCCGAATCCTCAAACGTCGATTCGCCAACTGGAAGGATAAGTTCAAACAGAAAAGAAAATCTGCATGGAGGCAGGATATGCGTCAGAAGATGAAGGTTGTCAAACGGATGTCCGAGCTCCGGATTAAGAGGGACGCCTGGACGAAATGGCAGCGGTTGTTGCTGCTACAACGCGCCCAAAAGCATTACGAAATTGGCTTACTCTGCCACTTTTTCAGCAAATGGCAAGAAAAGGTTGTTAGACTTGAATCCCTCGAGCAGCGTGCGGACATGTTTGTAAAGCAGGCGGATTTCAAGCTTCTGGATCGCCTCTGGTATCAATGGAAATTCAACACTTCCCTTCAACGCAAATACCTAATCATGACACGACGGGTAGATACCAGAATTTTAGCTGACGCACTTGATAAATGGAAGACTCGAATGTAAGCTCAAATGTTTCCTCCTTGTAGATCGTTGGATTGATTAGATGTGTAGGAGCCAGGACCATCTCGCGGATATTTTCCGACACAAACAAATACTTAAACGCACTGTCAATCGCTGGAAAGCAAAAAAGGTTTTAAAAGAGGTATGTTCAAGTCTTTGACCTCTTTAGAGATGCCGATTTAAATTGATTATCAGGATTTAGAAAATCGCGCAGACAGGTATATCACTCGAAAGGACACCTTACTTCTACGGGCCGTTATCCGAATCTGGAGGGCACGCATGCGTGGGGTTAAATTGCAACGGTTCAAGGAAATTACTACTCTGCAAGTTGCTTGGAAGAAATGGAATTATCGACTATCTAAAGAAGGAGCTCAGAAAGGTCTGGTCTTCTCCGGTTACAGAGTTAACACTGAATAACATTATCACAGATGTGGCCAATAATTTCTTGAATCGGACTGATGCACGTTTGGTAGCAAGCACATTTCAGCGATGGCAGCAAGTTCTTACTACTCATCATAATGCGTCAGCATATGCTATTAAGTATGATGAAGCCCACCTCCAGTCTAGAATGCTGCTTGCATGGCGCTTGAAACTTCACAATCATTTACAAATGGCAAAGGTCGCTCGTTGGGCAAACAGGTACTTTGTAACGCGGAACGCGTGGCGCGCCTGGATCCGCTCTCTTGAAGAACGAAGGCGGGAGCGCAAGTTGAGAGAATTCGAAGTTGCAAAACTAAGAAAGGCCTTTGGTGGTATGTCTCCGGCACCTGGTTTCTTCAGAGATGAACTTTTTTTTAGCCTGGAAGTGTCGGACAAGCCAGACACAATATCTCCGACAATGCGAAATTATTCTACGGGAACATATTGAGAAGGTTGGAAGTTCTAAATGTTTAGGGCGTAAATTTCTAATCCCTTCTTGCAGAGGGTTTTGCGCAGAACACTTACCTGTTGGACGAACAGAGTGATTGACATCAAGTCACGCGAATTGGACGTGGCTCAACAAGCTGATGCTGCGCTGCTGAGGTTCGTCCAGTAGTAGCTGGGATATTCACAGGATCTGATTTTTGAAATCAGAGCTGCTCTCTCCAAGTGGAGAAGTTGCAGACGTAGACACGTAGAAGAGGTCAGCTTGTTGGAAAACTACCTGCTAGTGAAACAGGAAGGTGGGTTACTGCAAGCTTATTCCTTCCTCCATGGGTTGTGATTTTTTTGTAGACATTTTGCGTCGTGCTTTTTACCGCTGGTTAACTGTCAAGCGAGCTGTTGAACATAGGCGTCTGACACATCAACGGAAAGAGGCCCAGCTTCGACAAATTTTGATTACATCCGCTTGGGACAAGTGGCGAGAGAGATTCAAAGAGGAAAGACTCCGCCCTTTGGTAAGGACATCAATGCAGAACCACGTTTCAAAGCTGACAGCATGGAATTAGGAGTACCAGGTTATTCTGGAGCATCAAAGACACGTTCTCCGATCTGCCTTCAAGTTATGGGTAAACAAGACGGATGTGAGTGCTGTGTGTAATGTGAAGGTCCTGACGTAATTGTTCTTGCAGTCATTACCGGCTGTCAGGTTCCATTCGAAAAACATGAAAGCCAAGTTTTTCGGTGTCTGGAAGAATGCGTTACCTAATGCCTTAATGATAAAGAAGGGGAAAGAAACAGACAGATATAATACTTTGGGTAGCTTTGTTCTTGCCCGCATGTGCTCGCAACTCTGACTGATAGAAACAGCTCGCTATTTCCAGAAGTGGACTCTGGCATACAAGACGAAGACTACCCTCAAAGCAGTTGAGTAAGTACATTCTGCATGTCACTAAGTAACGAATACTCAGTGCTATACAGACGGGCAAAGTATCTTCGCCTGCCTGCTCCTTCGTCCCGTCAACTTCCCAATATTTCTAGGCGTCCCTTTGCAGGCTTTTTCTCCCGACGCCGCTCGATCTCTTCAGAGGATGAAGATACTCAAGCGGAAGAAAATGGTGCTCTGGTACCCAACAGGAGACAGATGTTTAATCGCGCAACAGCAACACAAAAAGCCCGTTCCGAAAAGAGTGCTTCTCGTTCAGAATATGCGCCGTCTGTGGGTCGCCAACCTAGCCCCGTTAGATCCATTATTTCCCTCCCTGATCGCCAATCCCGGAGCCTAGGGGGCAGGTCACCTTCGGTGGCAGAAACGGTGGTGGGAAGTGATCCTCTCTGGGACACAATACGAAAAGTTGGGCTGAACCGTCGGCAACGACGTTTATGAGCTATGGATGAGCCACGTCGATTAATTTATTTCTTAAGTTATTGCATGTTTTCTTCTCTCTCTGTGCACTAGTGTTAGATATGTTATTTCAGGTACTTCGCTGAAGCGGCCTACCTATTATGAATTACGGTAATATTGCCACCCGACCCAATTAGCGATGACGAAATACGAGGTGGTTGGGATGAAGAGCAGTACAAAATACTTGTAATGCGAATCCCTGGCCAAGACGTCAAGAAACTAGGACAAGTTAATTGTTATTCAGAGTGTTCCGACAAAACGTACGTGGATGCCCGTCAACGGTAGAAAAGTGCTGAAAAGCACTGCATAAGACGCAAATGCGAAGAAGACGATTGAAAATGCAATAAGCAGATGGCCTTTTGGCATTGGAGAACTAGCGTGGGAAATTCCGTGACCTGTCTCCTAACATTGACAAAGGTTATCTTGGTTTACATGGAAACTTCCGTTTACCTTCACGTAAGTCAGCCAGGACGACCTCACTTGTAACCTCCACATGGCCACATACGCAAGTACTCGCGATGCTCAACCTAAACAAGCTGGGTCTGTGAATTCGGCGTCGACTCTACAGAAAGGGGATGGTCTGATCATGAACCTTCAGATCATTGACACGGTCTTATATACCAGACGCGCCCATAGCTGAAGAAGAAGATAGGCCTGCATACATGGCCGAAGACATTCAGGACGGCAAGGGTACAGAGGAAAGCAATGACGTTCCTCGCCTTACTAGCCTTCCGGAAATCCCTACGGGTGACGACCTGAAATTCGACTTGGACTCTTTTGCATTTATGACAGGACCCACTAGCGAAGTGTGAGTGCCTAAATGGTGAGAGAGTTGCTGCTAATTCCATATGGATCGTAGAGAAAAGAAGGTTCACAAGAGAGCATCAAATGTTCTGAAGCTGACACAGGAAAACGAGAAGCTCCAAGCACGACTCAAAGCGATGGCAGAACAGTTGGAAGGAATGGAACGTTTGCGCGCCCAACTCGCGGCTAAGGAGCAGGAAAAATCTTAAACTCTAGGACCATAAAATGTATACCACCTCCCGCACTTTGATCGCTGATCTCGGATCTTTCTAAATTTCACAATCAATGTCGACTTGATTTTTTCAATCTTTTTACAGACTTTTGTCACTTGAAACGGGGTTGTTGCTGAATTCCGTTACACGTGATTACTGATCCGCAGACTATTTCATGTCCGGTTGTGCTTTGGGATGCTGAATGGCTCTTGGAACCCCCCAAGTTGGAGGTCATGATGACTTCAATGTGCTTCTCATTGGTGCAGGGAACGTAATGTTTGGTACCCACCCATCATCCTTTATCCCTCCTTGTTTCCAATAGTTCTTGTCTTTTCCAGGTTCCCCCGAAGGTCCATGGAATCATTCTCTCCGCCTCGAACAGTGAGCGCACAGTGATCTCCCGAGTCGTAATCTTCCCACTCATTATCAATTCAGAAAACTGGGTCATCGTCTCAAGGTCGTAGGCCTTGTCGATCCTGCTACCGATCGTGCTGCATCTACTCTGGCGCAGAAGCGAGACTCCTGTGCCATTTCTGCATATCAAAATACCCGCACCTTCAGAACATTCCAAGATTTTATCCAACAAATGATTCCCAAGGACCGCCCCCGTGCAGTCGTCATTGGCAGTCCTCCCATGTTCCGTGGATCAGTACACGCAGGACGTGATATCGAATTGCAAATCTTAAAAGAGCTTCCAGGAGTTGCTCTTTTTGTCGAAAAGCCTGTTGCAACTGGCCCAGGGGAAGAAATCCAAGATGTATTCGAGATTGCGAAAGTTATCAATTCTTCTCGCACAATCTGCTCCGTCGCGTACGGATACTTGTTGTTTACTGAGTTCGCTGCTTACCTTTCTGATTTACAGATACATGCTTCGCTACCTAAAAGCCGTGCAGACAATGAAGCAGATCATCGATTCAAATAACCTCACTGTTATGGTCACGATCGCCCGGTACGCTGCTGCTTATGAACTAATCGCAAAGCCCGACTGGTGGGATAAGGCCAAAAGGTAACCACTTGTATAGTCGGATGCCTCGGATCCAGTATTCTGATTTCAGCTTCGTTTCCAGCGCTGGTCCCATAATAGAGCAAGGAACGCATTTTTGCGATTTATCACGCTATTTTGGTGGAGAAGTTGATATCTCCACTGTTAATGCTCATTCCTTGGAGTGGTACGAAAGGCCAGGCACGCTTTCTAAAATGCCGATTGATGAAAGCAAAATCCTTCCGGAAAACCGCATTCCCCGTGTCACAGCGGCCACTTGGTAATTTTTTTGGGGTCTCTATCAGGATTCTGAGTACTGATTGTAATGGCAGGAAGTACGACAGTGGTGCAATAGGCACTTTAACTCATACCGTTTCGCTGCAAGGTCGAGATTACAGTTGCGAATTTGAAGTCCACGCTGATGGATACTCTTTCAGGTAAGTGTGTTTTTTTGCAAGCTCTTCTGTCCTTGCTCAATCAAGCTGATGGCTAGGTTGGTCAATCCATATGTTCTCCCCGTACTATATATTCGGAAGCCTGGGGACGATAACGAGACCTGTATCAAGTTTTCAGACGATGATCCTTTCTTCTCTGAAATTTCCACCTTCTTCGACGTTATTGAAGGGGAAAATGACTCTGCCAAAATTCTCAGCTCATACGAAGGTAAATACAATATTCCTTTCATTCCGAATTCAGTCTTATGTATTATTCAGATGCTGCTCGAACATATCAATTCACCTGGGCTATTCGCTTAGCTGCTGAAAAATATCGAGAAGCCAAAAGCACCCAGACCGCTTAGAACACCAAAAGATCAGCAACTTTCTGATGTAATAATAATCAATCCGTCTTCGGTTCTTCTATCTTTGTACGCTTTTCGTCAGGCTTCGCGGCACCGTCCTCCCCATGGTCTATTGATGTGGAACTGGATCCCACTGGGGGCTCTGTGGGGTCGGGCAACATCCTTTTCCTCTTGTTAGCTAGCTTTGCACGTCGCACTAGTTTGTCCCATTCCTCCTGCAAATGGCTCTTGAGAGTGGGGATATTTTTCATTTCCGAATTGCACTGGAAGCAAACGAGAGGTTCTTTTAATATTGGTTCGTAATTGTTCGGCTTCAAGGCTGCGACCTAGTGAAATTGTAGAAATTAAGTGCAACCCGAACTATGTGGCGAGGTCTGAGAAAAATTCACCTTGCTAGCAAAGAAGGAAGACTCGGCATCGAACCAAGACTCAACCTCGTCGAGATGCAAGAAAAACCCAAGCTTGGGGTGGAAGGAGTTGTAGTGTTTCTTATGCTTCAATTTTTCTGAGCACAGATCCGCAGAAATAACATGCAGATGGAGATGTCTGGTATATGGCACCATCAATAATTCCAAACGTTTTGACGAAAGGAAATACACACGTACGCCATGGAAGGTGCCCCATGAAACCCTGTCCATACTCCCCACTTGAATCCATACTTGTTGACCATTTCGTCCTCGATCTCCTTCTTTGCTTGCGCAGCATCTTCAGCGAGCCCCCCTATGACTCCCTTGGCGGTTTCCTTGTCACCACTGAGCAGGGAATGGAGGTTGTTGAGCCTCGAAACGCTCAGCGTTGGTTCTTGAATCCGAGGGAGGACAAGAAAGTGGAAGATTGACTTTGGATACGCATCGAAGATGACGATATTCTTGGGGGATTGGCTGAAGAGGATAGAAGATGGTAGAGACTCCGCCGCTTGAACATAAGAACGGAGTATGGTGAGATTCGACATCAAGACCGCTGACAACTAGTTCAAGTTGCCGAAGTACAACCGGCGTACTAGCGAGTATTATGTCTGCCCTCGATTGTAGAAGTCATGCCAAAGAATAATATTACTATGCAACAAAATATACATTCGCCCATTCTCAAGCCCCTTGTCTACTATTTATGGAAAGCAGTTCTCGAAGTTCGTCAGATATCTGTGCCGCAGAGAAATTCGGAGTAACAGTTTTCGACTTTGTCGAAGCGCGGTTCCGCAAGTTGCTATTCCCAGCAGACATTCGTCTCGAACTCTCCTGTTCGTTTTTCCTGCGGTCGATGTCTGCGACAATCTGAGAGAACGAAAGGAAGAGAACCTCTGCTTGAGCAAGAGTGGAGTCAAGCTCGATAGTCATGCTGAGTTCATTACAATACTAAACAAGATTGAGTTCTGCAATGTCTGGATGGCTATATCAGATACATACCTTTAGAATTTCATCGAACTCGACAAGGTATCTCAAAATCATATCCCGATGAGACTCAAGGATCGCCAAAGCAACAAAAAGAACGAAACCATGGGAGTAGTAGTTGGTCCAGAGGACTTCCCACAGTCGAAGGACATCATCGAATGGGAACTCCCGCTTGAACGAGATAAGGACCCAGCTGGAGGAAAAGGCTTAGTCGTGATAAGAAAAATGACAAGAACCTGACGTACCGGAAACAGAAGAACAAGTTTAAGCCATCAACTTTCTCCAAGTGCCTGAACAACTCTGGGTCCATGACACCAATCAGTTGTTGCAGTGTCGAAAGTTGCTTTTTCATCCCACTCTGATCTCTTAGGAAATTGTGTTTCTGATGCGGATAAGCTAGGGGAGTACACCATTACAAGTGATAGACTTGCCATCCTGTTCATGACTTCTACAAAACACCAAAATGTCAACTCTTCATCGCCGTTCGTGACCAGGTAAATAGGTGCGCAGAGGTCTGACATTCCTTGAACATATCCTGAATCCATGGCAGTCGTAAAAAGTGGTTGCAAACATTCAGAAAGCAGGCATACCTAAATCCTTCTCGTAAAAGTTGTACGTTAGCAAAATCCCGGCCAAACAGTCGACATGTTCATTGCTGGGTGACTGCGCTCCAATGTCATTCACGTTGGGAGAGATGATCGAGTAGTTTCGCTGTTGCTCTGACGCTTCATCATCAAGGTCAGTGGTCGGAATTTGTGCAGGTGCAGCGAATAATGGTTGATTCCGATCTGTACGACGACAGTCAACATCGATGCGATGCCGTTCCTGTCGAAAGTTAGTGACAATACTGAGACGCATGTAAGTCATGACCCGCACCTCTAGCACTTTTTGGCTGTCAAAGACATCAGGAACCCCACACCATTCGTCCTTGATAGCTTGGTAATGCGATCTGACAAGGCGTAAGCATGGATCAGAAAAGTTAAAGAATGTATACTTCTTCTCTTGCCACGATGTCTCTCGTTCGTCCGTGGTAACATCCCACTCATACACACCAAGAAGGTATGGCCATACCTTCTGCCGCAAAACTCCCTTTGAGTTGATCCCCCTTCTGAAAATTTCCCGTGTCATGACTCCAAACGTCACGGTCGGTCTACCATCCTCGGCAAACCAGCTCGCCCACAGCTTCTCATCAACAGGGCGCGAATGATCTCTTGTCGTCTTCGGCGTTGGCAGATTCGCTGTAGAATGTAGGAGTTCGAAGATGCCTAATGAAGAATCTTCCTCTGCAAAACCATTTGCAGAGTAAGATGACAAAGCTTGAGCTTCCTTTCGTCTCGCTCGTTCGCCTTCCTCAGCTACGATCCTTGCCCAACGAGCAAGATATACCCGAGCACTCTCAAACTCGCCTACACCTCCCTTTTCTACCCAGCTTCCCCATTCCAGATTCCCATCAGCACTTACGAGGCTTTTAACAGGATCCGGTAGGTGGGGAAGAATAGGCTGCGCAAGGGGATGTGAGAGAATATTCTGAGCAGCATGCCGAGTCGCACGGGTAATATTGGAGAAAGACTGTAGAATTGCCCCATACTGGGATGATGCTTGTACTGGAGGGGACGATACAGAACCTAATGATCGATGAAGCACTGAAGTCCGCTGAGAGTAAGGAGTTCCCTCCGTCCCGGGAACTGCTATAGGCCTCGGGCGACGATGCGCAGGAATAGGAGAATGTGAATTTGCAAACGACGATTGAGCGAGAATATCATCAACAGCGTCATCTGCGAAAATCAGCGTGGAGTGTGCCTCGATGTCCGCTCGAGATGGATCAATGAGGAACAACGAAGGCTGTAATGTTGACCGCACGATGTGTGCGTAGTTCCTCAAACGAACCAACAGATCTTCACCACCCCAAGAAGTGACTTGCTTTTTGACGTGCGATGTTCCTTGTGTGGGAGGAGGAGGGTATGACGTTACGTTACCTGAGGACTTTGGGTTCTGTACAGTGAATGAACGTGACTCGTCGTCGTGGAAGTGAATCGTTGGCAGTGTGTCTCCATTTATCAGGTTAATACCAATGGAGCCATCTAGCCGATGATATTAGGATAAAAGGGAAGAGTAATAACGTAGACATACACCATGATGACAGCGTTGGTGGCTGCACAATGAGGGAGTATATTGAGGTGATCGGCACAGAGAACGCATAAGACTCGGGTCGTTGCATCGGAAGATCGATGAGTACAATATCTTTTGGCAACTTGTTTCAACTGTGTGTCAATCAGACGAGACGAAAGGACTGACCATCGTCATCCTCATTCAGTGCAGTATTGGTTGGGTGTTCCTCCATCTTGATGAATTTGTCCCATTCATGAGACCCCTTCTCGTTCAGCAAGGTTTCTGGAATCCAAGCCAGCAAGTACACAGGATTTAGAGCTTCCTAAATTACACCGGGTAAGCGATGGGTGCCATATGGTTTGTCGCGAAAACACACACCCGTTTAACCAGGACAACGAAACCTGGGATATTGTCCCTTGCATACGCGGTGGGATTGACATAAACCTTGGATTTGCTATACAACAACCGATACTTCTGATCTTCTTCACTCAAGGTCGTTGCCGGTTTGGAGGGTTGAACCCGTCTGATCTCGACCATTGATTCCGACTACGGCTGAAAGTGAATAACTCGCGGAATGAAAAGGCTCGTTACAACTCACTGATGTGGTGGATAGAGTACTGTCTACGGAAGAAGGGCGAAAATCAAACATGGAGATGTTATAACGGAGATGATGATCATTGCTGCGATTTACTGCTGCGCGTAGATTCAGAATCACGTGACGTAACTACACTCTTAACTTTCATTCCAGCGAAATTGTTGACAATGATAGTGAATTTGACCGAGCAGGAGAACTGAACTCGTGTCTTGAGAGTGACTTCCTTGAGAATGTTGTTCCCGACCAGCGCTTCATGCGTTCGATAGAGAAAGTTGCCGGCCTCCACACTCTGAATATTGTGCTGCAGAGTTGATATCAAAGTCGATGACACTTGGTATTGAATTTCTAGCACTTTTAACACTGAATTTTTGCCCCGCAGACCCCGGTGTTAATAACATGTTATTAACATCATATATTATTAACCGTACAAGGAAACAGTCATGTCCGAGTCCACACCAAACGATCCAAACGCAATCGTCGTCCTCCGAGCATCTGACGGTGGCCTACATCGTGTCCGCAAAAGTTTATTATCCTTCGCGTCTCCCTTCTTCAGCGACCTATTTTCTATCCCCCAACCCGATGGCTCGCACTCCACCGATCCCATCGACATCTCAGAACGCAGCAGAACCATTGAACACATCGTAAACATCTGCCAGAAAGCCTACTTCCCCCTCAACCGCGTCGACCTATCCGACATCGCAAACCTCCTACAGGCAGCAGACAAATACGACATCAAAATCGTCCACGATAACGCACTGTCCTCACTCGCTCGACCCAAGTTTCTTGAAATGGAGCCACTTCGGGTTTATGTCATTGCGAGCCGATACGGGGCTCACGATACCGCTGTGCTTGCCGTTCAACATGTCCTTCGGCATCCACTGCTGGATGCTGACTATTTTCCCGAGCTGGACATGATTGATGGCGGGACGATCTATCGTGTCTTGCATTGTCAGAAACAGTGCATGGTAGCTGCGATCGACATAGCTACCGATCACAGTTGGATCAGAGACGAGACCTATGTGTTCATTGATTGTCCTGAAGCGAGTTCGTTTGACTCGGACGTCGACAACAATGAAATCGACGACTACAACACTCGTACGACAACCATTCGCACAGTTCGCTCCAGGAAACACAAAAATGGTTACCTCAAAACTGTTTTCGTTCACCGTTGGTGGTCCAAATTCATGGCGACCACTAAAGTGGCACTTTCGGAATCAATTCGCCCAGAGGTAATCCGGGATAAGAGTAGAATTAAGGAAGCGCTTTCATCCGCTTCCGAGTGTTCTCATTGTCGTAGGAAGGTCGGGTCGGATTTTATCGATTTTTTGGAGGCGTTTGAAAATGAGTTGCAAAGAAGAATAGACGAGGTAGGTGTATGTTTCTAATTTCAAATCCTTTTACACTTAAATTGTATTTGATAGATGATTAAATTTGTCCAACCTGAAACTGAAACCTGATACGTAAGCCCCGACTTTGGAAACGATTCGAAGTGGATCTAAAAGTGTTGCTTTTATGTACCAATGTAGATTATACTTACCGTCTTGACGCCAGCCACTACTCCAGGTGAGGACAGATACGTTGTTCTTCAATAAACTTCAATTTACATGGTCACAAACCTCTGGGTCGTTCACCACGAATTGATCTTTCCAAAGGCACTGGTGGTGGCGTAGAAATGACTCGATAACGAGAGCAGAATACACAAGACTTCTATCCACTTTTTACTTCGTGTACGACCAAACGTTGCGGAGAACTATCAGACATATGGTTCATAAGTGACTTCAAAAACAAATGAATAAAATGGAGCACTCACGTCCCGCCTTTGTTGCCAATCTGTTTATAGAGTCATCACTCTCTCCCTGCAATCTGACCTGGCCGCACAGAGCAAAAGTTGTAGATGTAGGCAAAGCCCGGCCGTTAGTATCAACGTCAACGATACTGATTTGGACGGATGCGTGATCTTTTGAGGTAATCAGTCTGTCTGAAAGGTGGAAGAACATCAGGAAACGTGCTTTTTAAATGACATAAGAACGTACTGGTTGCCGCACATTTGCGGGGAACATAAAGATCAACGAGAACACCCTGATTTCATCTCAGTCTTGAATAAGTTGCGATCGGTCGGAGACTTACAGCGTCGTTTTCCATTTCGATTTGGGAGTTTAGAACTTTTGTGTTTGTCGTCTAATGTAAGGAGCGTGAGAGTGTTGGCTGGAAACTATACAGTTGATGGCTAAATATAATTCGCTAAAGTAGACTACGATTTTGGATCGAACCCCTTCGGAAATACCTGTCTTGCATTGATATTTATCCTCGTTGTCCTCATATATTGATCATAAGGTGTCCATTCACCAATGTTTCCCGATTTGAGATGTGGGGGTAGTGACCCTTCCAGAATACGGGGCACACCGTGGTAGGCTCTCCGACAAGCGGGTCCGGACATGATAACGACGTCTCCTGAACGCAACAAAATAGGAACAGGGTCAATGTCCCGTGTTAGACCGCCAATGAGGAAGATGGCAGAGTTTCCCAAGCTGATGGAGACAAGAGGCGACGTTGCGCATACTTCGGATCTGTCGACGTGGGCCATTAGTGTGTCCTAGATTATTCTGTCAGTGAATCAGTCTGAACTGTAAAATTCGGATTGTCACTTTTTCTTGGTAAAAGTTCACAATCCCAGCGTCGGGTTCTGTACATGACATGGTCAAGTGATATTACATGATCGAAATCCTTCGTACCATAAGAGTTATCCCATGTGTTCCAGTCCGGTCCATCTGGTCCCCACCCAGGGTCTTGCAAACCATGAATCTTTCTCCAGTCGACACTACGAACGGCATCTTTGCACACTGATCTCAAGTCCGGATCGATCACTCCTGGGCCTCTCGAGAAATCGTACTGCTTGGTGCCCCAGTGGTAGTACCATCCAATATTTGCCCAGCGAAGTTTGTATATCAGCGATGAGACGGGAGCTGGTTGAACAGTAGGTGAAGGCGATGGAGGGGGTTTCGGAGTCATGGATATTTTTTCGAAGCTTTCTGGTGATGCGGGGGTATTATTTATTAGCTGGCGAGGGCCAGGGGGAGTTTGGTCTAACGGTGATGAGGAAGATGATGCTCTAGGTTGCACTAGGAGGTCACTCTGAGGATCGCTGCGAGCTGCCATATGTGCGTTCCATAACCCAACCTCGGGCAGTGTGTAATGAGTATCGAGATTCGTTTCGTTGGGAGAGCGGGCGTGCTGTGAAAGCGACCACCGAATAAGATCCCTTTGTTTTGTATGAGAGAGGAAGTGGGGGAGAATGACAAGCCCTGGAGTTGAATGAAAACAAAGTTTCGTAGACGGAGTAGCTACTCACCAGGCACTTGCGACAGGGCCACCGCTTCAGAGTCGTTAAGAGCCACATTCACATAATCAGAGGCGGTGGATGAACCCACCCAATGTCCAAGGTCATTCTCGCCGGTGCTGAGATCGAGGACATTAGAAAGATCAGGGGGTGGAAAGCGCGCCTTGAGCTTCTTCTCTGAGGCTCTAAACGGAGTCCAGTCGTGGTCTACTGTCGGGGGCCTGTTCCTCGTCGTCCTGAGATGCTGTCTCTGCGCCTTTTTGTATTCTGGAGTGTCAGGGAGAGCCATATACATGCAGCAACAACACGCACAAACACAAATCTTTATTATGTCTCTATGGCTCCCTCGTCTGGGCTACACCGCGCGCCACTGCAGTCGCACTCTTTACACCCACCGCTCGCCCGTATTTCTACACCAAGCTAACGGTCTGTCCTTTTTCTGTGCCCATCGCCCTCTCCTTCAATCCCGGTCCAAATCTACCCAGTCAGACGTGTCGTCTGCCTCTCCCCCTGCTCCAAAGGAACCACCCCCTGCCCCGTTGTCCACCCGTGTCTGGAAAAAGGTCAAGCATGAGGTGCAGCACTACTGGCACGGCTCCAAACTTTTGGTGTCCGACGTCCGTATCGCTTCCAAATTGCAGTGGAAGATCTTGCATGGAGAAACTTTGACTCGTCGTGAGCGGAGACAGGTGTGAGATGCGTTTTTCCCTCGTCATCTTTGTTCATTGGATTGCTCTCTCAACAGTTGAAGCGTACTACGCAAGACTTGCTACGACTCATCCCCTTCTCCGTATTTATTATCGTGCCCTTCATGGAATTCCTCCTCCCTGTAGCTTTGAAGTTGTTCCCAACTATGCTTCCGTCTACGTTTGAAGACAAGTACGCAGCTGTGAGAAACCTTTCGAATTCTTACTTTTCGCCTCTTATTCCGCACACAGGAAGAAAAGGAGCGTAAATTGCTAAGAGTTCGTCTGGACATGGCTAAATTCCTTCAAGAAACACTCAGAGAGTCAGGCCTTAAAGCCAATGCCCACATTGTTGGCAGTGACGCATTCAAGGAATTCTTCAGAAAGGTCCGCCTCACAATCCCGTTCTGACATAATTCATTTCTAAAGATAGCCCTCAGGTTCGTTCTACTGGGGAGTCACCCTCAGCGCAGGATGTCGTCAACGTTGCAAAGCTGTTCGATGATGATCTCACACTAGACAATCTATCTCGGCCTCAACTCGTCTCCATGTGCCGGTACATGGGTCTAAATGCCTTTGGAACCGACAACTTCCTCCGTGGTGCCATTCGCGCACGCCTTCTCCATCTCAGAAGAGACGACCAACTCATTCACGCAGAGACCGTGGATGAACTCTCCGTGTCCGAACTCCAGGCGGCTTGTCAGTCCCGTGGAATCAGAACAACTGGAATCTCACCTGCACGCTTGAGGGAAGAGTTGTCAACATGGATCGACTTGCATCTCCATAACAGAGTGTCCGGTGTGTTACTTGTTCTTGGAAGGGCCTTTAATTTCGATAGGAACCCGGGTGACGACGAGGATGGCAAAACGGTTGTTGTCAGAGGTTTGGAGAGCGTGCTCTGCGGTCTGCCGGATAACCTGGTATGCAATTATTGAATGTCGGACTTTTTTGTTTTGTATTCACTGACTTCTTTGAAGCTCAATGAAGCAGAGTTGGAAGTCGACTCTGAAAAGGCAAGCTACAAGCAGAAGTTGGAGGTTTTGCAGCAGCAACAGGAACTTATTGACGACGAAGCCGAGCAAGAGCAAAAAGAGGAAGACGCCCGTCGTGCCAAAAGAGAGGCTGCGGAATTGGAGGCCCAGGTTGCCCAATCACTGCTTCCTGATTCTGAGGTGCTCTTTCCATTCTTCTTGCGGGATATTTGGACTTAACCCTCGAGCAGCTTATGCCTGAACCGGCTGACCTTCCTGAAGATGCTCGGATGACTACAGAGCAGCTGAATGAATTGGCAGATGCACTATCAATCCTCTGTTCCAAGTCTAGCGTGCTCAAGGAGCGCGACGAACTGCGACTGCTTATGGAGGAGAACTTGCAAGCCGAAGAAGATCCTAAATCACCTTCTGGTGCACTGACGAAACGCATCCGTTCCATGCTCACGAAGATCGACTCTCAGTTACAGGACTACGACAACCGTGTAGGCAGCTCGTTGCAGATGATGTCTGCAGACCCACAGGGCCGGATTTCCGTCCAGGACTTGCAGAAGGCGTTGGCTGTTATTAAACACAAGCCAGATGAAGAGGTTGGACAGGTAGTCATTCAAAAGTTGGATGTGGACCAAGATGGGTTTGTTGAACTGGAGCATGTGCTGGGTCTTGTTCGAGAGGAGGGACTTGGTAAGCTATTTTTCTTGTTGTGAAGGATTGTTTCTAACATACGGATTTGCCAGGTATCCTTCTGGACGATGAAGCACAGTCCATCATTGGTCAGGGCAACGAGATCAAAAACTCTAAGCCTCGTAAGGAGGACATTGTCCAAGAGTAAATCGTCATCTCAGACAGACTAGCTCTACACTTTTTATATTTTAAATAAGTAAACAACTCACGACTTAATCAAGCATAGAGATTGAGATCTAGAATGGTATATATATTAACACAAATACGGAGTGAAAACAGAGAACAGGCAACAGGCAACAGGCAGGTAATTATTTTGGCAGCAAGGAGCAGAACAAAGCAGTTGTGTATGTACTTACAATTTTACAGTAACGATCCATAATTTTTTAAACCTTCTGTATGATCTAGGTTAGATGGCTACCCTTCCCCTCCGAATTATTCAAGATGCTTGCACTCGTGCTTGGAGTAGGGGTTTAACTTTTTCTTCGCTTAGTGCGATCTCTGGTGTCTTGCCTCGTGATCTCCTACGCTTTAGGGTGACGCCGTTGTTGAGTAGGACAGGTTCGGATGATTCAGGTTCAGATGATCCATCGGATTCGACTATGAGAAATTCCTCATCGTTGTCTCCTTCTTCCACACGCTCTGCCCATGATCTGCCGGCCTGGAGGGCTAATACACCGGTAAGAGCCACGCTGCAGATCAGGTTGTTTGATGCTAGTTCGAGAGTAGCGATCCGTAGGGAATTGGGGGTCGAATCTCGAAGGTCTTGAAATGGAAGGGAAGAGAATTTAATGAGACCTTCATAGGAGAAGGGTTAGGTAAGGATCTGTAGAGGAGAAATGAATAAACACACTAGGAAGGACGGAGTTGATGTACATGATGATGGACGTGCCAAAGAGAACTAGTCGGATGAATGAATGATTTAGTCGTACTCATTATGATGAGAACCCACAGATGCTGCCTCCATCAAACATGATATTTCCTGCGCGGAGGTCGTTAAGACTCCATAGTATCGTAGTAGCTCCAAGGGTGACTATTGCAGCGGGGACGTAAAGGATCCAAGACGGCCCTTTGGCAATGATAGAGTAGTACAAAGCCGCAGTCCATATACGCTCGTCGGTTACGGGGAACTTCCACAAAGTAAGTGAATCCGCAATCCAGTGCGTGAACAGAGTACCTAATAACAATGAGAATCATATAATGGTGAAAAGGAACTGCAATACCTAGGAGAAAACTAGTCACACAGATGAATATGCCTGCTCTTACGCCCATCGATGTTGCTGGCACTGGCAAGCACAATAATTTCAAACCCCGATTTCCCTATGCAAGTCTTCCGTTCCCGTTTGTTTAACCATTCGCGACATTTTGTGTCGACGACATCGTTGAGAACGGCCACTCCTCTGCCATGGTTCGTGGACCGGCCATTGGAACTTCAGACTCCTCCTCATATGCGTTCCACAAATCATGGGACACTCCCTCCTGTCCCTCCTGATGCCCCAGAAGTGATAAAGCACCTTCACTCACAGCTGTTAAAGTCTCCACTTCTTGATAAATCTCAGCTGGTGGTGAGCTCGGCTGCGCTACCCGAACCCGGTCCACCATTACCTCTTAAGAAACCCCATGGTCGGCGGAAACGAGGTGGCACGTATGCTGGTGAGTCTCAGTACGAGGCTGTCAGTGGGGGAATATGGAGTTGGGTCGTCATGAGTCAGGTGTGGGGAGTTTCCTGTTTCTCGTATAGTACCTTGTTGATTGACCTTGTCTCTTTAGGTTAGAGAAGGGACTGAAAGCAGGGGAGCCATTGAATCAATCGTTCGCCTAGTCAGGAAAACGGTGCGTAATTAAATTGCCACAGTCTTTGTCATTTTGGAGTCTTAGCAATGGTACAGCTCTTACTATACAATCCACCGGTTCTTCTACCGCAAAAATCACGAAAGAAGAACGGAAGTGAGTGGTACCTGATAGACGCAGGCAATTTTGCTGTTCATATCTTGACAAAATCCGCACGGGAACGATATTTCACCAAGGTTACGGACTGGTGAAGTGACGTTACGACTACATTTCCCCCAGGTTTCCAATGTTCAAGTCACATTAGCTTCTTCCCTTTCCTTTGTCAAAAAAACTCTGATTATCTCCGGCTATTCTTTCTCCTGCGATACCATTGGATTTGCAACGCCTTGTGACGGGAGCGAGATTAAGTAGATGTCGGCTATTATGGCGACAAGTGGCACATATGGGTCAACTTGGTCGTCTTCAGAAATGGTGTGCCAGATCATGCACTATGGTCGCCCATATTCTACTTTTCACATGGTGAAGACCATGCATATCCTTAACCGAAAAGATCTGCGGGGTGTGGTATGAGGATTGCCAGTGATTCGTCATTGGCGCTGGTGACCCTGGAAATTTGAAGACGATAATAATCCAGAGGATACCGAGTTATGTGCATTCCATTGCACAGGAGGAAATGATTTATTCTCTTCCTTCTGTGGGTTGTCCTTATGTATTTCTGACTCGGTATCATAATTTGGGAGATTAGAAGGAGCATAGGCCTTGTTACAAAACTTGTTGCTTCTTGCTCTGCCAGTGAATGGTGCTTTCCTCAGGTACGTGGAAAATCTAACATTATCCATAAGAATAACATTGTAATGTGAGAAGCAAGAACTTTGTTCAATTGAGTAACCTTGCGCATTATGTAATAGTCACTCCACTTTCTCTTGACTCTCATCATGTCTGGCCGAGCTGGAGGTCTCTATGGGGGCATCCAGTTCTCTTCAGGCGCTGTCTACCAATCTTCATTGCCAAAGAATGAAAATACTACATCCTCAATAACAAACCCAGAGAAATCCAAAACCACTCCACCAACAACGACAGTGCCAACAAACACAGCGACCATCACCGCAAGCGCCGCTCCCTCCACAATGGTGACAACAGGAGCATCAGGGAAACCCACAGCTGGTATCTCTTCATCTGCTACGCGTTATGTCCCATAAACCCGTTTATTTATTCAAATATTCCATGTGTCTCTTCAACGCTGAAAAGCTTGGTCGGCTGCCCTTGCTTTTGCACCCGTTCGCCGAACAACCAACAAGCCTAAACCAGCTGCACCTCGCTTACCAGCAGGAGCCTCAGTACTTTCTTCAATGGCCATTCCAGCACTCCCCGGAACCCAAACTGGCACCATTTCTTCGACAGCTGTGGTTTTTGCCCCACCTTCTTTGATAGATACTACTCCAGATTCCGTTGCAATATCTACCAATGCTCAGCATGAACAAAGTCTTGCGGCAACAAGTTCTCAAACGCAAGGTTGGGGTAAGAAAGTCAAGCCTCCTTCCATGGTCTTGGATGAGGATGTGAACGGATACAAAAAATCACAGCCACAGCGTAAAAATCCAAATAAAAAGGGTAAAAACAAGAAGGTGAGCATTCTCATTATTTTACTACCATTGTTTGATGTTTCTTCTTTCAACTAGAACAAAAACACACCTCTCATAATAGCATGGGACCCAGTGGAGAGTTATGACCCTCTTAGACCAAATGACTATAACGAGTATAAGATTTGGCGCTCAAAAGAACGAATTGAGCGACGAGAGCGCCTCCTCGAAGAACGTCGCCAAGAAGATAAAAAGAGATCGAGGAGAAGCACTAGTTATTCTGACTCAGAAACCTCCGCCTCGGAAGGCGATGAGAGACCCAAGAAAACTGGTAATATCTTCCATCACCGCAGTAATGTGATTTTTTTACATGACTCCTTCAGGGAGATACGAGACATTTGACCGCTGGACGAGGCGTCGCAGTCCAGATCGGGATGATCAACCCTCACGCAGCCCCCCTCCAGTCCCGGTAGAGAAGAACTTGACAGGCGATGAGGCCTACCAACGCCGACTTGCTATGTCTATGCCTCGGGCACCTTCTCCCGACGTTCCAGATCAGCCTTCTACAACTCAAACTGGCGAAGAAGCATACCTTCGTCGTCTCGCTATGTCGACCATGCGTCGTGATTCTCCTCCGACCACGGCGCCTATGGTCCCCCCTCCAGAACGTCAGCCTTCACCACCCACGTTGGCATACAACCCTTTTGCACCAACATCAGCACCCCCGCCCCCACCGCCTGGTGGTCCCGGTCTTCCAAATAACTTTCAGGAGAAAGCTGCAGCTGCAGCCGCAGTTGCTGCAAAACTCGCTGCATTAGCCGCCACAGCGGAAAATGTGGCCCCTGCGTCACCCTCCCCTCCACCTTTTGATGACAACCCTGAGAAGGGCCAGGGATTCGCAGCCCGTATGATGGCAAAATGGGGGCATAAGGAAGGGCAGGGACTGGGGGCTGACGGATCGGGTATCGTTAATGCTCTCACGGTCGAGCAAGTTGGAGCTCCTAAATCAGCCAAATCAGGGAAAAGTATCAAGGCTGGGTCGAAGATGGGAAAGATCGTCAACAATAATGAGGATGCGAAAACAAGAGACGATAAAGAAAGGTTCGGAGAGCCGAGTCGTGTGGTTGTTCTCACGAACATGGTTGGTCCTGACGATGTCGACGATGAGGATTTGCGTGGTGAAATAGGTTTGTCTATACGCCTCTCGTCTACCACTATCAAGCTTATTTTCCTATTTTAAGGTGATGAGTGCTCAAAAAATGGAACTGTTGAAAGGGTATTTGTCCATGCCGTATATCCTCCTCCGGCGAACCTCGAAGAAGCTGTGCGCATCTTCGTAGTTTTCGCAGGTCCTGTAGGTGCCTGGAAAACTGTTCGGGAACTCGATGGGCGGTATTTCGGTGGACGTACAGTGCGAGCTCGATATTTTCCCGAAGCTGCATTCAAACGTTCTGATCTTGATTATGCTGTTTAAATGTACATGATATGCTTCCTTGTCTTCCTTCATTGATTATTCGTGTTCAGTTTTCTAGTTATTATTCTTGAACTACCGCTCTTGATTACAATTGCCCAGTATTCAATCACAGTGACTTGAATAATTCTACTCCTTCCACGAAAGTAAATTCTAATAAACACGCTTGAAGGGAGGAACGGGCTTGCACTCGTTTTCATCAAGGGTTGTATTAATAACGTTGCGGTACTTCAGAACAACATCCGGATTGTTGGGATTGGGCTGGAACGAGAGTGTATGCTTCATCCAGTTGTCATCATCACGCTGGCAAAAAATTTCAAAATCCGAAAAAAAAAGAGAGAGAAGGGACAGACATCAGGATAATCCTCGCGTGCATGAGCACCTCGCGATTCTTTACGAGCAGCGGCAGACGTGATGGTCTGGATAGCACACTGAAGGAGATTGCGAAGCTCCAAAGTCTCGATGAGATCACTAGACAACAATTATCACAAAGTTCACCGAACGATAATGAATGACTCACGAATTCCAAATCATACTCCTGTCCTTGATACCAACATTGTCGAAGCTCTTGTAAATCTCACGGACCTTTTCAACACCCTCATCAAGGGATGTCTGGGTTCTAAGGTGAAGAACATGTGAGAAGGTGCGCAAAACTAAGGAATTGTTTCCTTACCTGAATACAGCAGCATCGGATTGCATTGCCTTCTGCATCTGGAGACGAATTTGTGCTGTTGGGTTGGGGCCATCGGACTTCCTGCAATCCGGGTCAATAGAGCCGAATACACACCAAGATCAGAGACGGACCTGATCTTATCTAAAAACTCAATGCTCTGGAACCCTGCATCCTCAGAAATAGCCTTGTGGGGCTGACCAGGTGTGAGCGTGTCACGAATGTGATGAGCCACAGCGCGGCCGAAGACAACAATGTCCAAAAGTGAGTTTGCACCAAGGCGGTTAGCGCCGTGTACTGAGACAGATGCAGCCTCCCCTGCAGCGTACAGACCAGGAACAACCTTGTCCTTGCCATTTTCATCGATTGTCAGGGCTTCACCAGTGTACTTTGTCGGGATACCACCCACTGGGAAGTAAAGTTAGCTCCCTTGCTAAGAGAAATCACAAATGCCCTACTGTTGTAATGAACGGTGGGCAACACTGGTATTGGCTCTTTGGTAACGTCGACTCCTGAGAAAATTGCTGCGGTCTCTGAGATACCAGGTAGTCGTTCATGGAGGACTTCGGGGGGTAGATGGCTAAGCTGAAGGTAAAGATGATCTTTCTCCGAACCAACACCACGACCTTCGCGAATTTCAATGGTCATTGATCGGGATACAACATCACGAGAAGCGAGATCCTTCGCTGTTGGTGCGTAACGCTCCATAAACCGCTCACCCTCTGAATTCAAAAGATAGCCTCCTTCGCCTCGAGAGCCTTTACAATACCCCATCAAGAACAATTCTTAAATATTTCACGCTCACGCACCTTCAGTAATTAAACAGCCGGCACCATAAATTCCAGTTGGATGGAATTGCACGAACTCTAAATCTTGTAAGGGCAGACCCGCACGCACAACCATGGCATTTCCGTCTCCAGAGCAGGTGTGGGCACTAGTGCAACTGAAATATGTGCGACCATATCCACCAGTAGCAAGGACAGTCTTGTGGGCACGGAACCGATGGAGAGTACCGTCTTCCATGTTGAATGCGAGGACTCCAACACACTCACCGTCCTGCATAATCAAGTCGAGGGCAAAATATTCGATGAAGAAGTTGGTGTCATGCCTGAGAGATTGGCCATAGAGTGTATGCAGAATAGCGTGCCCTGTACGATCAGCCGCAGCCGCGCAACGATATGCTTGGCCACCTTTTCCGAACTTCAGAGACTGACCACCGAATGCACGCTGATATATTTTCCCCTCCTTCGTCCGCGAGAAGGGTACCCCAAAGTGCTCCAACTAGAAAGATCTTGGTCATTCCACTCTATGCAGTAGGTCCGGACTCACCTCGATGACCGTGTTTGGTGCCTCTCGACACATGTAGTGAATGGCATCCTGATCTCCAAGCCAGTCGGATCCTTTAACCTATACAGAAACATCAAAAATTGTAGTACAAGCTGCGGGGCAAAGCTTACTGTATCGTACATATGCCACCGCCAATCGTCCTCTGTCATATTCTAAGAAAACATTATATAGAACAATGCAGGAAGTAGCTTGCAACGTACACCAAGAGCCGCGTTGATACCACCCTGAGCAGCTACTGTGTGGCTCCTAGTCGGGAAAAGTTTGGTGATACATGCCGTCTTGAACCCTGCTTTAGCAAGGCCAAAAGCGGCGCGAAGTCCAGCACCCCCAGCACCACTAAACGAAAATGATCAGATAATTAACTAGGTGGAAATAGCGTTGCCTACACAACTACTGCGTCGAATTCATGCTCGATGAGAGGGTACTTGCCCGAAGACCATGACTGAAACTCCAGTAAATGGACCATGAAACTAATCCATTTCTCGTCCTCATACCTTGACTTCCTCGGCCTTGACTGGATTTGTCGCAACAACCCTTTTGACTGGAGAAGATGAGTGAAATAGTCTTGCTGGACGTGTGAGTGTTCTTGAAATCGCCTTTGGCAACATAGCGAACAGTAGAGCGTAAGTAGCTCCGAACGGCGAACACCGGTTTGCATCCGTGAGTCATGAGCCAATCAGAGACTCGTGATTTTCGACTGCAACTAAGTATCTGTTATACGGTATACATATTATACATATCCTACTATCCGTGGTCATCTCAAGGCTCCTAAGGGATCCAGGTAGTCCTCGCCCCTCGAGGTTGATGGGTTGTTCTTCCCTCTTCTGAGAGTCGTTGATGTGCGAGGTGGAGGTTGTGGAATCACCCCTGGTGGAACTGTTGACTGTGTGGAACTCCAAAGTGTCTGTTGAGATGGGTCTGAAATACCCTTTGGGATCACTGTGCTACGGAAAGATGAACGACGTCGTCGCGCTGAGTATCTTGAATGGGAGTCTGCTAGAGACGCCGGAATTGGAGGATTTAAGGCAACTGCTGCTACCCCTGCTTGAAGCTCTTCTCTCTCCTTTTGCGTCTTTAAATTCCTCCTTTCTACCTCCTCTGTCCCTATAAGCCTATCGCCGTCCGGGTCCATGGTGTCCGTCATCAAAACATCTCTGACATAGGATAAGGACTCCAGTGCCTCTCTTTTACGGGACCTCATTCGTTCAAAATCCCTTTTGCCGCCTTCGTCTTGTAGAAGAGCATCCACAATCCAGGCAAGGGCGCCTCCCAAGTTCTTGTCGCGTGACCGCATCATCGCCAACTCCTTCTCAACTTCAAAGCGAGTCTGATGTTCCCATGACGGGCGCTCCATAACAGGGCGCTCGTTCACTAACGGGAAAGCAGCGGGCACTTGATTGGCGCCCCTAACACCAAGTGAAGCCGCTAGCTCAGGGATATTGCGCTATAACAAACATTTCAGCAATACCAAAATCAAACCACTAAATCATCTCACTCGAATTTCCGAAACTGCATTCATGAGGGTTTTGTTGATACCCAAGCTTTCACCACGCTCTACTAACCCACGAGTGAAATCTGACAGCGCTGCAGAAGACGACTGCTGCTTGAGATGCCGACCTGTGATGCCGTTGAAAGCAGCAGACGACGGCGGTCTACTACCACCCGGACTGGCATTCATGGTTCGTTTCCGTGGTTCGTTTAAGGTAAGTGACGGAACTTCGATCGGGATGTCCAAAAGTGTTCGATTTTCCATGATGATAGTAGCACCCGTCTCAGATGTGGGAGCGAGCTGTAGCGTCAATGCTTGCCGGATTAATAAATTGGCGTGGTGAGGGGCTCCTTCTATTCTCTGCGGGTGGGACGAGGGGGAAGGGTATCGTAGGAGTGTAGTTAGTTGATTGCTGTAGTCAGCAGGAATCACTGTGCCATAAATGAGTCAGCGATATCCATACTTCACAGACCAACGCACATTCATTCCTAATCCTAATGAGCATAGCAACACAGATCCACAGTGCAAGGTCTAGTGTGGCATCGCAAGCAAAGAGGCCATCCCAGAGCGTTAAAGCGTCCGGCATGCTGAATTCACGAGTAAAGAGAAGCCTTAGCCAACGACTGGAGGCAAAAGTGAGATCAAGTACACCATCACATTGAACCACGCACATCCCATATATCTGAGGCTCGATCCCAGCCTTTTGCATACTCTGATATAGGAAAGGGTCGCATGCTCTGAGCATGTTGGATTGAATATGATTACATGCTTGGACAATTGGTGCAATAAATGGCTTCATGCCATGTTGACCTTCTGGAATTTGGTTTATGAATGGCGGTGGTGGATCTGTGGATTCTCGCCATTCGTACCATTTGTAAACGCCATTCATGACCAGTTCGAATAATGCCCACGAGTCTGCAGCCGTATATTCAGCCGCACATAATTTTGACAGCGGTTTGTATTGGGGATCGTGAATTTCTTCTTTCATCGCATCGTAGCGAACTGCATAATATAAGGGAGCTAATAACTCATGCATCCCTGCAGGGATAGTGAATGGATGTCAAACACGTAGTGCGCCTTCATACCTTGACGGTAGCCTATAGAGGGGTGCATAGTCGAATATAAGAATAAAATATTCGTAAGTTGCTCTTGAACATCGTCTTCACGGTAGAAATCAACATCTGGAAACCTAAACTCCATCAACTCAAAAGGGAATTATAACAATTGAAAGCCACCTACGTTCGCTCCACATCCTGAGAGATGACCTTCCGCAGCTCAAGACCAGCGAACCACTCATTCCAAGGATTCTGGTTAAAGGTTGACTGATGGCTCAAGTCACCGAAATGATTTTTTGATGTACCTCGTCATGAAGACTAAGAGGATTATTAAGATAAAGATCCTCTGCCTTTTCATGAATTCTCTGGGGTTGAGAGTTCATCGTTAAACCGGGATTGCCATCTGGTGCTTGTAACCGCTCTTCCAGCAAGATGGTATACCTTTTCCGGGAGTCGTCAAGGAAGTCCAAAAGCATGGTGGGTCGTGGTGGTAATGCTGATTGGAGAGGTTCTTCCTTTACTAAGAAGAGCTGGTGGATGTCAGATCATCTATGATGGTATGTGTCTGTCCTTACTTTCCATGCAAGACTTCTTCCAGCAACACTCATGGAATCTGTCGGTCCAGGGAACAGGCGCCCAGAAATGGTGGTATTTCTGAGCTTAGAAAGTGTGTTACCAGATGTGAAGAGACCGTCATAAAGTTGCCTGGAGGTGGAAGAGAAACACAAGCAGTCTTGGATGGGTTAAAGGAACTTACTTGATCAATACTAAACGTGGAGCGTTATCCATGGTTGCCTTATCCTGACGCAGAGGTCATTAAATAAAGAACGTATTGGATGATTTGGAAGCAAGGTGAAGCCCAGATTCTGAGGATGAAAGTCACGGTGAGAGGTGATGTATATTTAAATAATGCCGGTACTACTGTAGCACTACTAACTTCATACATTTCTTAATTATAATACCATAGTTGGAGGCTAACATTCCCTTTAAGAACCGTAGAATAGACAAAGCTGAGTCGCGATTACAAGTAAATCCTCCGGGCTGACCCAATTTGCGTTTCAACAGGGCAATAAGGACACTTCGAACGGCTACCCAATAATCAATGATGGTAAGAAAATGGATAATTCAAACACACCCTCCGGTCTTATTCAACTTCTGAAGGCTATCCTTTGAGATAACATGCCCACAGGTCATCATCATTGGGGGATTTGTTTCTGTCGACAACTCCTTCGAAACCAAGCAAGCAAAAATTGAGTGATATCTATTTTCTGATGGAAGGGGTATCTCAATCTTGCAAGCGATTAATGCGTGCCATTTGAGATAACGAAACACTTACCGGCAGCTCATCGGTGTGGCTCCAGTCATTTTTCTTGTCACCCAACACTTTTCTGCCCTTTTCTATTCTCGCCAGAGCACCTCCGGCACCAATATCACCTACCACTCGCAATGGAAGCTGTCGGCTCATTCCAAGACTGGCGCAGTACTCTTTAGCAAAAAGAGGTTCTAGATCGAAATGAAGGGTTGGTGATGCCAAGTCGCGGTACATAGAATTCTGCAGCTTTGAGAGGGGAAGGAAAGCCACGCAGGCCATTAACCTACAGAACTCTGCCTTGTTCTCCTCAAAGAAAGGCGGAAGATTGGTTTTTGCATAGATGATGGCTGGTACAGGATCTGGTGGATGGGAAGATAGCAATAGGCGAATGTATTGTGACCGATGAAGATTAAATTCTAACGGGGAATTGCGAGACTTTAAGAAAGCTTGATTGCTTCTTGCCCACCTTGGTTCAACCATGAGATATCGCTAGGGCCAGCAGACCAAGGATGTCATACCTCAGAGCAGGTGATATGTCCTGATTTCGTAGTGCTTTCAATATCTGATGCAAGTCTATAAACTGATTCTTGAGCTCTTCATCTATCCTGATGATTGACTCCTGGATGACGAGATAAAGAAATCTTGGGTTACATGAACCTGAAAACTCACAGACAAGAACGTTTCTGCAACGTCAAATTGACCTGTTCTTAAGAAATGCAATGCTATAGTCCGTTCAAGTGCAGCAATAGACGATGCGGACGAGAAAAGGTCTGGGTATGAAGGCAGAGAGGTCGGGAACTTCTATCAAGACGAGTCAGTTCCGTGTAGACTTCGAGACGTCTTGTGGATACCTTGTCCAAAGCTTTCCCAAGTCTCGACAGAATGTTGTAGATTTCTTTCTGTCGGTCATCAATCTCTTTCTTCTTCGCGTCCACTGTGAAGGCCAATTGCTTCAAGAAATCCTCGCTACAGCGTCCCGCCAAAAATGAAGCCTTGCCATCATGAAGTGACTGCAATAGAGAATCAAGAGATTGGTTTACGGAAGGGCCTTTACCGCTGGGATCAGTAGCCTTCTCGAGTTTTGTTAATTCCTTCAAAGCCATGTCCATGATGTTGACTCGGACGATTGAGGCCTTCTCTTTGGGAACTTTATGTAAGTTACAGTTTACTCCAAAAATAGTTTCTCCACCAAAGTCGGTCAATTCGCGTGAAGACAATTGGGGGTTTGCCTCTACACCGTACTGTAACCATTCAGCAGCCAAACAAATGCTACCTCATTGACAGAACTCGGATTGACTCTTCGCACAGCCATATTTTTTTATGTAAAAGGCAAAAATGGACGTGCCCCAAAAGAAATACATACACTCGTCCACAAGCGTAATCTGGCTACCAGAGACTATTTGTTTTTGGAAAAAGTCATGCGAGTCCTCCTACCGCTGCTTCAAGTTTACAGTAAGGGCAATTCGTTGCAATGTCGAATCATTTTTTAAACCCAACGACAGACCGGAAGGCACTGTATTGGTGGGGTTCATTTGTGACTCGACGTGCACACTGCAATCCAATTGGTTGTGGGCACAATGCCCTACCTTTATATGATAGTACTAAACGTGATTATCTACAATTAAAAGGGGGTTTTGAAAAACACCACCTCAGTTGCTGGTCTATATTGTCGACATGTGTATTGCACAAGCGAAATGCAGGAAATGCTGGTTCAAGTTCATGCTATGACTTTTGGCAAGTTACAAAATCCTTGGTTGGCTCAAAAGGTTTATAGAATTACTACAGTATCACTGATCATGACTAGTTTTGAGTTGACTTGAATTTAACAGTACTAGCCCTACTCGTGCTACTCTTGGTTGAAATCATCGAGATAATGGCATTTGGAAAATTCCGAATTTTGGCAAAAGAAGCCCCCATTTTTTGGATGCCACCTGTTTTTTCTATAGAATAGACATCCACAGCGACACACTGGTTCGTCAGTGGTAGCCCGTCGTCTCCCTTTTCCTCTGAAAGCGGTCCATTCTTGCCATATACAGCCCTATGCGTATCCCAGTCGTATAGGGCCTCTGAGTCAGGATTTAGCTGGTACAGTCTGGCGAAAATTTTGTCAGGAGATGGAGTTGCCATGCAGATCGCAAGCGCCCATGTACTACATTTGTATGAGGTGCTGACGACGTTGAGTTGACCTTTGGGAAGGTAATGGCTGTCGGCGTACCAACTTCCTGCATGAAGATCGAAATAATCTCGCATGTCCCTGAGCACTGTGAAGAGTATCCGGTCCTTCCAGACTCCATTTGGAAGATCCACAAGAGCACCCGGTCTTAAGCTTGTAGGGGTTTTTCGACCAGGTGATATGCCCTAATGTACTTCAAGTTCCTACAATGCAGTAGAAAGTATCAGGATGGTCACAAGCAGATAGATAGTGCTCACCTTTTCGGATGTTTTGGATGACGAATCCCTGAGAATATGGTGTCACCATTGAGAGCAAAATAATTTCTGGATATAGGGTCTTTGAACCTCCTCAGAGGTGGGAGGTGGTTTAAAACCGAGCCTCTGATTACCAGCCTAAGACAAGAAACTGTTGAATAGGACCTGGAAGCCTCCATCTTGAGTGAAAATTCCTATATCGCCTACACATATGTTGGAAATCTTGAATCCTTTGCGGGCGTTGGCTCCAGGAGAAGGGTCCCAGAGAGGGGTGGTGTATTTCGAGCCAAAAAAATCAGATCGCATGTATTCTCGAATCATTTCAGTACCGCGATTTCAATTTGTCTTGCATTGTCTAACAAAACCAAGATCAGCAATTATTTATGGGACACGGTGGAGTAATCCACTTTACGACTTGCCGCAACCGCCTTGAACTGAGGTGAATACCTGCTAGGTTCAATGGAATCCTGCTTATCGATAAGTCGGATCTCGGGCTGGAGTTGTACATAAATTCTGAACTTACTGCACGCTCGGGTGCCTTAGACTGATCATAGGCACTGATTCGTCTCTGATCGGGAGTCGAGAGATACTATCGGACAGTTATAAAGTAATTCTGCTGCATGACCTGAGGCGGTACCTTGAATGTCACGGTTTTCGACTCGGCATTCAAAATCCGTGTTGCCTGGTCCTCAAAAGAGATCCGCTGAGGTTGTGTCTGGCACAATGATTGCTGATTGTAAGTGAACGGGCCGGTTGGACTGGTGTTAGAACTCCGCTGCATTTGATGCGCATCTGCCATCAACAGCCGATGAAAGGGTTTGCGCCAACGTTCGACTCCTTTCAATAGCTGGCAATTGCAAGCGGGTGTCGCTTGGACCTATTGCCAATTCATTTTGCTGCTCGCTGAGCGATCGGAAGATGATGGTAAGTGCTATACATTTCAAGCTGTTATAAGGCCGCTGATGAGTCCCAGTCTGCATTGCTCAGATTTGGCCCCCCTTCGTTTCCTTAGCGTTCAACTAATCTATCATACTTTCTCTTGTAAGCTTAAACTCTCCCTCTTGAAAAACGGTAGTTGATCACTTTATTAGTATTCATACTATAGCATGCCACATCCGTTCATAGTATGACTACTCGGTCTCGTCATAGCAAGTTCATCCAGCCCAAATCCATCGATAGCACTGATATCCTCTCAGGTTCCGTCAACGGCCCCTTCCTGAAGAGAATAATTTTCCATTCTGCAACAGCGTCTTTACTGCTTCCGGTTCTGCAGAGAGTTATTCGCGGTCTATGCCGTCTCTCGGTCACGGCTATCCCATTTTAGATGTGGTTGGAGATTGGAGTCGTTCTGAGTCTAGGAGACGTCGGCCTTCTCAACCCTGATGGCGATTTCTTGTTCACTTTCAACATATTTGCGCAGTTCAATGATCCTGTTCACAACAAAGAAACACCGCCAGGCTTCGTTCCCATGAAGTACCCTGAAGTGGCACGAGTACATAATTATTTCTCTCCGGGAACTGTCCTTGCCAGCAAAGGAATTACGATTCACCGTGTTTCCGATTCACCTCTGTAAGTTCTGGTTGTGGTACGTTTTGCTGAAAGCTGATGTCGCCACAGCGAATTCAACGTGTCAAGTTCAGCTCGAGAAGGAGGCATCCTAGTCCTACCCGATGGCGCTTCGCGTGAAGATTTCGTGCCGAACACTTCGCTCTTGGAATATATTGAAGGAAATGCAGCTGATTGGTACTCTCATATACCCAACATCCTTCGGGGGTCGCTTGACTCCATCAGCAATGGATCACTTTACCTTATTACCGGCTGCGATAAAACTCATTCCGCGATCTGCGTTGCTGTTCCTTCCAGACATCGGTGGTCAGGCGTCAAGATGAACATTCAATACAAACAGGACAGTCCCCGACAGTGGTCGGATCCAAACTTTATCAAAATATGCACATATGGACCAGACCTCCATCCGGGAGCTCATTATGGCGTTTTCATAAGAGGGATCCGGATTTCGTTGAACCATCGCACATGGGCTCGGAATCCACCTTCTTCCTTGGCTACATTGAGGCCATACTTCAACCTACTTTCGACACCGATCACTCGACGGCTGTCGAGGATTTACCGACAATTCGAATTACGATATGGTCCCAGGTCGACTGAGTATGGGAGACATCCTCAGGTAGAAGTTGTCGCACTGCTCACATCGTGATTTGACTTTGACTTGGGTCCCTTTCCATATATCCGATAAATTATCCTCAAAGATGTAAGTGGCTTCTAGTCATTTTGACAAATAAACTGAAAAATCTTCATTCAGGCTCCAGACACGGAAGTTGCAGTTGTAGAAGATTCTGTCTGGATGAACCACGTTGACCCTGTGAGCATAAAAACTTGATGATATGAATGCATCTTAACGTTCAAGGTCTCAGGTTTCAGGAGATGGTACAGTCTCCCAA
>Ga0307517_10000914_pt1 | contig 50058 bp, 31 predicted proteins | sample 23_EM_MG_FD_194515 | JGI IMG/M metagenome (GOLD analysis project Ga0307517, IMG submission 194515) | Populus trichocarpa ectomycorrhiza microbial communities from riparian zone in the Pacific Northwest, United States - 23_EM | ecosystem: Host-associated > Plants > Roots > Unclassified | place... | reverse complement strand
GGGCGGAAATGATCTCATCGACGGCGTCCGACCGTCGTTCCAGGGGCGTGCTGTTCGGATTAGTTGCCAAGGTCAAGCTGATTTTTGACGAGTTCATAATATTTTCCTCTTAAGCCCGATAGATAACGATGCGTTCCTTCTTCCACGATCCTGCCTTTTTCCAGCACGATGATCTTATCGGCATTTTTAACGGTGCTTAGCCGGTGAGCTACCACAATGACCGTTTTGCCCTGGAAGATCTCTTCTAAATTCTCTACGATCATTCTTTCGTTTTGCGCATCCAGGGCATTGGTAGCTTCATCGAAGAATAAATAAGCCGGGTTCTTGTAGATAGCCCTGGCGATGAGGATCCTTTGTTTTTGTCCCTGGCTTATACCTACGCCCTCCACCCCTAACTGGGTATCGAAGCCATTGGGCAGCGATTCGATAAAGGATAGGATATTGGCTACTTTGCAGGAGCGGATCAACTGGAGCTGATCGACCGTCTCGTCGCCCACGGCGATATTCCTGGCCAGCGTGTCATTGAACAGGAATCCTTCCTGTAGTACGGCGCCGCATTGCTGCCTCCAGAAAGAAGGGCTGATATAGTTGAAACCCGTTTCGCCGACCTTTATGGCGTTCCCGGGATCCTCATAGAATTTCAGGAGTAATTTCAGGAGGGTGGTCTTGCCGCTGCCGCTCGATCCGACGATGGCCGAGACTTTTCCTTCGGGTATCTCCAGGTTCAGGTTGTCGAAGACGGGCTCGTTCCCGGCTCCCGGATAGGTGAAGGAAAGGTTTTCGATGCGGATGGTCTTTTGTTCGGGAAGATCGCGGATATAGGTCTTGTGAAGATCTTCCTCGTCCTTCAGCTGGTGGATCTCGTTCAGGCGTTCCATGCTGATCTTGGCGTCCTGCGCGCTCTGCATGAACCCTACGAACTGTTCGATAGGACTGGTCAGCTGCCCGATGATATACTGCACGGCCAGCATGGCGCCGAAAGTGAGGTCCCCGTTGATCACCAGGCGGGCGACCATGAACGTGATCAGCACATTCTTGCCTTCATTGATCAATAAGGCCCCTGCCTGCTGGACCTGGCTGTAGGTCAGGCTCCTGAAATTCAGTTTAAAGATGCTGGCCTGGATATTCTCCCATTCCCAGCGTTTCAGGCGTTCTGCATTATGCAGGCGGATCTCCTGCATTCCCTGCACGAGCTGCAGCGTAGCGTCGTTCTCTCTCGAAGAGATATAGAAGGTTTGATAATTGATCTTCCGCCGGACACGTAAAAAGATCCGTACCCAGATAAAGTAAAGGAGGCTGCCTACCGAAAATACGAAGAAGAGCTGCATATTGTAGAGGGCCAGCACAATGGAAAAAACGACGAAATTGAACAGGGAGAACAGGATGCTGAGGGTGGAATCCGTGAGGAAACTTTGGATCAGCTTATTGTCATTGAGGCGCTGGAGGGTATCTCCCGTATGGCGGCTGTCGAAATAAGAAAGAGGCAGCCGGGTAAGCTTGATCAGGAAATCGGATAAAATCGACAGGTTGACGATAATGGAAACTTTCAGCAACAACCGGCTCCTTATAAATTCCACGATCGCCCTGCTGAAGATGAGCATGAGCTGCGCGATCAGCACGATGATGATATATTGGAGATTCTGGGTGTTGATGCCCGTGTCGACGATGCTTTGCGTCAGGAAAGGGAAGACCAGCTGGATGAGAGAAGTGATGAACAATGCGATAAACACCTGCAGGACCTGCCAGCGGCTTTGCCGGAGGTATTGGCCGATCAGGCCCCAGCTGAGCTTTTTTTCCGTCTCTCCCTTTTCCTCATAAAATTTCGGAGTGGGCTCCAGGAGCAGGGCGGTGCCCATTTTTTCTCCCTCTTCATTTTCCGTGCTGAGCCAATGGGCAAGGAAATCTTCTTTTTTATACCGGATAATGCCCTGTGCCGGATCGGCGCAGCGGACCTCTTCTTTTCTCCTCCACCGCGGCATGGGCAGGAGCACGACGAAATGATGCTGATCCCAATGCAGGATACAGGGTAGGGGAGCTTCTTTGGTCAGCTGTTCATAGGTGATATGTACGCTCCGGCTCCGGAACCCTATTTTCTCGGCCGCCTCGCTGATGCCCAGCAGGGAGACCCCTTCTTTTCCGAACCGGGCTATTTCACGCATGCTGTCTGCATTATAATGCCGGCCATAATAGCGGGCGACCATTCGCAGGCAGGTGGGCCCGCAATCCATGGCATTCAGCTGCTGGTAAAAATGGAAGGATCTCATAATGCCGGGATTAATATTTTCAGATCGCTGATCGTATACTGTTTCGGGAATTCATATCCATTGAGATAGACGGCGGGGGTATGTGTGATCTTGTTCTCGACATACCAGCCGGCATGCCGTTGCAAAAGCCCGGCGATCCGTGCTTCCCCGGCCGGAGAGACAAGGGAATCCAGGAATTCCCTGTGATCCTTTTCCCATTTTTCCAGGTCCATGACGGCAAACCAGTCATGCAGCAGCTGCTCCCGGATCGGTCGCCCTTTGTCATCCAGGCAGGCGGTCAACAGCCGGATCACCGCGCGGGTACGCCTGTCGGAAGGGTTCTGATCGATCACGGCAAACCGGACAAGGACACAGACCTTTTCGGGATAGAGATGCAACAACTCTTCCAATTGTTCATGGAACTGCGCGCAAGGCGCACAATAGGGGTTGGAAACGATGATGAACCGGAAAGGCGCGTCCTCTCTCCCGAGCAGCACCTCATCGGGCCATAGGCCAGGGTCTGCCTGCCGCTGCTGGCGTAAAAACCCCGTGAAGAAGGCAGGATTGCGTTTCCAGGCCAGTATTTCAATTTCTTTGATCCCGCTGTTTCCGGCTTGCAGGTAGAGCTTTTTGTAAAAGAACCAGGCCGTTGTCACCAGGAGGATCACGAGAATGGCCAGCAGGACCCCGGGAAGGAATTCCCAGATGGTCAGGAACCGCCAGGCGCCGGCCAGCTCCGCAAACCCGCCCCCGAGCCCGAGGACAAGGGACTGCAGCCAGAGTATGCTCACGACAGCCAGGCACATCCTGCACCAGCTTCTCACCACCCATCCCTGGTACCAGATGGAAAATAAGCTGAAGAGGAGGGACAGGAAGACGGGCAGCGATACCAGGCGCAGGGAGCTAACCGTCATCCCGGTAAGCTGACCTGCCAGCAGGAAAAGGAAGAGGGCGCTGAAATAAAGAAGGCCCAGATCACCCAGGCTCAGGAAGCCGGATAGCCTGGCCCCCTTTGAATGTAATACCTTATCGCAGTCGCTTGCGCCGTCCCCTTTGCAAAATTGCCGGGTGAACGCATTTTGTTTGCCCATGCTTTGCAGGAGGATCAGGCAGCAGATAAAGATCCCTGACAGGCTTAATAAAGACAGCAGGAAGGTCCGGAGATTGAAATGGAGGAGAAAGACCGACAGGTAAAGGAGCAGGCCGGCCGCAGCCGCCAGGCTGACGAATGCCGACGTTCTCCTTTCTTCTTTTACGAAGACCTGGTGCTCTTCATTGGCGATCACGCTGGCCTGGTCGGCCATCAGGACCACCCCATCCCATCTTTCCAGGAAGGCCTCTTTTTCCTTTTCGAGCTCGCGAAGGGAATGGACGATCTCGAAATGATGTTGGCCGTCTTTCGTCGTATGGGCCAGCAATGGGAAGATCAGCTCATCCAGTTGCCGTTTGTCCACCGTAACGGCCAGGTGATCGATATTCAATTCTTCCAGGGTATCGGTCAGGGCGGTCAGGGAAGGATAGTCGGGATGCGATTGAAGACGTTGCGTTAAAAATCGGGCATTGACAGGAAGGGTACAGGCTTTTAAATATTTTCGGGCAAGAACATCCAATTCCATTCGGCAAGTATTTGTGTGGTTGGTAAAGATCAGGTGACAACGACAGGGATATTTTTTTCAACATATAAAGGTTTGCATTTATATGCGACCCTAACTTGTTATAAGTGTTTGCATTTATTTCAGTGGTTCGACCTCTTTTTCCGGGAAGCCTCCGGCGGATCGGCTAACAAAAAGCTGCCCCGGAATGAATTCGTGGGGCAGCTTTTGATGTACTAACTGGATAGTTTATGCGCAGTACAGGAAGGCTCCATGTCCTGCCGGTGTGCAATAGCCTGGAACACATCCGATCTGGCTGCTGCATCCGAATTGGCCGCAAGTGGGGAAAGGGCCGCCGGAGCCATTGCCGTCGCAGTAAGTCTGCGCGCCGCTGGGAGTGCCGCCTCCTCCGCCGGTGCAGGGAGGCTGCATGTAACCTCCGCATCCGCCGACGATCTTTTTCTGCTCGTTCCTGGAGAGTTCTACTCCAAGGTTGAGCTGGCCGAAGCTTTTGAATTTGCTAAGCATCGTGATAAGTTTTAAATGGTTAAACAAAAAATTGTCCCTAATAAGTTAGAAAATAAAAGTATATGAAGCGTTTTTTTATTCCGCGATTTTCAATATACCCCTGTAGAGCAAACGCTTTAGGGAGTCGGTCAATAATTTGGTGAAGGCAGGTAAATTGCTGTTCAATTCGTCCGCATCGAAATAGGGTTTGACGACTTCCATGATCTCCCCGATCTTCTTTTTTTCACTGCAGGCGTCGACCAGGATCATGTCCAATTCATCCAGGTAGTATTCCTCGACGGCAGCTTGCAGAGGCGATGGGATAAAGACCACCTGCCCAAAGGCCCTGGGCTCCTTGAAGTTCTTTTCGATGATCGGGCCGATCTGTTCGTCCGACTCGTACCTCCAGCCCCAATTCGTCTCCAGGACCGCTATCCGGTGATCCTGGATAAGCGCTGTATTCAGGATCTCTTCCGGATCGGACCCGAAGACCCGCTGGATCAGGGCGTAATGCGCCTGGTCGTCTTCGCGAAGGACCTCCAGGGCCTTCAGGTCTTCGATATAGGTGTGGAAGACCCTGCTCTTAAGAGCTTCGAACGTATAGAGCTCCAGCAGACAATCCCTTTCAACGCCGTCAGACAGCAGGGAGTGACAATGGCCGGCGAAATCGGGGCCTTCGATCTTTTCCGGCGACAGCGCTGCCGGAGCCTCTGACAACAGGTTGGCATTCAGCCAGGCGACGGCTGCCCGGGTCCTTGCGAAGGCGCCGGTAATGAGTGGATGAAGGGTCGTGCTGATCTTATCCCGCCGGACGCGCTCCTCTTCTTCGAAGGTACTCATGACCCTGTGATAATAGACAGGATAGTCGTTCCGCAATTTTTTAGCGAGATGGTTGCAGATATGCTGCATTTTTTTAAACCCGCCCACGGGGTGGATCATGGGAATAAAAGGGTAATCTTCGAACCGGACATAATCCCTGAATACCGGGTTGTCCACCGTCTCTTTCATAAAATAAGTGATGGGCGCCCCTTCCTGTTCGGCCAGTTGGAAGAGCAGGTATTGCTCGAAAATAAAATTCAGATGGGGCGTGTTGACTTTCTGCAGGTACTCCCTGTTCCTGTCGATGAACCCGAAAGCCGCCTGGCAATAGGTGGCGATGAATTCCAGGTTATGGCCGCCGATGATCCCCGCATTGGCGGTAAAGAGATCCTGCCCTTCGTATCGCTCTTTGGCAAAAAGGGAAGGGATAAAGCCAAATTGTGCATGGATCTCATCCAGGATCACCTGGTAAAAGGAGAGGTTGCGTTCGCGGTTCTGCGAGACCAGGCCTGCCCGAAGGATCTCATCGCTGAATCTTTCCCAGAGGAATACATCTCCGTCGATATGAATAAAAGGCTCTTTCTGAATGCTATAGGAATAGATCTTAGCCAGTGCCCAGCATTCGGGTGGGTAAGTATCCAGCAACCCTTCCAGTTCTGTGGACACCTTGGTATAAGGCAGCCCCAGGACATCGATCAATATGCTTTTCCCCCGCAGGTCGGTGACCAGTTCCACCTCGCCGTAGAGCTTTTTTAACTGAAGACAGCTTAAGGCCCAACTCATCCAGTGATATTCCGGGGAAAGCCAGCCGGCTTTCAGGTATAACAGATCTTTATCGCCGGGCGGGTCCTGCACCGGCTGTCCGGACCAAAAGGTTTGTACGATTTTCATCCTTAACTTTTTCTATGGATAAGCATTAACGCGGTATTAAAAATAAGGGTAAATATTTGCCCGCGTGGCCTGGCACTATTTTTTTACATCTATTAAAGATGTAAAACCGTTTTTATGGAAGAGAATAAGAATAAAAGGGTCATAGAAGTGTTGAACGACCTTATCAAGATCAACAATGACAGGATCGCAGGATACGAAAAGGCCGGTGCGGAAGAAAGGGAGGTGGAACCGGACATCCGCAATGTTCTCTACAGGATGTCGACAGAAAGCAGGTCCTTCGTAAATGACCTGCATGCCGAGATCCTGCGGCTGGGAGGGGCTCCCGTAAGCAGGGCGACCCTTTCCGGTAAGATCTACCTTTTCTGGCTGGACATGCGGGCGGAATTCAGTGGACACGATACCTACTCGGTGCTGACGGCCTGCGAAGTGGCCGAGGCCGCTATACAGAAGGCCTATAAAAAATCCCTGGAATCCTGGGTGGATTTTCCGCTGCGGCTACGCTCCTTGATAGAGAACCAGCGGCTGGCCCTCAAAAGGTCGCACGATCTGCTGAAAAAATATCGGGAGAATCATCCTTTGCCGGGATGAGGAAGGATCTCCCGAAGGATAGGAGAAGTTTGGAAAAATAGAAGATCAAAATAAGAAAGGGCTCTGTAGACACAGAGCCCTTTCGTTTATTCCTTCAGGTTCATTAACAGGAATAGTCTATTAAAAAAGTATGCCAAATAAGCTGTTCCGGCCAGGAAAGCCGTATATCCGCCGATTTGTGGATATCTCCCGGATGGCTGTGGATAGCCCCGGCCTTCCCGATCCCTGGCTGCTCCGGCCTTCCTGTGCAATATTTTCCTCAGAATCCCAATATCAGCGGGTCTTCCGGTCCCCAGGCATTCCGGGATCGCTCACCTCTCAGCGCTTGCTTTGCATTGATAATGAGAGAGGGTACATATCGATAGCCTCATCCCTCCGCTTTATGGTACTGCTTTTGAAATTATTTGTTAAAATGCTTAGATATGGTTTATCATTCAGATCTGCAATTTTTGCAGGAAAAGATCCAGGACCTGAGAAGTGCGCTCTTCTTCAGTCAGCATAGCTCTCTTTTACGGATGCCCACTACGATCGTCTCCATTATAAAAGTGGATGAATTGGGACAGGTGTGGTTTTTTGTACCCCGCCCTCCCCAGGCCCTCCACGAATTCGACAGGGAGTTCCCTGTAAGGCTGGAGTTTTTCAGGAAGGGGAAATGCTTCTACCTGCATATTACAGGCAAGGCGTATATCGTGAACGATCCGGAGGAAATGAACAGCCTCATGCACGAAGAGCTAAAGGATAAGGCAGGCGAACAGGGAGTCCTGATCAAAGTGAAGATGGGTAAGGTCGACTACTTCGAAAGCCAGTCGGGCAGCCATGCAGGATGGTGGAAGGAGCTGAAGAACGACCTGTATTCCTGGTTGTTCAACCATCGCAGGGGATACAGGCCTTATGACCTGGAGACACCCATTCCCGTTCCTGTGGGATGATCTCCTGCCCGAGGGGCGTTCCCGTGGCATAGGTTTTGAAGTCATGTGCCGGAAAGGATCTTCTCACAAAAACTATTGAATATGAAAAGCTTATTTAGTTATTGTACGGCATTAGCCTTTACCTGCATCTGCGTCAGCTGTAATAACAGCGGCCAGAACGACAGCACCAAGGATGCAAAAGATACGAATGCAGTGAAAATGGATAGCACCGGAACTACGGAACATACGACGCCTTCCATACCTGCCAGTGTTTCCAAGGACGATGCGCAATTCGTCGTCAACGTAGCCAATGCAGGCATGACGGAAGTGCAGCTGGGACAATTGGCCCAGCAAAAAGCAATGGCTAAAGATGTGAAGGATTATGGGGCCATGATGGAAAAAGATCATACCGCGGCGGGAGACAAGCTGAAAGCCATCGCTGCTTCCAAGAATATTACGGTGCCTTCCACCATCTCACCGGAGATGCAAAAGAATGTGGACGATCTTCAAAAGAAAAGCGACAAGGATTTTGACAAATCCTATATCAGCCTGATGATCGACGATCACAAAAAAGTAATCGACATGTTCGAAGCCGAGGCGAAGAATGGGTCCGATGCGGATATACGCGCTTTCGCCGATAATACGCTGCATACTTTACGTATGCACCTGGAAGACGCTCAGAAATGCAATAAAATGATGAAGAAATAATATAGCAGGTAGCAGCAGACAGGCGATCCGGTCCTTGGGGCCGGATTTTTTTTATTCCGAACGCAGGTTCTTCGCCGGATTGGCCAGGGACGACCGGATGGATTCAATGCTTACCGTCAGTGCGGCGATCAGCAGCGCCGACAGCCCCGATAGCAGGAATACGCTCCACCCGATGGATATTTTATAGGCGAAATTTTCCAGCCATTTATGCATGACATACCAGGCCACTGGCACGGCGATCACTATCGACAGCATTACCCACTGAATAAAGCTTCGGGTCTGCAGGACCACCAGGCTGGTAACGCTGGCTCCCAATACTTTCCGGATGCCGATCTCCCGGACCATCCGCGAGGCGGTGAAGGCCGCCAGACCGAATAAACCCAGACAGGCAATGAGGATGGTAAGCCCCGTGAACATACCCAGGATCCCGGCCAGCCGGTCCTCGGCCTTGTACCGGTCATTGAAGGCTTCATCCATGAACTGGAACTGGAAAGGGGTATTCACATCATACCGGCCGTAAATATTTTTGATCTCCGAGATCATCGTGGGGATATTTACGCCCGGCCGGATACGTGCGAAAAGGCAGCCATTCGTCGATGCCCCCCAGTTGATGGAAGTATCTTTCTGTATCAAAAGGCCTACGGGATCGACCTTCCTGTGCAGGGAGTTATAAGTAAAATCCTTCAGTACGCCCGTCACGCTATAGGGCACGTCGCCTCCGATCCTGAGTTGTTGCCGGATCACATCTCCGGAAAGCCGGAGTTCCCTTACAGCCGTTTCATTAAGGACCACCCGGTGGTCCTGGGCGTAGATAGTTGGCTCCGCCGGCTTGATCTTCCAGGGGATCTGCAGCAGGGGAATGAACTGATCGTCTACCGTAAGGGTGACCAGTTGTAACTTTTTTTCTACGCCCTCGCGGTTTATCTCGGTCATATCGTATCCGTGATAGAGCGCATAGTGAGCAGTAGCGGTGCCGCTGATGCCGGACAAATTCCCGACCTCTTTTTTGAATGCCTGGTAATGATCCCTCAATGTATTGGAAAAGGTCACCATCAGGACATTCTCCCTGTTCACACCGGTATCCGTATGACGGAAGAAATAAAGCTGGCGGGCGATCAGGAGGCTGCAAACGATCAGAACGATGGAGACGGAGAATTGCAGGACGGTGAGGAACCTTCTCAGGGCAAGACCTCCTTTCTGCCGGCTCATCCTGCCATAGAGGACGGCAACGGGGTTATAGGCGGAAAGGACGAGGGAAGGATAAGTGCCTGCGATAAAAATGGTCACCAGCAGAAGCCCTGCAAAACTTATCAGCACCATGGGCTGATAGATAAAGGATGCGTCGATGGACAGGTCCATGAGGCGATAGAAATAGGGCTGGGCGATCCTGAACAGGAGATAGCCACATAGGAATGCGATGATGGCGAACAAGGCCGATTCGATATAAAATTGCTGGGCGATCTTAGCGCGGCTCGCGCCGGACGCCTTGCGCACCCCCACCTCTTTGGCGCGCAGCGTTGCGCGTGCGGTGGCCAGGTTCATGTAATTGATCAGGGCCAGCAAAAGGATCAACCCCGCGACAAGGGGAAATACGCCCAGGTAAGTAGTGTTTGCCGGGTCGCCGAAGTTCATGTTCAAATGGGTATTCTTAAGAGGGTTCAGACAATATCTTGCCGGTATGCTCTCCCCGGCAGGCGTCTGATGGCTCAATTGCAGCAGGGTCTTTTCGACGGAGGAGGCCTTCGCGCCTTCCTTTAGCCGGAAATACGTCAGGTATTCTCCGTAGGCTACATTCTGTTCCTTGCGCATGGCCCCCCCTTCCTTCATGGCAAGCCTGCTGGACAAAGAAGCTACAAAGTCATATCGTATGCTGGAATTGGAAGGAGCTTTTGCCGCGATCCCGGTGATCTCGAAGGAATAAGCGCTGTCATACCGCAAGGTCTTCCCGATGGGATCCGCATTTCCGAAATATTTTTTGGCAGCCTCTTCGGTAATGACCATGGTAAAAGGCCGGCTCAGCACCTGCCCGGGATTGCCTTGCTGAAGGCGGAAAGAAAAGAAGCTGAAGAAATTACTGTCTGCGAACAGGAAATCCTTTTCGGTGAATTTCAGGGTGGGAGATAGAGGATTGGAGACGACCCGGTCCTGGTTCGGCGAATGCATCCGCAGGAAGCTGCTGACGGAAGGATCGGACTGCAGCACGCGGGGGCCGGTGGGATAGGTCATTTGAGGGAACTGCACGGTATCCCCTCCGATGGCGATCCTGCCATAAACGGAGTAAAGCTGTTCCGGGTCCTTATGGAACCGGTCATAGCTGTGTTCATGAGCTACGAATAAAAGGATCAGCATACAGGCTCCCAGGCCTACCGACAATCCGCTAATGTTGATAAAGCTGTATAACTTATGCTTTACCAGGTTCCTCCATGCTATTTTTAAATAGGTTCTCAGCATACTGATTATTTCTTTTTTATCGGCTCTTTCTTGTCGGCGCCTACTCGCTGCGCAGGGCTTTGACAGGGTTGGCTATGGCCGCTTTAATGGCGCGGATGCCGGTGGTCAGCAAGGCAATAACAATCGTAAGGCTGCCGGCAAGCAGGAATACGGGCCAGCTGATGGCCACGCGATAGGCGAAATCCGACAGCCAGTATTGCATGATATACCAGGCGACGGGGATCGCCAGGATAATGGCCAGGCCCACGAGCTTCAACAGGTCCCGGGAGAGCAGGGCGACAATGCTGCCGACGCCGGCCCCCAATACTTTCCGGATGCCGATCTCTTTGGTACGCTGTGCCGCCGTGAAAGTGACCAGCCCGAAGAGCCCGAGCCCGGCAATGAAGATCGCCAGCAGGGTGAAGGTCAGCAGGATGCTGCCCTGCTTCTTCTCCGTGTCGTATTGTTTGGCGAAATTCTCATCCAGGAACTTGTATTCGAAAGGAGAGTGATCGTCGAATTGCCGGAAGCTGCTCTCGATAGTACGAATGGCGGCAGGCACATTGTTCTTGCTGACCCGCACATAGAGGTTGTCTTCTTCATTCCGGTTGGGAGGCATGATCAGCACCAGGGGCTCGATCGTATGCTGAAGGGAATAGATATTGAAATCCCGGACGACCCCGATGACGCTGGCTTCCGTAGTGACTCCCCCGTTATTTCTATATTGCACTTTTTTACCGACGGGATCCGGCCATCCTAATGCTTTGGCCAATGTCTCGTTGATCAGCACGGACCCGAACTGATCGGCGGGCCTGTCCTCCGAAAAATTCCTGCCTTGCACCAGTTTGACCCCGAGCGTTTTCAGGTAATCGGCGTCCACCATGAAATTCTGCGCCGACCGGGCATTGCGCGACATGCCTTCTTTCTCCTCGAAGAAGAAGCCTTTCTCCCCGATATTATTATTGCCGATAGGATTGCTGGCGGAGGCGGCGCCTTCGATGAGCGTACTTTGCAGGAGCCTGGCCTTCAGCGCTGGTATGCGGCCCCGCAAGGCCTGATCGTCGATATGAAAGCTCAGCACCTGGCTTTTATCGAAACCCAGGTCCCTGTTGGCTACATAGTGCAGCTGCTGATAAATGATCAGGGTGACGGAGACCATGATCACGGTGATGGCGAACTGGAAAGTGACAAGGGATCTCCGGAAAAGAATATTGCCGCTGAGATTGCCCATCTGCCCCTTCAGGGCCGGGATCGTACGGAACCCCGACAGGAAGAAGGCGGGATAAATGCCGCTGAGCAACCCTACCAGCAGGGAGAAAAGAGAAAGCGCTAAAAAAGTGGCCGGCGCCCCGAATTGCCACAGCGATAATTCTTTACCCGAAAGACGGTTGAAGAAAGGCAGGGAAAAATTGGCCAGGATAACGGATATAGCGGCCGCGCCCAGGGTGAAAAGAACCGATTCGGTGAGGAACATCGCTACCAGGTGACCCCTGCCGGACCCCGTTACCTTACGCACGCCTATCTCCTTTATACGGATGGACGACCGGGCGGTGGACAGGTTGATATAGTTGATGGCGGCGAGGAGGAGGATAAGGAACGCCACGGCGGAAAAGATATAGACATAACGGATATCGCTGTTGGAGCCGATCTCGTATTGCAGGTTCGAATGCAGGTGAATGGAGGTCAGGGGTTGCAATTCCATTTTATATTGAAGGTTGCCCGCCGCCTGCCGGATATAACGATCGAAGAAGCCGGGGAATTTGGCTTCCAGCTTTTTAGGGTCCGCGTTGCCGTTCAATAGTACATACGTATATACCTGCGAATTCATCCACCCGCCGGCATAACCGGCGGGAAAGGCTCGCAGGGCGCTGAACCCGATATGCGAATTGGCCGGTAGATCCTGCAGCACACCCGTTACGAGCATGGGATAATCATTTTCGGAAAGCAGGGTCTTATTCAGGGCCTCCCCGGCGCTGCCGAATAATTTTTCCGCCAGGCTCTTCGTAAGTACGATCGATTGTGGCTTCGTGAGAGCTTCGGCCGGGTCCCCGAACAGGAAGGGATAACCGAAGACAGAGAAAAAGGAAGAGTCGGTGAAGAGCATATCACCCGCCTTGATCTTCTTATCTCCATACCGGAGAATACCGCCGCCTTCGGCGTCTATACGAACGGACTGCTCTATTTCCGAATAATCATGCCGGAGTGCCGGACCGAAGGGCACGGGCGTTTGCGCCAGGCGAAAGCTGCCGCGGTCCCAGTTGCCGGAATGCACCACACGGTAGATCCTGTCCGCATGCGGGAGGAAACGGTCGTAGCTCATTTCGTCGGCTATATACAGGGCGATCATCCAGAAGACGGATAGACCGACGGCCAGGCCGGCAATATTGACGAAGGAAAAGACCTTGTGCTTTTTCAGATTCCGGAAGGCGATCTTGCAATAGTTTCTAAACATGTGACGGTTCTCTTTACGTGAGTGATGCAATACTACCCAGCGATGATGCAATAATATGCCACGTTATAAGGTGTTAAGATACAAATAATTACCCAAGCCTCTGCAGGAGAGGCGTCCATTTTTAATACAGGTTATGTACGATTTTGATACAGGCTCCGGGCAAGAATGTTACTTCCCGCCGCCCCGGTATTTCTTAAGCTGATCGTTGATATATAGCAGCATGTCTTCCCCGGAAGCCTTCCGGCAAAAGGCATAATCCGGCCGGTATTTATTCATGAACATCCACAGGCTATCACCCTGCAGGCGGGTGACCCTCGCCACCAGGGCCCGGGGGAATTTATAATCGATATAATAATCCTTTTCTTCCCGGGCCAGGCGCTTGCGCAGCTTCCGGCGCTGTGCTTCCTGCCGGTGAAAATAACTGATGGGACTGAAGCTGACCCCAACCCCATCGGAGAAGGTCTTTCCCCCGGCCAGCTTGACCCGGTGCACCTGGTCGAGCCAGGCGTATTCTTCCTTTCTTTTTATTGAATCCATCCGGTAATTGCTTTCTTCATCTACCTGGACAGCGGTCAGCGCGACGACATTGGGTTGCAGGTAAACCAGATATCCGTCAGGCTCCTTGAACATCCAGGCGCTCACGATGGTGGTATCACGGTTATAACCCGCGGAAGAAAAAATGAGGGTATCGCCCGGATTCGCGGCGATCCTGAAATTACCGCCCATGTCCGACTGGTTGAATTTTTTTTGGGTGGAATTCTGCACGCTTACGGCAATAAGCACTTCGTTGCCGCCCCTTTTATGAATGACGCCCCGCAGGGCTTGCTGTGCGACGGCAGAGGAGGACAGCAGCAGGTACAGCAGGCCATAAGCAGCATTGCGTAGTTGCATGCGATAAATTAGGCCATTTTCCGGGCCGGTTGAATACCTCCGGCCAAAAGCTTTTGTTAAAATCCTTTCGGGTGCTGCTTGTTATACGGCGTGGCATCCTGGAAGGCTTTGGCGAAAGCCAGCAGCCTGGCCTCATCATAAAGATGCCCGGCGATAAAGCTGATGCTGCCCGGTGCGCCGTTCTTCAGGTAGCCCGCCGGCAGGGTCACTGAAGGGTGGCCGGTGAGGTTGGTAATAGCCAGTTGATCGCCCGTCTCGGGTGGGGCGATAATGAAATCATATTGGCTAAGGATGGGATCCACCTTCTGCATGATGCTGATCCGCAGCCGGGAAGCGTTGATATATTCCACGGCGGGAATGAACCGGGAGGTCCGGAAGGTATTGGGCCAACGGTCCTTATTCTGCTGGACCATTTCATCGTCGCGATTGGTGCGGGTCAGCTTATCGAAGGCGGCCGCGGATTCTACCCCGATGATGAGGGAGAGTATGTCGTTGCCCCGGAGGTCGTCCGGAAAATCCAGGGCGGTGATCTTCGCTCCCAGCTTTTTCAGGATCTGCAGTGTCTGGCGTTCGGGACTGCTCTCGGGAAGTGAGTCGATATAGTTGCGTGTATAGGCGATCTTCAATTTAGACAGGTCGATCTTGCCGGTATAATTGAAAGGCATGTTGACGGACGAGGCGTCGACGCCGTCGCTGCCATGGATATAGGCAAAGACATAAGCGGCATCTTCCGCGCTGCGGCAGATAGGCCCTACTTTATCGGAGCTCCAGCAGAGCGCCATGCACCCGGTGCGGGCCACGCTGCCAAAAGTCGGCCTCAGCCCGGTAGCGCCACAGCGCATGGAAGGGTCAACGATGGAGCCATAGGTCTCGGTGCCAATGGCGAAAGGCACCAGGCCCGCTGCCGTAGCGGCGCCGCTGCCGGCGGAAGATCCTCCCGATCCGCTGACCGGGTCCCATGGATTACGGGTCAGCCCGCCAAACCAGACGTCATCCATTGCCAGCTCGCCCAGGGATAGCTTGGCTACCAGCACGGCGCCTGCCTTCTCCAGCTGCCTGGCCACGAAAGAGCTTTCTTCGAAGGCCTGGTCCTTATAGGGAGGGCTCCCCCAGGTAGTATGCGTTCCCTTTACGGCGAAGAGATCCTTGATCCCATAAGGAATACCCTGCAGGGGGCTTTTATAGATACCCTTTGCCAGTTCGGCATCGGCCCTGCGCGCCTGCTGCAAGGCGCTGTCTTCCGTGAGCTCGATGACGCAATGGAGGACGGGACCATATTTTTTCAATCGTTCGAGGAAGAATTTCGTCAGCTCCAGGGAGCTTATTTTTTTATTCTTCAGCAGGGAAGCCAGTTGGGGGATGGAATACCAGGCCAGCTCATCCCTGTTCGCGGGAAGGCCGGCGCCCGCGGGAAGGGCCCATTGCAGGGGCTTTTGCTGATGGTCGAAGCGCATGCCCGGTAGCACGGGGCTGAAGGAAAGGGACAACGGCAATGCATTGGGCAGGTCCTGTTGATGAAAGTAGTGGTAGAGATTCACATTATTGGTCAGCCCGCTGAGCATAGAATCTTTTTTGACGGGCGTAAATTGCAGGTCCAGCATTTTTTCAGCAGCCGTTATCTGATCGGCGGTAACGGATTGCTGGGCGAACAGATGCGAGGCGGCCATTACAAGCAGCAGTAAGCAGGTGTGTTTTGGTGCAGACATAAAAAAAGGACTTAGTGAGTATACGTAAATATACCCAGCCAGGTCCAATACTCCAAATCAGTGTTGGAACAAGGAAGCCATCCCCCGTCCATCTTATTTACATAGTGGTGTAGAAGAATTGCTCGGACACGATCTTTCCGTCCTTTACCCGGTATACGCAGATCTCCGACATCGGTACCCGGCCCATGCCCTTCATATCCACGTCCATGACAAGGCTGATGCTGAAATAATCTTCTGCCACGACGGGATCGCTGATACTGATGCCATGGACCTTCTCGATCATGGCCTGGAACTGATGTCCTTTTTCGATGATCTTGTCAAGACCGGTGACCAGGGGAGGGGCCTGTGCGCCGGAAGGCTCCGTGCTGGTAGCGTCGTTGGCATACAATTCCTTCTGGGCGGCTTCGAATTGTCCCTGTTTGCAATAACCCACCAGCTTGGCGGCAATGTCTTTCGTTGTCATGATGTTCTTTTTAGGATGAATACTAAACTTAGCGTTTTTAGCCCATACCGGGCGTGAAATTTTTGTTACCGGTTACCTGCAATGCCCCGACGGCCTGGTCCCCGCCGGTAAATACCCTGACCTCGACCCGGTGTTCCTGTTTATCATTGGTCAGAGGGATGCGATCCCCTTCCTGCGGGACGCCGTCGAGCGATAGGGTCAGCTCCTTTTCTCCCCTGGCCTGGATGAACCGGATCCGGTAGCTCGTTTCTTCATAACGATAGACCAGCGTCAGGGCATCCCATTCGGGGTTCAGACAAGGTGCGAACCGCAGGCTGTCCGCCTCCCGGATCAATCCCAGCAGGGACTCCGCGATCAGCTGGTACATCCAGCCGGCAGATCCGGTATACCAGGTCCAGCCGCCACGCCCTTTATGGAGTGAAATAGAATATACATCGGCAGCCATCACGTAAGGTTCTACCTTATAAGTGGCGACCCCTTTGGCCGTGTTCCCATGGTTGACAGGATTGATCATGTGGAATAACTCCCATGCGCGCCTCCGGTCCCCGAGCGCGGCGAAGGCCATGGTCAGCCAGATGGCGGCATGCGTGTATTGTCCTCCATTCTCGCGAACGCCGGGCACATAACCTTTGATATAGCCGGGGTCCAGGTCGGACTTGTCGAAGGGAGGATCCAGCAGCTGTATCAGATTGTTTTCCCTTCGCACGAGGTATTTGTCCGCAGCGTCCATGCCCATACGGGAATGATCGCTTTCACCTGCGCCGGATAAGACCGACCAGCTTTGAGAAATGCTATCGATCCGGCATTCCGTATTCCCGGACGAGCCCAGCGGCGTTCCGTCGTCGAAATAGGCCCGGCGATACCATTGCCCGTCCCAGCCATGCTTGTTAAGATTATTCTTCAGCTGAGCGGCTTCGCGGAGGCATTCCCCGGCGAAGGCTTCATCCTTCCGGAGGCGGGCTATTTCGGTCCACCGTATCAGTACAGTATATAAAAAGAAGCCCAGCCAGATGCTTTCTCCTTTTCCATGCAGCCCTACCTTATCCATGCCATCGTTCCAGTCGCCGGATCCCATCAGGGGCAGCCCATGCTCGCCATATCGGAATCCATGCCGCACAGCGGCCACGCAATGTTCATAGAGGGTGGCCGATTGCGCCGATCGGATGGGAAGATCATAATAAGACTCTTCTTCCGGGTTCAACGGACGGCCCTCCAGGAATTGGGAGGACTCGTTCAATACGGCGGCATCGCCCGTATGCAGGACATACCGGCTTGTCACGAAGGGCAGCCATAGGTAATCATCCGAGCAGCGGGTGCGTACGCCTCTTCCCGTCGGAGGATGCCACCAGTGCTGCACATCCCCTTCCCTGAACTGGCGGGAAGCGCTTAACAGGAGGTGCTCCCGGACGAGGGAAGGTTCTGTATGGAGGACGGCCAGGCAATCCTGCAATTGGTCCCGGAAGCCGAAAGCGCCGCCGGATTGATAATAGCCGCTGCGCGCCCTGATCCGGCAGGCAAGCGTTTGATAGAGCAGCCACCCGTTCGTCAGCAGGTTCAGGGATAGCTCCGGCGTTTCTATCTGTAATGCGCCGAGGGTCCGCTGCCAATAGGCCCGCACCTTTTCCAGCGCGCTTCCCGCCGCGGCGCTTCCCCTGAATTTGCGTACCTGCTCCCCGGCCTCATGGGTATTCCGGGCCGCGCCCAACAAAAAGATGATCTCCTTGCTGCCTTCATCGGGCAGGTCGAAGGAGGTCTGCAGCACGCCGCAGGGGTCCATGGCTGCGCCGGCCTTCCCCGAAAGACGGATCCTGGATAAGGCGTCGGGATTGCGAAGGCTGCCATTGCGGCCGATAAATTCGGTGCGGTCCATGGTGAACGTCCTGTTCTCCTCGTCTACATCGAAGAAGCAGATCCGGCCGCCGAATTCCGTATTATAAGCATTGCCCGCCAGGAGCGCGCCGGTAGAAGGGTCGGAGGAAGTGACGATATGCATGGCCGATTTGGGGCGCAGATCGCCTAATACCCATTCCACATAACCCGTGACAGAGAGCTTGCGTTCCCTGCCGGAGTGATTGCTCAGCCGGATAACCGTGAATTTAACCGAAGCTTCCAGGTCGACAAATACCTGCATTTCCGAACGGATGCCGTCCTCCATATATTCGAAGATCGTATAGCCGAACCCGTGACGGGTGATATACGGTAATTTCCCTTTGGCCGGCAGCGGGGCAGGACTCCAGAAAATACTGCTTTCTTCATCGCGGATATAAAAGGTCTCGCCGGCCGGGTCGCTGACAGGGTCGTTGTTCCAGGGAGTGAGGCGGAACTCGTGGGCATTCTCTACCCAGGTATAGGATTGACCGCTTTCAGAGATGACCGTCCCGAAATTCGCATTGGCCAGCACATTTATCCAGGGGGCTGGCGTCGTCTGCGTCCGCGACGTATTGATCACATATTCCCGGCCGTCCCGGGAAAATCCGCCCAGGCCGTTGAAAAAGAGCAGGTCGTCGGGATAGCGGCCGGGCCGCGCCGCTTCCGTCCGGGGGAAATAGGGCTGGCGGGGGACAAGACGGGGGATCACCGGCCTGCCGACGTTACGTTTGTTAAGATGATAGTTCAGGTCTCCCGCCGAGTCGGAAAGGATGGCGCGGGCTACCGTCTGTAAAAGGATGCGGTCTTCGGGAGCTATCTGGTCGGCCACGCGAACGAAAATGCCGCCGGGCCGGTCCGCCAGGTCTGTTTCGATGCCTGCGCTGATCAGGCCCAGCAATTGATTCTGCAGGGTCTGACGATAGCCGCCATGGTCTTCATTCCAGATGACGAGGTCTACGATCAGGCCCTTCAGGCGCCAATAGGCATGCGCCTGCACGATCTGTTTGACCATATCGATATTGGCAGGGTCCTGGATCTGCACCAGCACAATGGGCAGGTCGCCGGAAATGGCATAGCTCCATAATCCGGACTGTCCCCGCTGGTTGCGCATGATCACGGCCGGCTCCGCACGGAGGGCCGCATTGGCATAGATAACGGAACCGGCCAGACGCGAATAGAGCTGGGCGTCCGCTTCCGAAGCGTTTATCTGGCGGAGGATCACCTGGCTATGTGTCCAGGCCAGTTCGAAGGCCCTGTCCGTCAGGTGAGGGTCCTGATATTTTTCTATGAGCCCCATGGCCGCCTCGCGCGTCTCTCCCATTCCGAAGACCATGTCGATGGTGATGGATTCCAGGGGCTTGAGCGTGATGCGATAGCGTATGGACACGATAGGGTCCAGCACGGAGCCTTCCGTACCGGAAAGCGTCGCCCTTGTCAGGCACTGCGGATCGGCGATCGTATTGCCGCGCCCGATGAATTGCATCCGGTCGGTCTCATAAGACACTTCAGGGTTGTCGGCCGCATGCGCCTTCATCAGGTGGAACATCCAGGGGGTCTGCTCCCCCGCGGAGCGGGGACGACGTGTACAAAGGATGGCCTGTCTTTCGGGGATGATCTTCGTCTCTACAAAGAGATTGCTGAACGCGGGATGCAGGGCATCTGCGACGGGAGAGGCCAGGACAACCTCCGCGTAGCTGGTGATCTCGATCTCTCTCCGTTTGCGCGAGCGGTTGATCAGGCGGACACGCCGCATCTCGATATCGTCCTCCGGAGATACGACGACCTCGGTATGCGTCTCGATATCGTTGTCCCGGCGCCGGAATTCGGCACGCCCCTGCGAGAAGACGGCTTCATAGCTTCGGGCGGACTTTAGGGTCGGCTGGTGACCGGAAGACCAATAGCCATCATTTTCGAGATCGTGTATATAACAGAAAGTGCCCCAGTTGTCCGAAGTGCTGTCTTCCCGCCAGCGGGTAACGGCTATGTCCTTCCAGCGGCTGTAGCCGCCTCCCGCATTCGTGACCATGACGTGGTACCGCCCGTTGGACAACAGCTGAAGTTCCGGTACCGGCGTGTCGGGCGTATTGATGACACGCATGCCCGTTTCCGCCGGCGTCTGGGCGGAATCGGCGATATCTGCCGGTGGCGAGTAAAAGCCGGTAGCCTTGGGTATCCTTTCCTGGAGTAACAGCAGGGTGGCCTGAAAGGATAGTTCAGCGCCGAACCTTTTTTGCATGGGCTTGTCCAGCAGGAAATAGGCCAGCGACAGGAGGCTCATTCCCTGGTGATGCACCATAAAGGAACGGATGACCACATTGGACTGCCCCCTGGGAAGGCGCGAAGGTGTATAGTCGATGGCCTCGAATAAACCATATCTCCCTTCATAACCGTCGGCCGCCAGTTGTTCGAGGTTCTCACAAGCCTGTTCCGGGGCCACCATGAGGGCCATTACGGATGCATAGGGCGCAATGACCAGGTCATCCCCCAAGCCCCGTTTGAGACCCAGCCCCGGTACGCCGAATGCGCGATATTGATAATTGAGCTGGGCATCGACCATATTATACCCTGACTCGGAGATGCCCCAATGCGTATTGCGCTGGCGACCGTATTCGATCTGTCTTTGCACCATCGCTTTGGTTGTCTGATGCAATAAGGTATTCTCATATTCAGGCATTACCAGTAAAGGCATCAGGTATTCGAACATAGAGCCGCTCCAGGATACGAGGATGGAAGAACCTCCTGCATTGGTAAGCTGCCTGCCCAGCGCGAACCAGGCGTCCTGCGGCAGCTTGCCTTCGGCGATGCCCACAAAAATGCCCAGCCTTGCTTCCGAGGCCAGCAGGTCGTAATATCCGGCATCACGGCGATGCTCATTCGCATTGTAGCCGATGGTCAGTAATTTCTGTGAAGGGTCATAGAGGAAATCATATTCGGTGTCGGCGAACCCAAGACATTGTGACCCGAGCCGGTCGAGCAGGTGTATTTGCTCTCTTGCCGCCCTCTCTGCCGCGGCAAGGGCCTTTTTATAACTATCGAGCCATTCCTTTTCAGCCGGGGTCCTCTCTTCGGCAAGTTTGCGGTCGATGTGGGTGGTCCAGGCGGCTTGTACGTCTGCCAGCTCCTGCAGGGAGGGGATCTCTTCCGGCATAAGAAGATCCTGCAGGGATTCGGGGGCGGGCGGCAGCAACAGCCAGGGCGCCAGCAATAACAGGCTGTCCAGCTGATGCCGGATCTGCGCCCGAAGAGCTTCCGCCCACTGTGCCGGATCTGATGGCCGGTCGGTGTGGGGACTGCTGACGACCTGCCCGGCAAGGACCAGCAGGGCTTCCAGGCAAAGTTTTACGGCAGGCAGCGTCTGCGGACAGGGATCCAGGGCCAGGACGAGATCTTTTTTCAATTGCCGGTAGGAGGGGTCTTCCTTCCATTCTTTTTCCAGGATACCGCAGGTATCCTTCAATCCCTCCAGGCAGCGGGATGTCCATATCTGCTGGTAAGGCAGGGCCAGCAAGCCTTGCCGCAGGGTCATCAGGTGGCCGGTGAGATTGCCGCTGTCGACGGTCGAAATATAGCGGGGGGGAAGCACCTGCAGGGTCTGCGTATCATACCAGTTGAAGAAATGCCCGCGGAACCTTTCCAGGTCCTGCATCGTATCCAGGGTGTGAACGGTGCGGTCGATAAGCTGCCCCGTCGTTATATAACCAAAGTCCCAGGCGGTGAGATTGGCCAGGAGGGACAATCCGATATTGGTGGGGGAGGTACGATGCGCGGTCCTCTCCACGGGATGTTCCTGGTAATTATCGGGCGGCAGCCAGTGATCTACCTCTCCGACGAACTCCTCGAAGAAGGACCATGTCTTACGCGCCAGCTGACGAAGGAACAGCAGCTGCCCCTTACTCAGGTCCGCCTCCTGGGGCCTCAGCGGGAGGCTGAACCACCAGGCAATAGCGGGAGAAGCGCTCCAGAGTCCCAGCAGGATGAAGGTAGTGATCACATTGATAGGGGAGACGACACTGAGATATAAGAGGACCCACATCCCGATGAAAGGACCGATCCACATCCGGCGGAAAGCGGCGGCCAGCTGCTCGGATCGTTGACCCCTGTTATGGGAAGGGTTCCATTCCAGTAATTTCTTATGGCTGACGATCATCCTCCAGTTCGTACGGACGATGGCGTCAAGGGTATACCAGGCCTCATAAGGAAGGCAGATGATGGTAAAGGCGACCTGGATAAGGTAATTGGCGATGGAATGGAAAGAATCTTCGATATGCTGTTGCAGCGATATTTCCTTCGGTTTGTTCAGGATATTCCAGACGGTGATGACCAGTGGTGGAAAAATAATGACCAGTATAACGGCCAGGGTCCAGAATACTTCGTCGTGCAGGGTGGTCCAGCCAAGCAGCAGTAACAGGATCATGGAACAAGGGACCAGGCTGCGGCGGAGATTATCGAAGATCTTCCACCGGGACAATCCCGAAAGAGGATTGCGCCGGAGGCGTCCCCGGGCATCCGGGACAAAGGGCAGGAACCAGGTGGCGATCTGCCAGTCCCCGCGTATCCATCGGTGGCGGCGCTGCACGTCGGCGTCATAGCGGGAAGGATATTCTTCGTATAGCTGCACGTCGCTTAACAGTCCCGATCGTATATAGCATCCCTCCAGCAGGTCATGGCTGAGTATACGGTTCTCCGGGAACCGGCCGTTCAATCCCTTTGCGAAGATGTCCACTTCATAGATCCCCTTTCCGATGAAGGAGCCCTCTTCGAACAGGTCCTGGTATACATCGGAGCTGGCCAGGGTGTAAGGGTCGATGCCCAGCTCATTGCCATGCAGGCGTGCATAACGGGAGCTGTTCGAGCCGGCGAGACTGATATCCACCCGGGGCTGCAGGATGCCATAGCCTTCGGTGACCCTTTGCTTTTTTTCATCGTAGAATGCCCTGTTCAGCGGGTGGGCCATGGCGGCGACGATCTTCCATGCCGCATCCCGGGGCAGCTGTGTATCACTGTCCAGCGTAATGACATATTTTATCTCGGAGAAAAGCTCCTCCCTGCCGACGATCTGGGAGAAATTCTCCCGGCCCGAGCCCCTCAGCAGGCTATTCAGCTCCGTGAGCTTGCCACGCTTACGCTCATATCCCATCCATATCTTATCATGGGGGTTCCAGCGGCGGGGACGATGGAAAAGAAAAAAGATCGTATCGGTGCTTCCGTACTTGGCATTGAGGCTTTCCACTTTTTCTTTGGCCGTGCGCAGCAGCGCCTCGTCTCCCGGCAATATTTCGAGGGCGGCATCCGCGAAGTCCGTCAGGAGGCCGAAATGCAGTCGCTCATCCCTGTTCGCCAGGAAACGCACTTCCAGGTCTTCCAGCAATGCATCCAATTCCTCTTCGTTGCTGAACAGTCCGGGTACCGCCACCAGGGTCCGGCAGGAAGGAGGCAGACCGGAAGAAAAATTCATGCGGGGCAGCAGGCGGGGCTCGATAAAGAGGGGGACGATCCAGTTGATCAGCGTTACGGCCAGCTGGCTGGCGCATAGAATGGAAAATAGTCCCACCACCACGAGCAGCCAGCCATGGATCCCATGCGATCTCGTGTGGATGAAAAATCCACCCCCGATAAAAAGCGTAATGAAGGTGATGGCCGAGAGGTATAAGAACAAAGGATAACGGCAGACTATTTTTTCCATCCTGTCACTATAGGGAAGGTCCGCCTTCGCCTCCTTTTCCGTTTGTCTTTGTCCTTTTCCTACCAGGTAATAGCCGACATGCGTCCTTCGATCTTCCGCTAATTCCTTACCGGCATCGGCCCGGCCGGCAGCCGCCTTCGACAGCCGGATGGTCAGACGGGCGACCTCCTCTTCGGAGATAGGGCTGTAACGGGCAATTTTTTCTACAACATGGCGGTAGTGGTCCCGTGTGATGAAATCCATGCCGGGATAAGTATGCGCAGGGTCTTCCCGGAGGATCTGTTCGACGATGCTGCTGGTCTCCACGAATTCCCGCCAATCCGTAGTGCCCAGGAACCGCAGACTGCCGATACTGTTGCTCATGGAGACCTGGTCGGCGGCCTGTTTCTGGAACTCGACCTGCACCAGTTCGTTGCTGGTCTGCCCGGTCTCTGACAGGCGTTGTTCTATCCATGTCAGCGGCAAGGCCAGGGAAGGGCCTTTGCCCTGCAGCATGCGCGTCAGTTCCGCAATGAAGGAGCTGACCATGGGCGGGCCCGATCTTGCCATATCGGCTATGACCAGGATCAGGCTTTTAGGATCTTTTTCTGCCGTCTCCGTCATTTGTTCTGCCCAGTAATCCGCCAGGTTCTGATGGATACGGTCGACAGAGATCTGGGCGCCCAGGCGGCGGAGGTTCTCGATCAGGGCAAGACGCAGCATGATGGGAATGGCCCATAGCTCGCCCAGCTTCAGGGGCGTGACGGTCTGGTAAGCAGCAAGAAAGTTGGTCAGGCTCTGGAGGTCTACCCGGCCGTCGCTGTGGGAGATGATCTCCAGGGCAATGTCATAGACCCGCGGAAGGCCTGCGGAGGGACCGTTCAGCAGAGGGGGAAGGTCTTCGCTGTAGCCCTTTGGCAGATGTTTCTTGCCGATACTGACCTGCTCCTGGATCAGGTAGAAATTATCCAGCAGCCATTCACCGGCCGGTATGATACGCCTTCCTTCCCGGATGGCGTCGGTCAGTAGATCATGGACCTCGACGAGGATATCTTCGTTATCAGCCAGGCGCTTGAGCAGTTGATTGGGCGCGCGTCCGGTTAAGATCCGGTGGCTCCCGGCCAGGACCTTGCCATATTGTGCCATCTGGTCGGCGCTATAGAGCTCTCCCCGCAGAGGAGGTTTTTCATCAGCATATTTGCGCAGAAAATTGTCTCCCGGTAAGGAAATCCGAAGGTGGGCCAGCAAATCCTGGATAGAATTATTTTTCACTCAGAAAGAAATTGAATTTAATGGGGTGTCCTAACCCTGAATCTAATGGTGTGCCACAATTTTCTTATGCTGTAAATCAGTCAGTTGTGGAGAGATTGTCTGTTGGTGTGGTAAATATAGGACATTGTGTGCCCAATGGCTGGTCTCATTTTTGCAACCCTATACTTGATAGCGCTCAAGTTTGTTGCTCTTTAAGGGTTTATACCTAACCGTCCGAATGTCGATTTTAGACAATTACAGTTAAATTGTATTCCTAACGCAAAGTGTATACATCATCAGCGACCCGTTAAGCCTCCCTGGTAGCACCCCTAAATAATTTGTACGCTTTCTTTTTCATCACCGTAATTAGCAGATTATGATCAGGATTCTATTAGCTGATGATACGACCATCATCAGGAAAGGCGTCAAACAGATCCTAAGCCAGGAGTACCCATCCGCACAGATCGAGGAGATAGAAGAAGGCGACGAATGGACGGAAAAGATCAAGGATGCGCCCTGGGACATTATAATTTTCGATCTGCCTGATCCCGACAGGGGAGGATTGGATACGCTCAAGCGCATCCGCGAAAATTTCCCCAGGATCCGCATACTGATATTGAGCTTGCATCCGAAAGAGAACAACGCTCGCAGGGCGCTCAAGGCCGGCGCTTCGGGCTACCTGGGCAAGGATGCCGCTCCCGAGGAATTGATCCGGGCCGTTCAACAGGTGCTGGCGCAAAACCAGCCGCTGCTTTAACTTCGTTTTTTTCCCTAACTTACAGGTTCGGTCCGGCGAAAAGACCGCAATATCGGTTTATGGAAAAAAAGACAAACGATGCTTCCCGCCGCAATTTCCTGAAGAACGGAATGCTGGCAGCCACAGGTTTTTATATTCTCCCCAGACATGTATTAGGTGGTAAAGGTTATGTTGCACCCAGCGATAAGCTGACGATCGCCTCTATCGGCGTAGGAGGTAAGGGTGAGGTGGACATTAATTTCTTATCCGGCAGCGGAAAAGTGAATATCGGCTTCCTTTGCGACGTGGATGACCGCCGCGCCGCCAATACCCGTAAAAAATTTCCCGCCGCCAAATATTATAAGGACTACCGCGAGCTCCTGGATAAAGAGCATAAGCATTTCGACGCGGTGACGGTGTCGACGCCGGACCACCAGCACGCGGTTATCGGGATGGCCGCCATGCAGCTCGGCAAGCACGTGTATATCCAAAAGCCGCTCACCCATGATATTTATGAGGCCCGCATGCTGACGCAGGCCGCCAGCCGCTATAAGGTGGTGACCCAGATGGGCAACCAGGGCGGATCGGGCGATGGCGTCCGCCAGTTGATCGACTGGTATCGGGCCGGCGTGATCGGGGATGTGACGGAAGTATATTGTTTTACCAACCGCCCCGTATGGCCCCAGGGGATCCAATGGTCGGATAAAAAGGCGGAGGTGCCCCCGGAGCTTGACTGGAACCTATGGCTGGGCACAGCGCCTTACAAAGATTATGTGGACAACCTCGTGCCTTTCAACTGGCGGGGTTGGTGGGATTATGGCACCGGCGCACTGGGCGATATGGGATGTCATATCATCGCGCCCGCCTTCCAGGTACTGGAACTGGGTTATCCCACCGAAGCCGAATGCAGCGTAGGCAATGTGTATGTAGGGGAATTCAAACGCGGCTATTTCCCGGACAGCTGCCCCCCGTCCTCCCATATTACTTTAAAGTTCAAAGGTAGAAATGGCAAGCCCGATGTGAAGCTGCATTGGATGGATGGAGGCATACAGCCCGAAAGACCGGATGAACTAGGGCCGGATGAAGTATTCGGAGATGGCGATAATGGCACCTATTTTATCGGCACGAAAGGTAAAATGATGTGCGCCACCTATGGCCAGGACCCTAAACTCCTGCCAACTTCCAGAACGAAAGAGACCGTTGTTCCACAGACCATCGCCCGCGTCCCCGGAGCGGACATCTCCGGTCATTATACCGCCTGGGCGGAAGCCTGCATGGCCGGCTATGGCAGCCAGCAGGAAAAAGATCTTAGCTCCAATTTTAAGGTTGCCGGCCCTCTCACCGAGACCGTGCTGATGGGCAACCTGGCTATCCGCAGCTATGACCTGCAAAAGCCCCGGCCGGATGGCAAGGGCTTCGATTATCCCGGCCGTCATATCAAATTATTATGGGATGGGGCCAATATGAAAGTGACGAATTTCGAAGACGCGAATCAATTCGTGAAAAGGAATTACCGGAACGGATGGAGCCTGGGAATTTAGCTAGACCTTAGATATGCATAAACGATTGCCGGTAATTTACGCCGGGGCGCTCTTTTTAATGACCGCTCCATTCTGGCTGGCCTGCTCATCGAAAAAGCAGGAACAGTCTGCCCATTATTCTTCGCTCGTCCAGGTGGACACTTCCAATGTACAACAGTTGCAGGTCGCCTGGGCCTACCATACGGGAGATGCGGATACCCTGCATCATTCCCAGATCCAATGCCGCCCCCTCTTTGTAGATGGCGTTTTGTACGGAACTTCTCCGCGCCTTTTATTGTTCGCGCTCGACGCGGCGACGGGAAAACAAAAATGGGTATTCGATCCATTCGATTCCTCCGCGAAAAAACCTAACCTGAACCTTAATAGCAACCGAGGCATCGCCTGGTGGGCCAGCGGGGATGACCGGCGCATCTTTTTTACGGCAGGACCGCAGTTATTTGCGATCGATGCCGGAACAGGCAAGCGGATCACCTCTTTTGGCCTGCAAGGTAAAGTAGACTTGCATGAAGGGTTGGGAAGGGACGTGCACGATCTTTATGTCGCCTCTACCTCACCCGGCGTAGTCTATAAGGACCTGCTTATCCTGGGTACCCGTGTCTCGGAAGGCCCCGATGCGGCGCCGGGACATATCCGCGCCTATGATACCCGCACGGGACAATTGAAATGGACCTTCCATACGATCCCCCAGCCAGGGGAAGAAGGATACGAGACCTGGGAAGACCCCATCGCCTGGCAACATATCGGCGGAGCTAATTCCTGGTCGGGATTCACCCTCGATGAAGAAAGAGGGATCCTTTTCGCGCCGACCGGCAGCGCCTCCTTCGATTTCTATGGCGGCAAACGAAAGGGACAGAACCTGTTCGCCAATTGCCTGCTGGCCCTGGATGCCGCTACCGGGAAAAGGATCTGGCATTTCCAGACCGTCCATCATGATATCTGGGATAAAGACCTGCCTACGCCCCCGGCCCTGGTACGGATCACCCGTGAAGGCAAGACCATCGATGCCGTAGCACAGCCCACCAAAAGCGGCCTGGTCTTTCTCTTTGACAGGGAGACAGGAACGCCCGTCTATCCGATCGAGGAAAGGCCCGTTCCCACCCATTCGGACATCCCGGGGGAAAAACTCTGGCCTACCCAACCCATTCCGGTCCTGCCCAAACCCTTTGCCCGCCAGACCTTCTCCGATTCGGACGTCAACGATCTGCTGCCGGACAGCTCCATACTGGATATTAAGACCCGGCTCAAAAGCTATGTGAATGGCAATATGTTCAACCCTGTTTCCAAACAAGGCACGGTCATCCTTCCGGGATTCGATGGTGGGGCAGAGTGGGGGGGACCGGCCTTCGACCCGGAGACGGGACTGCTGTTCGTCAACTCCAATGAAATGGCCTGGATCGTCACGCTCATAGACGTCCTGCCGGATGCCGGTGGCAAACAGACCTACCTGGAAGCCGGCAGACATGTCTATTCGAAGAACTGCCTGAGCTGCCATGGGCCCGAACGGAAAGGCAGCGGCAATTATCCTTCTTTGCTGGGCGTCGATAAAAAATACAGCCAGCAACAGTTCTACGATCTCATCGACGCAGGCAGGAGGATGATGCCCGCTTTCAAACAGCTGACGGCAGATGAGCGGATGGCGCTGGCTTCCTTTATCCTGGAGAACAAAACGCAGCAGCGAAAGGAATTTATAGCGCCTCCCGCACCCATCGATACTTTCCGCAACCTGCCTTACACGATCACCGGATACAATAAATTCCTCAGCAAAGAAGGATATCCCGCTTTGCGTCCACCCTGGGGAACCCTGAATGCCATCAACCTGAATACAGGTCAGCTGGAATGGAAAGTGCCCCTGGGAGAATACCCCGAATTCAAAAAGAAGGGCATCGTGACCGGCAGTGAGAATTACGGAGGCCCCGTCGTGACAGCAGGAGGGCTTGTTTTTATAGCAGCTACCCGTGACGGTAAGATCCGCGCTTTCAACAAGCGGACGGGCCGGCAGCTCTGGGAGGCGGAATTGCCGGCTCCCGGCTTCGCCACGCCATCCATCTATTCGGCCGCCGGCCGGCAATTCCTTGTCATTGCCTGCGGCGGAGGTAAATTGAATACTCCTTCCGGGGATAGCTATGTGGCGTTTGCATTGCCTTCGGGGAAATAAACGGCTCCTGCTCCGTGCTGGTATCGTTAAGGTCCGGGACTGATCGCCGTCCATCCGCCGTCGATGATCAGCGTTTGACCCGTAATATGCCGGGCCTGCGGGGATACGAGGAACAAAGCAGCCTGCGCAATATCCAGGGGTTCTGCCGGCCGGCCCAGCGGCGTGAGCGAGCTCCAGGTCCTTTCATAATTTACATCCCCTGCCGTTCTTTCCGTCATGGTAGCTCCCGGAGCGATGGTATTGACCCTGATCTGGAAAGGAGATAATTCGATGACGAGGTTGCGGGCCAGCATCTCCAGCGCCGCCTTGCTCATGCCATAGGCGGCAAGGTCTTTATGGGCCTGGTGACCGGTGACAGACGATGTAAAGAGGATGCTGCCGCCTTTACCTTGCTGCTTCATTTGTCTTGCCGCCGCCTGCGCCAGGAAAAAACTGCCGCCGAGATTCACCTGCAGTACCTTATAAAAAGATTCCGGAGGATAAGATAAAAAATCGCCGAACAGGGTGATGCCTGCATTCGCAATGACGATATCCAGCTGCCCGAATTGATGGACGGCAGTGTCGACCATCCGTTGCAGGAAGGACAGCTCCGAGACATCGCCCGCCAGGGCCCTACAGGCCTCCTGTTGCTCCGCTCTGCCGCCGGCCTTTGACGGATCCGTTGCCGGGCCGTGCAGGCCGGCAATTTCTCCGCTGATCTTTGCGGCGGCGCGAAAGGCCAGCGTTTCATCAAAGTCATTCAGCAGCACAAAGGCTCCTTTCAACGCCAGTTGCCTGGCTATTTCAAATCCGATGCCCTGTCCTGCTCCGGTAACGATCGCCACCTTTCCTTCTATCGTTTCAACGTTCATGGCAATATTTTTTTAGCAGCGGTTCCCACTCGACCCAGTAAATATCGTTCAGTCCGTTGCCGGCGCTGCTCAGTAATTGTTTAAGGGCCTGAAAATCCAGGGGAGGCTCTGAAAAGCTACGGTCCTTCACCCTGCTGCTGGTGAAAAAAAGATATTTTCCGTCAGGACTGATATAAGGACAAAAATCGATGGCTTTTGAATTAAGGGGTGCATCGAGATGGACGGCCGGCATCCATTCTCCCTTATCGTTCCTGCAGGAGAGATAGAGGTCGCCCCCGCCAAGGTCTTCCTTCCGGCCAAAACTGGTGAACAGGAGGAATTTTTCGTCAGGATCGACGAAAGCATTGAATTCGAATTTGTCGGAATTGACCGCAGCCGGCAGGCTATAAGGTTCCTGGTATTTTCCATCCTTCCATTCACTGACGGCAATGTCTTCTTTCCCTTTCCCGTTATCCATCTCCCGGGTGAAATAGAGATTGCCATTGCGGGCCACCGAAGGATAGAACTCGTCTTTGGAAGAATTGATCACGGTGTCCAGCCGCACAGGCAGGCCCCAATGCCCTTTTTCTTTTTTCACCCTCCAGATATCATAATCCTTCACTTTCCCGGTATCCCCCACGGGACGATTGGACGCAAAATACAGCGTTTGTCCGTCGGAAGAAAAGGCAGGCTCCAGGTCGCTGTATCTTCCCGCGAAAGGAGCCATCCCGGGGCCCGACCAGTCGCCGTTGGAAAAATGCAGGTAAAGGATCACGCTGACCTGTCCATAAGCTCCCTGGACCGTATAAAACACCTCATCCCCCGCGGGAGAGATCGCCATGTCACGGTTGGATAAGGCATCCGATACCCTGCCAGGGGCAAATAGCCTGGGAAGGGCGCCGGGGCGCGGTTCTCCCAGGAACTGACGGGCAGGTGGAAGAGCAGGGGACTGCGCCTGCGATGCATGATGACCTGCCAGTAAGGTCAGGAAAAGAAAGGTTGTTTTTTTCATGATAACCTGCCTTTAAAAGTGATGGAAAAGATAAACATTCGTGGCGTCATTTCGATAAGATTTATATTTGCGCAACCATTCCTCCTGCATGAAATTCGACCGCTCGTTTTTATTGATGATCGTCTATAGCCTTTTTGTATTGTTATATACTTTCTATATCACCGCACACTCCCTGAGCTTCGGGCCCCGGAAAGGAGACAGCTTCTTCTATTACCTGAAATTCATCGTCCTGGCCAGTTATACTTTTTTTATCCTGCAGGGACTGTTGCTGCGGACAAGGAATTGGGGTATCCTGTTGCTGTTACCCCTGGGGGTACTGCTGGCGACGATCGTCATAGGATATTTGCTGGTAGGGATCATCCGGTGGGGCGGCGGCGATCTCCTGGACAGTGATCGTGCCGATATGGTCCTGGCCAGCATTCTTACCCTGGGCCTTGGGTTTTATGCCCTCCGGTTCATCAAAAGAGGCAAAAAAGCGAGGAGATGATCAAAAAAGTAAGGAATTGACCAGACAGGACAAGCTTGCTTAAAACTAAGTATTTACATATATTTTCCCTTATAATTTTATGGCATAACTAAATTTATTCAATGAGTTATGCAATAAAACATTCATTATTTCTTTTATAAGTTGTTAGTCGAACTATTAGTAGCCAATATCCAGAACTTGAAAACCGATCGTAAAACCCAATAAAAATGAAACCCAAACCCCAACGACCTGAGAATTCCTCCGGGCCAGGAATACAGGTGATTTTTAACTGCTGATCTTGTCCGCGACGACTTCCTGCGGATGCCCGTTCCAAATCTTCTTTTTGTTGTTTTCGAGCGAGCTTTATCGGGACGCCTGTCGTACACACGATTATTGGCCGTGAGGCCCGGCTTTCTAAAATCCCAGTATTCTATGACTCGAGCAATTCAATATACCGCAAGAACCCTGCAGTCTTTATTTTCGATATTGACAGGCGCCCTATTGCTGATCACCGTTCTGCCTACGGCAACGAACGCATCGCCCGGGGAGAAGGATCATTTGCCTCCCACGGTCACGATCACCGTTAACAGGGATTATGCCCTTGGCAATGGCATACAGCAGGATAAGATCACCGTGCATTTCAGCCCGGTGCCTCCCGGTACTGCGGTACTTACATTTGTGGTGAACGGCGTATATTTTGGCGGATCGATCGATGCCAGCGGCAACGCTGTTTTTGCATTGGGCAACCCCGCCGTCAGCGATCTTACCGTAGACGTCGTGCTGGATGGGACGACGGTAGCTACCACCGTCATGCATTTTGTGGCCTCTGCAGGCCCCCCGGATCTTTCCAATCCTTTGACAAGGCTGATCGTGGATATTCCGAGCACGACCGCCGACGGGGTCAGCTTCGACCAGGTGCATGCTCATGTGGTCGATGCGAACAGCAACCCGGTCTCCAACGCCAATGTGGTGTTTTTCAGCATTGCCGGAGGTTCTGCAGGCGGTACGGCCGTCCTCCAGGTGGTCGGTACGGGCGTAACGGATATGAATGGGGATATCGTCTTACTGATCCGGGACCCCAAGGTAGGCAACGTAGATATATCGGCTAAAATAGCCGGATTCGATATCAATAATAGCCCGGCCACGGTGCAATTCACCGTGGGAGTGCCGGACCTGACCAATCCCCTGACCCAATTGATCGTAGACAACGGCAGTACGGTGGCGGATGGCGCCAGCACCGACCAGGTGCATGCGCATATCGTTGATGCGACCGGTAACCCGGTGCCGAACGTGCCGGTAACCTTCACGGTGGTCGGCGGTTCCGCCAATGGTACAGCCGTTACGACGGTGGTGGGTACGGGTGTAACGGATGCCAATGGGAACGTGGTCCTGACCATCACCAATACCAAGACAGGTACGGTCGATATCTCCGCGAAAGTAGGGGGTGTCGATATCAATAATAGTCCGGGCACCGTGCAATTCGTCGCCGATGTGCCGGATCTGACCAACCCATTGACTCAGCTGATCGTGGACGTACCAAGCACGACAGCGGATGGTGTCAGCCAGGATAAGGTACACGCGCATGTCGTGGACAAGAACAACAATCCCGTCGCTTTCCAGACCGTTGTCTTCTACAGCGTTACTGGCGGAACGGCGGGCGGCACAGCCGTTATCACCGTAGTAGGTACGGGACAGACGGACGCCAATGGCGACGTAGCCCTGGTGATCACCAATCTCAAGTCGGGAACGGTGATCATTTCTGCGAAGATCGGCGGCGCCGATATCAATAACAGCCCGGGCACCGTGCAATTCGTCGCCGGTCCGCCGGACCTGACCAACCCCCTGACCCAATTGATCGTGGACAATGGCACGACGACGGCAGACGGGACCAGCACCGACCAGGTGCACGCGCATATCGTGGACGCTAACGGCAACCCCGTACCAGGCGTAACGGTGAACTTTACCGTAGCCGGTGGTACGGTGGGCGGCACGGCCGTTATTACCGTGGTAGGCACAGGCGTGACAGATGCCAACGGGGATGTAGTGCTGCTGATCACGAATACTAAAGTAGGAACGACGGATATCTCCGCCAAAGTGGGAGGTGCCGATATCAATAACAGCCCGGCGACCGTACAGTTCGTAGTAGGCGCGCCGGATGTCTCTAACCCGTCGACACGGCTGATCGTAGACAATGGCAGCACGACGGCCGATGGAACGAGCACGGACCAGGTGCATGCGCACGTAGTGGATAAATCGGGCAACCCGGTCCCGGGTGTAACGGTGGTCTTCACGGTAGCCGGCGGTTCAGCCGGTGGTACGGCCATCATCACGGTGGTGGGCACGGGTGTGACGGATGCGAACGGCGATGTGACGCTGGTGATCACGAATCTAAAAGCCGGGGATGTAAACATCTCCGCCAAAATAGGGGGCGCGGATATCAACAATAGTCCCGCCACAGTGAAATTTGTCGCCGGTCCGCCGGATGTGACCAGGTCCGCTACCCAGCTGATCGTAGATAAGTCACCCTCCCCGGCAGACGGCGTTTCCAAGGACATCGTGCATGCACATCTGGTGGATGCCAATGACAACCCCTGTATCAACCAGTCGGTGCAGCTGGATTTCAGCATATGGCCGGGCGGTACGGCCAACGCCAGCGCCCTGTTGAATGGCGGCGGCGCAGTGATGACAGACGCCAATGGAGATGTGATCCTGGAGATCACCAACAATACGGCCGGCACGGTGAATATCGGCGCCAAAGTGAACGGTAACACGATCAGCAACAGCGCCGTGACGGTGGTCTTTACGAATATACCCGATGTAAATAATCCTTTGACCAATCTGTCTGTGACGGCTAACAATGCGCTGGCCGACGGGCAGGCTGTCAACAGCGTGAAAGCACATGTCGTGGATCTGAACGGGAACGTGATGGAAGGTCAGACGGTCGTCTTCACCATCCAGTCCGGCAATGGCCAGATCATTACGACAGGCCCCTGGGTTACGGACGCCAACGGAGATGTCACGATCGACATCGTCAGCAGCGTGGCGGGGAATGTGTTGATAACAGCTACGGTAGGGAACCAGTCCATTAAATTCGGCAGTCCCGCCAAGGTCCGGTTCGTCGCGATCAATATCTACGTTCCGCACGTGTTCACGCCCAACGGAGATGGCGTCAATGATGTGCTGAAGCCTATCCTGGTCGGGATCGCCCAGTTCCATTATTTCAGCATCTACAATCGCTGGGGTAACCTGATCTATACCACACAGGATGCTAATGCAGGATGGGATGGACGATGGAAAGGAGTGGTGCAGCCTGTAGAAACGTATTTGTGGATGGCCGAGGGCATCGATACCGAGGGCAAGCGGGTCTTGCAGAAAGGGATGGTCTCCCTCGTCCGGTAAGCCAACTGATCACGCTATGATAAAATTGTTGTGAAGGTGATGTATAAAATAGTAAATCCAATATCCAGATGAGAAATAGTTACCTACTTCTGATCCTCCTTTTGATAGGAGGCGTCGCCTGTGCTCAGGAGATCAATTTCTCACGTGTGCAGGACATGGCGATCTGGTACAACCAATCCCTCAAAACAGACAAACAAAATAGCCTTAAACTAAATTACCGGAGCGTCAAATATGGCGGTCAGATAGCCTACAACAGCGTGAGCGCCATGTTCGACATGCCGCTTCTTTCCAAGACGGCCAAAGACAAGAGCAACAGCGGTTATTTCAGCTTCAGCGCCGGCGCCGCCTCCGATAAGTCCAACCAGGGGATCCTGAATAACGCCCTGGGCATGCTGGGTATTTCCTATGCCGTGCCCCTGGGTCGTAACGAGACCTATCTCGGCGCGGGGTTCCAGGGCGCTTATTATCAGAGCCAGCTGAATGTGGCGGGCGTTGCAAATGCTTTCGGCGATCAATATGATAACTATGGCCCCATCGAAGGTGCGCCCAGCAGCGACCGCCTTGCTTCGGGATGGTCCTACGGTCACTTCAATGTCAATGCGGGTGTTTCGGTATTCAGTAACGCCCGTTATAATAAATGGTACATCGGCGCTTCGGTGATGCAGGTAAACCAGCCCTATTCCTATAAGATCAAATCGGATTCCACGCGCATGAAGGCGGGCATAGGCGTACAGGGAGGTTACAGATATATCACGAAGACGGAAGATGAAGTGGCGTTCTATATGTCCATGGGCTGGCAGGGGCCTGCCTACAGGCATTATTTCGATTTTTGCTACGTGAAAGCCATTCCCGGCGTAGCGGGTGGCGCAGGGGTCGGCTTCGGGCTGGGCTACCGGTATGACGATGCGCTCATACCCAACCTTGAATTAAGATATCAAAAAATAATACTGGGTCTTTTATATGATGTAAATATATCCAGTATCAACGCAGCAGGCATTACACGTAATGGTATCGAATTGTCATTACGAATGGATTTTTAAATACTAACCCATGAAGAAGGTAATTATTTGTCTGGTGGCCGGTATGTTGCTGACGGCAACATTTCTCCGGGCCGGCATAACGGTAACGCAAGTTGGCAGCACTGCTGTAAAGGCCCTGGTGGACACCATCGTACAGGATACCGTCGTACAGGACAGCGCCAAAAAGTATTCCGACAGCACGGTAAAAGTGGTGGACAGCGGCGGCAGCGTGCAGAAGGTCGTCGTGAAGATCCAGGATGGCAGCGCCAAATCCGAAAAGGCTGCGGCCGCCAGGGACAGTGTCCCCGCTTCCGGGCAGGGCGAGGCTCCCAGGCAGACAGCCGATAAAGCGCAGGATACCACGCAGGATGCGGGCAAGCAGGCGGAAGAAAGCACCGGGCGTCAGCTCGATACCCGCTGGTTCATCGCCCCCCTGACCAAATTCCAGTTCCAGGATTTCGGCATGCTGGAAAAGAACCGTAAAGGATATTTAAGCGATGCCAATACGCTTCCCCTCCAACAAAGGGGCAACCTGTCTTTCGCTGCCTCGGCCTACAAGAACCTGACAGGCCGCCTGTCCATAAGCGCCGACCTGGGGCTTAGCTTCGGGCATGTCACCAACGATAATGTGCTGATCAGCCAGACGAAATCCAAGACCTATAATCTTTTGAATGCGACGGTCTACTACCATCTTCTGAACGCGAGCTACCGCCTGCAGCCCTATGTGGCCATCGGCATCAACGATATCATCAACGACGCTTCGTATGCCAGCGCTCCCATCGGCATCGGGGCAAAATTCAATGCCAAAAAGATCATGGTCACCGGGCAGGTGATGTACGGATATGCGCTCGGCAAGAGCATATCCAATACTACCATGTATTCCATCGGGATCTACCTGCCGATCAAGAACAAGAAACAGAAAAAAGCCGAGGAGGATGAAGCCGCCAATAAGAAAAACGCAAAGAAGGACAGCACGGGCAAGGGCGGCTCCACGGTGAACAATATCTATATTACCATCAACCTGGATTCTCTGCTGAATGCCCGGAAAGGCAGTGACGGCCGCAATGGCCGCAACGGCAACGGCGGAGACGGGGACGATGATGGTGACGGAACACAGGGATCCTCTTCCGGCCGCAAGCGGGGAGGGAATGGGAAAGGCCTGAAAGCCTTCGACCTCCAGGATTTCGATTACCGTGATTTCAGCGTGGATACCATCGACGGACATCCCGCCATCAAATTCAAGGTCTATTTCGAGTTCAACGATTTCGGCCTGAACTCCAAAGCCTTCAGCAGCATCGATCGGATACTTTCCACGATACGCAGCAGCCAGGACCTCGCAGTGGATATCCGGGCCTACGCGGATGACGTAGGCACCATCGAACAGAATAATTTTATTTCCAAGAAAAGAGCGATGATGGTGTATGAATATATGAACAGCAGAGGGGTGCCTGCCGATAAAATGAAGTACCAGTTCTTCGGGAAAAGCTTCCCTGTAGCAGATAACAAAGATCCCAACACGGTATGGCTCAACAGACGGGCCGAGATCGTGGTAATGGAAAAATAAAAGTCTCTGTCCCGGACGGCCATCTCCGGATCGCCCCCGGGATCGAGCAACTAATTTATCCCGGCCTGCAACAGCAGGCCGGGATTTTTTATTCCCCCTTATCCCCTTATTTACAGGCGGAAATGCCAAGAAAGAAATAATTAGTAATGCAATCGATTGCAGATCGACGAATGTATCTTACATTTATTCTGTGCATTTTAAAGAGGAATAGTGAAATGAAAACGATTGCATAAAATTATACCATCTATATGAAAAAAAAGTTTTCACAATCTTTATTCGTCCTGGCCCTCGTATGGGTCGCCAGCTCCTTTCAGCCTCAGCCCAAAAAACCAGCCTACCCCTTTCCCTTCCTGGATCCCACGCTGAGGATCGAAGACAGGGTCGGCGACCTGGTAGGCAGGATGACCCTGGAAGAAAAAATAGGACAGATGATGAATGCGGCCCCGGCCATCAAGCGCCTGGGAGTTCCCGAATACAATTGGTGGAATGAATGCCTGCACGGCGTGGCCCGCGCGGGATTGGCCACCGTCTTTCCCCAGGCCATCGGCATCGGCGCCAGCTGGGATGAGGACATGCTCTTCCGTGTATCGACGGCCATCTCCGACGAGGCGCGCGCCAAGCATCATGATTTTGCCTCCAAAGGCAAACGCCTCATTTACCAGGGTCTCACCTTCTGGTCCCCCAATGTCAATATCTTCCGGGACCCCCGCTGGGGCCGCGGCCAGGAGACCTATGGCGAAGATCCTTTCCTGACAGGCCGCCTGTCCGTACAGTTCATCAAAGGCCTGCAGGGAGATGATCCCAAATATTATAAGACCATCGCTACGGTGAAACATTTTGCCGTTCATAGCGGACCGGAGCCGGAACGCCATTACTTCGACGCCCGGGCAGACGAAAGGGACTTCCGGGAGACCTATCTTCCGCAGTTCGAGATGGGCATCAAAGAAGGCAAGGCCTATTCCGTCATGTGCGCCTACAACAGGCTGTATGGCGAGGCCTGCTGCAGCAGCAACCGCCTCCTGACCACTATCCTCCGGAAGGAATGGGGCTTCGACGGTTATGTGGTATCCGACTGCGGCGCCATCGACGATATCTACAAGCATCATAAGATCGTACCTACGCCGGAAGAAGCGGGGGCGCTGGCGGTAAAGGCAGGCTGCGACCTGGAATGCGCCACCACCTACGAACATCTGAAAGAAGCCGTGGCCAGGAAGATCATCACAGAAAAAGAGATCGACGTGGCCGTTAAAAGATTGTTCACCGCCCGCTTCAGGCTGGGTATGTTCGACCCGCCTGAAATGGTAAAGTATACCAGGATCCCCTATGCTGTCGTGGACAGCAAAGAGCATAAGGAACTGGCCCTGGAAGCTGCCCGGAAATCCATCGTCCTGTTAAAGAATGAAAATGACCTGCTGCCGCTGAAAAAAGACCTTCGTACCCTGGCCGTGATCGGGCCCAACGCGGATCAATGGCAGATGCTGCTGGGAAATTACAACGGTCTTCCGTCAAAGGCATACACGCCCCTGGAAGGCATCCGGGAGAAACTGGGCGCCGGAACGAAAGTATTGTATGCACAGGGCTGTGAACTGGCGGAAGGATTGCAGAGTTTTGAGAAAGTGCCCGCCGGGGCGCTCACGCATGGAGAAAAAGAAAAAGGATTGAAAGCGGATTATTATAATAATAAAGACCTCAAAGGCCCCGTGTTGTTCTCTTCCGTAGACGCTGAAGTAGATGCCAACTGGAGTGAAGGGGCTCCGCGCAAGGACATGAACGAAGATGATTTCGGGGTGCGCTGGACGGGCGAGATCACGCCCGAAGAGACCGGCGACTACCAGTTGGGGATCATCACTACCTGCAACGTTCACCTTTATCTTGACGACAGCGTCATCGCCAACACCAGCTATCACTTCCGGGATGAGTTCAACGATCCCCGGTTGCGGAAATCCGTATCACTGCCCCTCGTGGCGGGGAAAAGATACAGGATAAGGATCGATGCCGCCGAGACTTACGGGGACGCAAGGGTTCAGCTGGTATGGGGCAAACAAAGGGCGAATTCCCGGGAAGAGCTGAAGCAAAAGGCGATAGAGACGGCTAAGCAGGCCGACGTCGTCGTGCTCTGCATGGGCATCTCGGCCAGGCTGGAAGGAGAAGAAATGGATGTCAATATCGATGGGTTCAAAGGAGGCGATCGCACCAGCCTGGACCTGCCGAAAATACAGGAGGACCTGATAAAAGAGATCAGGGCCCTGGGCAAACCCGTGGTATTGGTGTTGCTGAATGGCAGCGCACTGGCCGTCAACTGGGAGGAAAAGAATATTCCCGCCATCGTAGAAGCCTGGTACCCCGGACAGGCCGCCGGCAAAGCGATCGCGGATGTGCTCTTCGGGGACTACAACCCGGCAGGACGGCTGCCCCTGACCTTCTACAAGTCCCTGAAGGACCTGCCCGCCTTCGGCGATTATACCATGGCCGGAAGGACCTACCGTTATTTTAAGGGAGAGGTCTTATATCCCTTCGGATATGGACTTAGCTATACCAGCTTTCAATACGATCATCTCCATGTAGACAAGGAACCTAAGGCCGGCGATTCGGTGCAGGTGTCGGTGGATCTAAAAAATACCGGGCATGTGGAAGGGGATGAAGTGGCGCAGTTATACCTGACCAATATGGAAGCGGTGGTGCCCGTTCCCATCCGCGCGCTCAAGGCATTCAAAAGGGTCCACCTGCAGCCGGGAGAAGTAAAGAGGGTGCAGTTCCTGATCGCCCCCGAAGCTTTTTCCATTATCGACGATAAGATGCAGCGGGTGACCCTTCCCGGTAAGTTCGGGATCTCGGTGGGAGGCGGACAACCCGGAGCGCGGCCGCATGGGACCGACAATGCCCTCAGCGTCGTTATTTCGCTGAAGAAATAGCTGCACCACCTGCGATGCCGTCGGAACGATCCGACGTCCGTCCCTGCTAACCGTTGAGATCCATGATCTCATCCGGCCCTGTTCATTCATAATATTATTTTATGAGACGCTCTTGCCTCTTCGTTTTTTCCTGCTGCCTGACCTGCATAGGCTTCGCCCAAACGATCGCCACCCTGGAGGTCGACCTCTCACGCCCTTCCAATGGATTGGCCATTCCCGCCGAAATTGAGCTGGACCCACTGACCTTTATGGCCGACTCCTCCCTGAGCCTCCTGCAGGTAGAGGGCGGGCGGCGCATGGCCGTTCCTTTCCAGATAGAGCAGGGCGAAAGCCGGCGTCTTCACTGGATGGTCGATCCGGGGACCCTGTCCTCGAAGAAGGCTTTCTTCGAGCTCGTGAAAAAAAGCGCTGCAACTTCGCCCGCGCCCTCCTTCGACCTTATCCGGGCCGTAGCGAAAGACGGCGAACTGACCATCCGCAACGGCGATCAGCATTTATTACAATATGTCTTCAAGACCGTCTATCCCCCGGCAGGCGTCGACACGGCCTACCGGCGCAGCGGCTTCATCCACCCCCTGTGGTCTCCCCATGGACAAACCCTGACTCGTATACAGGCGCCCGACCATTACCATCATTACGGCATCTGGGATCCGTGGACGCATGTTCTGTATAAGGGTGATACCGTGGATTTCTGGAACCTGAACGCTAAGAAGGGCACCGTGCGTTTTGCCAGGTTCGCCTCCGTTACCAGCGGTGCGGTCTTTGCTGAGTACCAGGCCCTGCAGGAGCATGTCGCCCTGAAAAAAGGAGAAGGCGGGGAAGTCGCCATCAATGAGCTGCAGACAGTACGGGTCTATAAACCACAGGACAAAGGGGACTGCTACATCTTCGACCTCACTATCCGGCTGAATTGCGCTACGGAAAACCCGGTCCTGCTGATGGCTTACCGTTATGGCGGGCTGGGATGGCGCGCGACGGAGGAATGGAATAAGGATAACAGCGAAGTGCTGACTTCGGAAGGCAAGACCCGCAAGGAAGCGGACGGCTCGAAAGCCAGGTGGTGCATGGTGCAGGGATCGGTAGGAGGGGACTATGCCGGCGCCGTTATGTTATCCTATCCCGGCAATTATAATTACCCCGAACCCTTGCGGGTATGGCCGGAGAACACCAATGGCAGGGGAGACGTATACGCCAATTTCTCTCCGACAAAAGACCTGGACTGGCCCCTGCAGCCGGGGCAGACCTATGCGCTCCGGTATCGCTGGGTCGTCTTTAACGGACATTTCAGCAAGGACAAGGCGGAAAGCGCCTGGCAATATTTTTCCACGCCGCCTAAGATCACCATCCGAAAACTGTAAATAATAGCCATATGCAAAAGAAAAGAAAAGCCCTCTCCCGCAGGGAATTCCTGCGATCCTCCGTCAAAGCGGGACTGGCCATCGGTGTATTCCCTTCCATCGTCCCGGCCAGCGTCTTTGGCAAATACGCCCCCAGCAACCGCATCAATATCGGGGCGATCGGAACGGGCCGCATCTCCCGGATCCATGATATGCCGGGTGTATGGAAATATGACCAGGCAAGGATCATCGCCGTTTGCGACCTGGACTCCAAAAGAGTGGAGGCGGCAAAGACACTCATCAACGATACCTATTCGAAAAAGACCGGCCAGCCCTATGACGGGGTAAAGGGCTATAGCGACCACCAGGAATTGCTGCTGAATAAGGATATAGACGCCGTGTTGATCAGCACCCCGGATCATCAGCATGCCCTGACGGCTATCCACGCCGTGAAGGCCGGGAAGGACGTCTACCTGCAAAAGCCCGCCAGTCTTACCATTTCGGAAGGAAGGATCCTGAGCAACGTGGTCAAAGGGTCCGGGCGTATCTTCCAGATCGGCAGCCAGCAGCGTTCCTCCTCCCAGTTCCGTTACGCCGCCGAGCTGGTACGCAATGGACGTATTGGAAAACTGACCTCGGTCTATGTCGGATTGCCCGGTGATCCTTCCGGTGATGAGGAAAAAGAAATGCCGGTGCCGTCCAACCTGAATTATGACGCCTGGCTGGGATCCACTCCCAACGTATATTATACAGAAAAAAGAGTGCATCCGCAGGCAGGCTTCGACCGCCCGGGATGGCTGCGCTGCGAGCAATTCGGGGCAGGCATGATCACCGGCTGGGGCGCACACCATATCGACAGCGCTCACTGGGGCATGGATACCGAATACACCGGACCGGTAGAGATCTGGGGACACGCGGACTTCCCCGCCAAAGGGTTGTGGGATGTTCATGGCATCTTCCGGACAGAGGCTCTTTATGCCAATGGCGTCAAAATGGTAGTGAGCAATGAATTGCCGAACGGAATAAAATTCGAGGGCACGAAAGGATGGATCTTTGTAACAAGGGGCGCCTACCGCGCCACGGCCAGCGATCCCATCGCCGACGCCAACGGGGTCAAGCCTTTGGAGGCCAGCGATCCGGCCATCATCCGGTCGGTGATCGGTCCTAACGAGATCCATCTGCCTGTCAGCGATGACCATCATGGCAACTGGCTGGATGCCGTCGCATCCCGGAAACCTCCCATCACGAATGTCGAAATGGCTCACCGGGCCTGCTCTGCCTGCCTGTTGCATCATATCGCCATGAAATTGAAAAGAAAGGTATATTGGGATCCGGTAGCTGAAAAATTCAGCAACGACGATGAGGCGAACAGCATGCTGTCCCGCCCTCAGCGTACACCCTATATCATTAAAGGATAAACATGAGACAGTTCGTTCTATCCATCACGTTCCTGGCCGCTATTAAGGATCTCTCCGGGCAGGTGCGCCTCCTCACCCTGGACCCGGGGCATTTCCACGCAGCGCTGGTCCAGAAATCCATGTATGAAGGAGTGGACTCCATCGTATATGTCTATGCGCCGGAAGGCCCGGACGTAAAAGCGCACCTGGAGAAGATCGACGCCTATAACTCGCGGGAAAAGGACCCTACCCATTGGGTGGAAAAAGTATACCGGGGGAATGATTTTTTCGAAAAGATGATCGCCGGCAAGGCCGGCAATACCGTGGTGCTGGCCGGTAACAATCAAAAAAAGACGGAATATATCCTCCGGTCATTGGAAGCCGGTCTGAACGTGCTCGCGGATAAGCCGATGGTGATCGATCACAGCGGGTTCGGGCGGCTGCAGCAGGCTTTTGCGACGGCCGAAAAGAATAAGCTCCTGCTGTATGATATCATGACCGAGCGCTATGAGATCACTTCCATCCTGCAAAAGCAGTTGTCCATGGACACGGCGATCTTCGGGGCATGGGAAAAAGGAACGCCGCTGAATCCGGCCGTAATAATGACAAGCGTCCACCGGTTGTATAAATATGTCTCCGGCAGCGCGCTGGCCCGCCCGCCCTGGTTCTTCGACGTGGATCAGCAGGGCGAAAGCATGGTGGATGTGATGACACACCTGGTGGACCTGGTGCAATGGACCTGTTTTCCCGGACAATCCCTGGATTATTTAAAAGACGTGCAGGTGGACTCCGCCTCCCATTGGACGACGGATCTTTCCCTGGACGGGTTCAGGACGATCACGAAACTGGATGGTTTCCCTGCCTATCTTAAAAAGGATGTCCGGCACGATACGTCCCTGCAAATCCTTTTTAACGGAGAGATCAACTACCGGCTCCGGGGTATCCACATCAGGACCCGGGCCCTTTGGACCTATAAGGCGCCGGAAGGAGCAGGGGACACCTATTCCTGTGTCCTCCGCGGTACGAAGGCCAACCTCGTCATCCGGCAGGAAGCCGGACAGCAATATAAGCCGGCCCTTTATATCGAGCCCCTGCCGGCCGCAGGATCTCCCGCCGCATTCGAAAAGGCCCTGCGGGATCGCCTTACAGGACTGCAGGCCAATTACCCCGGCCTGGACCTGAAGCGTACGGACAAAGGATGGGAATTGCTCATCCCCGAAAAGTTCAGCGAAGGCCATGAAGCTCATTTTGCCCGGGTAACGGAGGCCTTCCTGGGATACCTGAAGGCAGGCAGGCTGCCCGCCTGGGAAACGCCCAATATGATCGCCAAATATTACACGACGACCCGGGCGCTGGAATTAGCGAAACAACAATTCGTCCCGACCGATACGCTGAAGGGCGGCGTCTACCACTGGAAGGACCTGTCCTTTAAAAAAGAGACCAACGGAAGAAGGGCCCAGCTGCTGGATGCCCAAACGCCTGATCTGTCATCCCTCGAGATCCATGTCACGGAGCTGGAACCCGGTAAGGCGCCCCATCCGCCCCATGTCCATACAGACGGAGAAGAACTGATCATTATAAAAGAAGGCAGACTGAAGGTCACTATTGCCGGGCGATCGCAGATAGCAGGCCCCGGCGGCGTCGCCCTGGCATTCCCCGGCGATAGGCATGGGGTGGAAAATGCCGGAGATCGTAAGGCAAGCTATTATATCATCAAATACCGGTCGCGTTATGGATGGACGAAGAGCTATGCTCATGACACCGCAGGGGCGCAGACGGCAGGTTCGTATATAGTGGATTGGAAAGACCTGAAGATCGATACAACAGACAGGGGACAGCGACGGAATATCTTCGACCGTCCCGGCGGCCTCTTCCGGAAGTTGGAGCTGCATGCGACGACCCTGGATGCGGGCCGTGTGAGCCATGCCCCGCACGTACATCGCCAGGAAGAGATCATCCTGTTGCGAAAGGGAGAGGTAGAGATGCAAATAGGTGAAAATTTCTATAAGGCGGGTCCCGGCGACCTGATCTTTCTCCCTTCCGGCGTAAAACACGCGCTTAAAAATACAGGCAGCGCACCCTGCGAATATTTTGCGCTGCAATGGGATTGATAAGGGCTATTGTTTCCGGCCGATCAGGCTCATGACGTTTTCCTTGTAATTGATCCCTATCGGGATGGTGTGTTTGCCCAGCTCTATGGAATTGCCATAGACCGTCCGGATATGCGCGATGGCGACGATATAGGATTTGTGTACGCGGAGGAACTGGCGGGCGGGCAGGAGCTTTTCCAGTTCGTTCATGGTCTGATGCGTGACCAGGCTGTAGTCGCGGGTATGGATCTTCAGGTAGTCCTTCATACCTTCCACGTAAAGGATCTCGGGAAAACCGACCCGGAAGAATTTGCTATTGGATCGTATAAAAATATGGTCCTGCGTTGATCTGTCCTGTGCTGCCATGACAGGAGCGAACAGTCTCTCCAGCACTTTTTGGACGGCTTTCGAAAAACGTTCGAAGCTGATGGGCTTGAGGAGGTAGTCGATGACGCTGAATTCATAGCTTTCGAGCGCGTATTCTGCATAGGCGGTGGTCAGGATCACCAGCGGAGGGTCTGGCAGAGAGGCCAGCAGGCTCAGTCCTGTCATTCCCGGCAGCCGGATATCCAGGAACAGGAGGTCGATGTCCCGCGTGTTCAGGGCTTCTATCGCCTCCGGGGCTGTCCGGTAAACACCTGCCAGCTCTATCTGGGGAATTTTCTCCAAATGGTTTTGAATGACCTGCTGGGCAAGGACTTCATCTTCGACTATGATACATTTTATCACGCGGTCCTGGATTTGAGGATTAAAGATACGGTGAAAGCGTTCTTGCTTAAGATCGCGTCCAGGGTGTAGGCGTCGGGATACAAGGCTTCGAGGCGCTCCCGGGCGTTCCTCATCCGCAGGCTGCTTTTCCTGCTTTCTTCCTTATCCGTCTGGATGATATCCAGCGCATAGGCATCCGGGTATAATAATTCCAGCAGGCTCCTGCTATTGGAAATGCCTTTGCCATTGATCCGCTTTGCCTGTACTTCCAGGTCGGCGCCCGTGCTGTTCACGACATTCAATACGATCTCTTTTTCGACCACCTTCAGGTTGATGTAAATGAAAGGCTCTTCGAAAGAATTGTCCATAGCATGCTTGAATCCATTCTCGATAAAGGATATGAACAGGAAGGGCTCGATCAGGATGCCGTCCGTCAGCCCCTCCACGGAGAAACGGATATCGGCTTTGTGACGGATCTTTTCAATTTCGATATAGCTCCGGATAAAGGCGATCTCTTTGTCCAGGGGGATCTTCTCTTCGTTGCATTCGTAGATCAGGTAGCGCATAATATCCGCCAGCTTTACCACCACTTCGGGGGTCTTGTCCGATTTCTGCAGGCTCAGGGAATAAATGCTGTTGAGGGCGTTGAACAGGAAATGAGGGTTGAGCTGGGCCCGCAGGTAGCGTAGTTTAAAGAAGGTGTTATCTTTCTGCACCACCGCCAGCATATCTTTTTCATCCAGCGCTTTCTTGATAAAGAAAATGGCTATGGACAGGGACATATTGATCAGCACCCAGAAGGCCTCTCTGACGACCGTCCCGGAAGACCAGGAGAAATAGCTCCGCTCGGCTGGCGACAGGGGGAATTTTAATATCAGCGAATAGACGGCGAAAAGAAAGGTCTCGATGACCAGGGCGGAAAAGAGGCTCATGAATATGAAAAAGATATACCTCTTTCTTACGAAAAGCACTGGCCCCATGGCCCGGGGATATAAGAGATAAGCGGGGAAGACGGCGAGATTGGCCAATAACAATACCGGCCATATCCTGATATCCCCCGGGAATATGCTGACGGAATTGATCAGGGGGTTTACCAGGACAAGGAACACCCAATAAAATACTTCGATCTTATCGGCGCGCTTTCTTAGTCTGTCGTTATCGTATTCCATTTTATTTTAAAACTACTCTCCGGATTGAAGTTCCGGAAAATATTTCGACAAACTGAGAGAGAACTTCGATGAAATGGGCCTTTTTGGCCGCTCCCTGCCGGACGCAGGACAGGATCGCCCGGCTTTTTCTTAATCCAGGTTAATGGTTGCCGGTGGACGATGATCGTAGCTTTGCTGTACAAATTTAAACAACATGAAAAGCATAGTTCATACAGCAGATTCACGCGGACACGCCGACCACGGATGGCTGAACAGCTACCAGACCTTCAGTTTCGCGGGTTATTATAATCCCGAAAGGATCCATTTCGGGGCTCTTCGCGTGCTGAACGACGACGTAGTGGCGGGAGGAAGAGGGTTCGGTTTACACCCGCATGACAATATGGAGATCATCAGCATCCCCCTGGAAGGAGGGCTGGTGCACGAGGATAACCTGGGCAACAAAAAGAGCATCCAACAGGGAGATATACAGGTCATGAGCACGGGGGAAGGGATCTTCCACAGCGAATTCAATGGCGATCCTGCCCGGCAGGCAAAATTTTTGCAGATCTGGGTATTCCCCAATAAGCTGAATGTCAAACCTCGCTATGACCAGATAAGGCCCGACCCGGAAAAAGGGCACAACCAATTGCAGCAGATCGTTTCGCCGGACCCCCAGGGCCAGGGGACCTGGATCTACCAGGACGCATGGTTCCACCTGGGAACCTTCGACAAGGGAACAGACAGCCGGTATGACCTAAAGAAGAAAGGGAATGGAGTCTACTTCTTCGTTATTAATGGCTCTTTTACAGTGGACGGCAAGACACTGAACAAAAGGGACGGCCTGGGTGTATGGGAACTGGAGAATATCCTGTTCCGGGCTGAAGAAGATCATTCCGAACTCCTTGTAATGGAAGTCCCTATGTTAGGGTAAGATCTTAATCCAGGTTAATGGAAAAGCCCTCCGGCCCGACGTAATTTTACATATTATTTCAACCAAATAAAACAAAGACAATGGCACAAGCAAAATGGACTTCAGACCCGTCACACTCAGAAGTGACTTTTAAGGTAAAACACCTGATGATCTCCAACGTAACCGGCAAATTCGATAAATTCGATGTACAGGTAGAAGCCGGCAAGGAAGATTTTACGGACGGCAAGGTCGTCGTCACCATCGATACGAATTCGGTGAACACCGGCAGCGAGCAAAGGGACGGACACCTGAAATCGGCGGATTTCTTCGACGTCGAAAAATACCCCCGGATAGTATTCGTTTCACGCTCGTTCCGCAAATCGGATGATAAGGGAGATTACACCCTGGAAGGAGACCTTACCATCAAGGATGTAACGAAGGCGGTTTCTATTCCCGTGGAATATGGCGGTACGGTCCGCGACCCCTGGGGAAATACGAAAGCTGCTTTCAGCATCGACACAAAGATCAGCCGCAAGGATTTCGGATTGACCTGGAATGCTGCCCTGGAAGGCGGTGGCGTACTGGTAGGAGAGGACGTTCGTCTGATGATAGAACTGGAACTGGCCGAACAGGCCCAATAACCATGGAAATAAATAAGCTACATATTTTGGCGGTGGGCCGGAATGCGGAGATCATGGAAGTCGTTTCCAGGCTGATCAATTCCCATAAGAACTGGGTTGGTACAGCCGTCCTGACAGATGAAGAAGCCATAGCCGCCTGCGGCAGCGAACACTATGATCTTGTTCTGCTGGGAGGCGGGATCACTGAAGAGGAGGCCGTCCTATTGAAGGAACGCCTGCAGGAACAGAACAGCTCCGTCATAGTCATCCGGCACTATGGCGGAGGCAGCGGCCTCCTCGAAAATGAGATACTGTCCGTACTGGAACAGTATAATATCCGGCTGGTCGATGCCGGCGACTGATCCATCGACGAATTAAAAGCAAAATTTATGGCACAACTGATCACCGGCATTCACCACGTGACTGCCATTGCCGCCAGCGCACAGGGAAATCTCGATTTTTATTCGGGGGTCCTGGGCCTGCGGCTCGTAAAGCAAACAGTCAATTTCGATAGCCCCGAGACCTATCATTTTTATTATGGAGATGAGATGGGACATCCCGGCAGCATCCTTACCTTCTTTCCTTACCAGGGATTGGTCGGGGGACGACAGGGGAAGGGTATGCTGAATACCACCAGCTTCTCTGTCGCCCTGGGTTCTCTTAGCTGGTGGCAGGAAAGGTTGCAACGGTTCAATATACCTTTTAAAGGCCCCGAAGAAAGGTTCGGCAAGGAACTGGTGCTGTATTTTGAAGACCCGGATGGCCTGGGCCTGGAACTGGTGTTCACCGACCTGGATAACCGGACGGGCTATACGAAAGGACCCGTTCCCCCGGAGCACGCTATCAAGGGTTTTTATAGCGTAGAGATCTGGGAAGAAGGGTATGAGCGGACGGCCGCCTTACTGACGGAACAACTGGACCACCGGTTGATAGAGGAAAAGGGCAACCGCTTCCGCTTCGCAGCGACGGATAAGCCGGGTAGTTATGTCGATATCCTTTGCATGCCCGACCGTTTGAAAGGGCTGGCCGGCAGCGGCACCGTACACCATATCGCATTCAGCACACCTGACCAGCAGTCTCAGCTGGAAGTGCGGGAACGCCTCCTGAAAAGAATGGTCAACCCGACTCCCGTATTGGACCGGAGCTACTTCACTTCCATTTATTTTCGTGAACCGGGAGGGGTATTGTTCGAAGTGGCGACAGCCGTACCTGGGTTTGCTACCGACGAGACCCC
>Ga0307517_10000913_pt1 | contig 50096 bp, 59 predicted proteins | sample 23_EM_MG_FD_194515 | JGI IMG/M metagenome (GOLD analysis project Ga0307517, IMG submission 194515) | Populus trichocarpa ectomycorrhiza microbial communities from riparian zone in the Pacific Northwest, United States - 23_EM | ecosystem: Host-associated > Plants > Roots > Unclassified | place... | reverse complement strand
CTTAACAGGTGCATCTTGGCGATCAGGATAGTAAAACACATCGTGACAGCGTTTGAAAGAAGAGAAGTGCCTAGGCGTAGGATCAGGATGGCATTAGACTAAGTACACGATGCGTCCGGATGAAAACACGGCGTCAGATAGAGTCACAATCGGATCAGGACGCGGCATATATAGGGCATAAGATCAGGAACAGATGAGCAGGTGTCAGGAAGGGAGAGATGCGGATCGTGGGATCCGGACAAGGTCGGCAGGGTGTGAAAACATTAGGACGCGAGATCTGAAGATGAGTGAAACCCTGACGTTCGCTGAGAAGGAACCGGCATCAGGGCGGGAGAGTCATAGATCCGACACAGTCAGAACGAAATAGCGGAGGACCCGACGCAGTAGGAACAGAAGAGTCGGAGATCAGGGGAAGTCAGGAGGTAAAAGAGGAGCACCAGACACAGTCAGGACGCACAGGACGTAGGGGTCCGTGTCCGGATGGCGTCAGGACGGGTGGCGCGAGGTGACGCAAAGTCAGGACGCGAGGTCGATCCGACGTTACGTCCTGGTTCGCGATTAGCATTCCGACGTCCCGGGCGTCGGACGCACGGGGCGCACAGGACGCAAGGTATTATTTTTGCTGATGTGGTGCCCGGAAGTAGTGTGGCAATTTGTCACAAATTTTGACTTAGCTAAATTGTTTTCACATGACTAATGAGTTATTAGTCATCCCCTGTTTATGTTTTACGCTATGACGTCGCTTGACTCACAGTTCTCACATGACTACGCACTCGCGAGTCATTGGTATATTATGATTGGTTGAGTGTTTCAGGACTCACGATTGTGACGTCACATGAGATAATGACTTTCGCACATGACTCATATTATGAGTCATGGGTTTCACGCATGTGACTCGTTTGAGCACATGATTTGGTTTATGAGTTTTGATTGGTTAACGGAATGTTGTGCAATGACTCATATGAGTCATTGAAGGATTTCGCGCTATGACTCATTACAAGTCATAGAGGGTTATGTAGCGCGAGGTGATGAGTCACCAGGGATAGGGTTGTGGGAAGATGCCTATATAAGGCACTTGGTTCCGACCAAGGGATAGGACACGAACCATCTCTCCTCTACCTCCGGCGATTGAAATCTCAACACCACGGGAAATCATCGTCACTATCCCCCACCCACCTCTCTTCCCCCATCATGGCTTCTGCCTAGGGGTTGACGTTAAGCCATCTTCCCTCCTCTCCTGAGGCACGCATGCCTCCCCTCCTTGGGGTTCTCGTTCCTGTTCATCGTTGACACCCGCTCATGAAGTTCGGTTCTCCCCCTTACCCCGCACTTGCTTTGCACCTCGCTTAGCATTTTGCACGGTCGGAAAGCTTCTCGCTTTGTTCACGGTCGGCGATATGGCGTCCGGACTCTCGGTCGAAGTAAGGCTGCGGTTCTGCTGGGCTTGTACCTCTGATGGGGAAAGCTTCGGTTAGTAACATCACGGTCCCGCTCGGTTTCGCTGTCGTCCCAAAAGCCCTTGCTATGGCCCGTTAGTCGGTTGTGGCTAGCCCGCTCGCGATCCTTCCTCCACCCCCCTCCCGGTTCCGTCCGCTGGCACCGTACTGCCCCATAAGCTGGCACCTTACTGCTAATCCTCCTCCCCGGCTGGCACCCTACTGCTCCCCACCGGCTGGCACCCTACTGCTACTCACCGGCTGGCACCCTACTGCTCATCATCGTTGGCTGGCATCCCCTCTGCCCGGTGGCTCCGCTCGCCCACCTACCTCTCTCCCTCCTGCGATTTACTCTACGGTCGCAAACCTCGCTTAGGTTACGGTTGATCATGGTATTGCACTGCCTCCTTGGTCTCTCCTAAACGCCGACGCGTCGCCACGCTCCGGTCAGTCCCCACCGTGAACCGGCCTGCCCCTTACGGCGACTAGCCGCGGGGCCTTTTGATTAGGCATATTGGCAATAGTAGTTATACCTAGGCGTTTCGTTGATTCTTTTGTTTGTGTTACCTGGGGGCCTGCTGAAGGGTTTGGGTCTCTCTCCTGTACGTTTCTATGAGATGTTTCCCTACGTGTCTGAGGTGCGAGTCTTAGGTGCTAGGCGGGGGAAGTTTCTTCTATGGTCTCGGGGGGTTTGATTTTTCCTATGACGAGGTGAAGCGGGCGGGATGACGTTTGCTTATAGGTTTTTTATCTCCATAGCTAGCGCTGCATGAGTCTTTTGTACCTTTAAACATAATAACGATTTGATTACAAAAAAAAAAACAAAAAAACAACCAAGAGATAGGCCCACACGAACCATCTCTCCTACACCTCCGGCGATTGAAATCTCAACACCACGGGAAATCATCGTCACCATCCCCCACCCACCTCTCTTCCCCCATCATGGCTTCTGCCTAGGGGTTGACGTTAAGCCATCTTCCCTCCTCTCCTGAGGCACGCATGCCTCCCCTCCTTGGGGTTCTTGTTCCCGTTCATCGTTGACACCCGCTCATGAAGTTCGGTTCTCCCCCTTACCCCGCACTTCCTTCGCACCTCGCTTAGGATTTTGCACGGTCGGAAAGCTTCTCGCTACGCTCACGGTCGGCGTTACGGTGTCGGACTCTCGGTCAAAGTAGGCCCCGGCTTGCTGGGCTTGTACCTCTGGTGGGGAAAGCCTCGGTTAGTAACATCACGGTCTCGTCCCGGTCTCGTCGTCGTCCCAAAAGCCCTTGCTATGGCCCGTTTGTCGGTTGTGGCTAGCCTGTTCGCGATCCTTCCTCTACCCCCCTCCCGGTTCCGTCCGCTGGCACCGTACTGCCCCATAAGCTGGCACCTTACTGCTAAAAACTCCTCTCCAGGCTGGCACCCTACTGCTCACCCCCCACCGGCTGGCACCCTACTGCTACTCACCGGCTGGCACCCTACTGCTCATCATCGTTGGCTGGCATCCCCTCTGCTCGGTGGCTCCGCTCGCCCCTCTCCCCCTCCGATCGTTCGGCCTCTCCTCGGTTACGCCTAGTCGTGGTATAGCACTGCCTCCGTGGCTTTGTCCAACGCTTGGGAACGATGTAATGACCTGCCCGACCGTACATCATGGTTTTTGGTGGGCCCTCAGCCTATGAGTTTTCCCGTGCCGGCGATCATCTATCCTCTCCATCAGGCCCCGAAAGGGCCTTAGAGCAGCCGTCGTTTCTTTTGTTTTGGGGAGCCTGCGGAAGGGTTTGGGTCTTTCTACCTGTACGTTTCTATGTATTGTTTCCTTACGTGTCTGGGGTATATTATCTTAGGTGCTAGGCGGGGGAGACTTTTCCTATGGACTCGGGGTGTTTGATTTTTCCTATGACGAGGTGAAGCGGGCGGGAAGACGTTTGCTTATAGGTTTTTTATCTCCATAGCTAGCGCTGCATGAGTCTTTTGTACCTTTAAACATAATAACGATTTGATTAAAAAAAAAAAAGAAAAAAAAAAACGACCAAGAAATAGGCCACGAACCATCTCTCCTCCACCTCCGGCGATTGAAATCTCAACACCACGGGAAATCATCGTCACTTTCCCCCACCCACCTCTCTTCTCCCATCATGGCTACTGCCTAGGGGTTGACGTTAAGCCATCTACCCTCCTCTCCTGAGGCACGCATGCCTCCCCTCCTTGGGGTTCTCGTTCCTGTTCGTCGTTGACACCCGCTCATGAAGTTCGGTTCTCCCCCTTACCCCGCACTTGCTTTGCACCTCGCTTAGCATTTTGCACGGTCGGAAAGCTTCTCGCTTCGTTCACGGTCGGCGTTACGGTGTCGGACTCTCGGTCAAAGTAGGCCCCGGCTTGCTGGGCTTGTACCTCTGGTGGGGAAAGCCTCGGTTAGTAACATCACGGTCTCGTCCCGGTCTCGTCGTCGTCCCAAAAGCCCTTGCTATGGCCCGTTTGTCGGTTGTGGCTAGCCTGTTCGCGATCCTTCCTCTACCCCCCTCCCGGTTCTGTCCGCTGGCACCGTACCTGCCCCATAAGCTGGCACCTTACTGCTAACCCTCCTCCCCGGCTGGCACCCTACTGCTCCCCACCGGCTGGCACCCTACTGCTACTCACCGGCTGGCACCCTACTGCTCATCATCGTTGGCTGGCATCCCCTCTGCCCGGTGGCTCCGCTCGCCCACCTACCTCTCTCCCTCCTGCGATTTACTCTACGGTCGCAAACCTCGCTTAGGTTACCGTTGATCATGGTATTGCACTGCCTCCTTGGTCTCTCCTAAACGCCGACGCGTCGCCATCTTCCGGTCAGTCCCGACCGTGCACCCGCCTGTCCCTTCCGGCGACTAGCTGTGGGGCCTTTTGGTTAGGCATATTGGCAATAGTAGTTACATCTCGTCATTTCTTTGATTCTTTTCCTAGTGTTACCAGGGGGCCTGCTGAAGGGTTTGGGTCTCTCTCCTGTACGTTTCTATGAGTTGTTTCCCTACGTGTCTGAGGTGCGAGTCTTAGGTGCTAGGCGGGGGAAGTTTCTTCTATGGTCTCGGGGGGTTTGATTTTTCCTATGATGAGGTGAAGCGGGCGGTTGTTATTGGGCTTATAGGTTTTTTTCTCTTCATAGCTAGCGCTGCATAAGGCTTTTTGTACCTAAAACAAATAACGCATGATTACAAAAAAAAAAAAAAGACCAAGGGATAGGACATGGACCATTGCAACAACACCTCCAGCGATTGAAATCTCAACCCCACGAGAAATCATCGTCACTTTCCCCCACCCACCTCTCTTCCTCCATGATGGCTACTGCCTAGGGGTTGACGTTAAGCCATCTGCCCTCTGGTCCTAAGGCACGCCTGCCTCCCTTCCTTGGAGTTCTTGTTCCTGTTCATCGTTGACACCCGCTCATGAAGTTCGGTTCTCCCCCTTACCTCGCACTTGCTTTGCACCTCGCTTAGCATTTTGCACGGTCGGAAAGCTTCTGGCTTCGTTCACGGTCAGCGTCACGGTGCCGGACTCTCGGTCGAAGTAGGCCTCGGCTTGCTGGGCTTGTACCTCTGATGGGAAAAGCCTCTGTTAGTAACATCACGGTCCCGCTCGGTTTCGTCGTCGTCCCAAAAGCCCTTGCTATGGCCCGTTTGTCGGCTGCCGCTAGCTTGCTCGCGATCCTTCCTCTCTCCTCCTCCCGGTTATGTCCGCTTGCACCGTACTGCTACCATCCTCTCCCCGGCTGGCACCCTACTGCTTATCACCGGCTGGCACCCTCCTGCTACCCACCGGCTGGCATCCTACTGCTACTCACCGGCTGGCACCCTACTGCTCATCGTCATTGGCTGGCATCCCCTCTGCCCGGTTGCTCCGCTCGCCATCTACCCTTCCGATCGGTTGGCCCCTCCTCGGTTACTCCTAGTCGTGGTATAGCACTGCCTCCGTGGCTTTGTCCAACGCCTTGCATCGATGTAATGACCTGCCTGACTGTACAACATGGTTTCGGTGGGCCCTCTACCGGAGTTTTCCTATGTCGCCGATCAACAATCCTCTCCCCGCAGGCAGCGTTTCTGGCCGTTAGAGTCTTTTCATTTGTTTTGGTCAGCCTGCGGAAGGGTTTGGGTCTCTCTACCTGTACGTTTCTATGTATTGTTTCCTTACGTGTCTGAGGTTTTCATCTTAGGTGCTAGGCGAGGGGGACTGTTCCTATGGATTCGGAGTGCTTGATTTTTCCCATGAAGAGGTGAAGCGGGTCGTGGCTATTGTTTATAGGTTTTTTTCTCTCCATAGCTAGCGCTGCATGAGGCTGTTTGTACCTTAAAACAAATCACGCATGATTACAACAAAAAAAAAAAGAAAACGACCATGGGATAGGATCTTCACGCAACCATCTAAGTAATACAACACTTGGATACTGGAGCACAGGCCAAGCCCTTTGACAGTGACCTTCCCGTGGTGCAAGATATGCTATCCTATTACTCTACTTCTTACGCAAACCCCTACCGCTCGAACATGAGCACTTAGTCCTCTAGCGATTGGACTTTGTACCTTCCGGTCTCATGATGATAAGACTTCCTCCAACGAGACTATGAAGATAGTCAACGATATCGATACGCACTACGATTAGTCGTTCCCCGTTTAACGAAATCCCGACGGGAATGTGTTTGTTACACAATTGATGAGATGATGGTGAGATTTACAGAACGCTCAGTTCATACAGTTATGATGCGAGCAAAGCCTATTCCCCAAGGCTTTAAGATGTTGGCTCTTTGTGCAAGAGGTTATACTTATGCTTTCATGTTTACCTCAAGAGTTGATAAATTTTCTGATTTAAATGACTCTTTATACCAGGGGCAGAGTAAACAGATCCTATCTCCTACTTCTCATGCTGTTTTTCAATTAATGATGTCGCTTCCCTACACTACACATCGTTTTATCCTGTATTGTGATAATTATTTTTCCAACATACCTCTTTTTAAGGCACTTCGTGAATATTCTATTGCGGCCTGTGGTACAGCTAGGCCAAATTCCTCAAAATACCCCCGCACTCTTAAATTCAACAAGCATACCTCTCATCTGCCTTGGAATACACTCTCTGGTATAGTGTTGAATGATGTTTTGGCAATTGTTTGGCAAGACAAAAATGTGGTTAGATTTCTAACAACATATCATGAATGTACGGGAAAGATAGAAATTTTGCAATTCGCTCACGAAGGCGGCCACGAATTACTCCTAACAACAAAGATCTAGTATAAGCTGGGTGGGGGGATCAACCTATTAGAGAGATGAGAATACCACTTCTTTCAGTCAACTATAATGACTATATGGGGGGGGGTGGATATAGCAGATCAGCGACGAAGTTACTACTATACACAGCTTCGTGTATGCCGTAACTGGCTTCCGCTCTTCTTTTGGTTACTTGATACTACGGTCATTAATTCTTTCCTTCTTGCACAAACCTATCTGCATAATCCATTACCTCCTTCCACCTCCCTGTCCGCTCTCCCCTCTCAATCACCTTTAAACCCACATTTACAGACACCTAAAACCTCTAGGTTAGTCTCAGAATACTTTCACTGATTTTTCCTCCTGCAATAGAACTACCACTAATAATATATATATATAGTTCTACTACTGACACTCGAGATACAGTATGGAATAACCATAGTTTTTTCCGGACAAGGCTGGCCTGGAACTTTGTATTGGAGGGATTTCACCATACAAATCCTTCTTCTGCCTACTCTCATTACATAAATCCCTCGGCAACCTCGCAGTCCGGTACACAGCAATTTTCTCCCGGAGTCATTTCAACTCAAAGTTCTAAGAAAAGGGGTTTTGGGACCTACATTACCAAGAACTTTGAACTTGATAGACAACGGTTACTCCCTGGATCTCATACTTTGGAAAAAGCTGCCAAAAGCAAAACCTTTGTCTATTTTGTCGCTTTCTTTCTAAAACCCCCCAGTTCACATCAGTATTTAATGACCCTCAAGGCCCAGAAGGCCGTATACACTATACTGGTTTTCAGTGTTCTCTATGCCAGGTTCCTTTATGCAAAAACTTTTGTATGTGATTGTATCATGATCCAAGGTTCATAGGTGAAAAATAGGCGTTTGGGGCGTTTAATTCTTTTTCTCTTTTTGGATTGGTCTCTCTATTAGGTCCTTCTTTTATGGCATCGCGTATTTTCTAGTGCGTTGCAAGAATGGTTAATCATGCGTCGCTCTTTGCGCTACGGCACGCTAATTTTCCGTGAATTTCGGCGTACGAACGAAGGGATTCTGGAAGTGCGCCCGACTTTTGCTGCCCTTACAAAAAAAGCCACAAAACGCGTTTGTATGGGGAAAAACCCTAGTTACCATATATGGGGTGCGCCCGACTTTTGCCTACACCCGAGTACTCGAGTACTCGAGTACTGGTACCTGGGCGCGGTCTGATAGACGATAACTGAAAAATTTGCCTATTATCGCATGATTCTATCCCGAGCCCTTGTTACAGCTGTCGTGGACCGGTATCGTAGCGTGTGTGCTCGAGTATCACACACCGTTACTATAGTACCAGTATCATACTTTCCCTGATACCACTTCGCCCACCATCAACTTAAACCCCCAATCGAAATCTCGGAATACGGTATCTACTTCTTTTTGCCCCTCCCGCTACAGGCATGCGTGACCAAGAGCCCCCCACCATCCAAGAAGGGATCAAACCAAATCTAGCCCACCTCGTCTGGAAGATTCGTTGCTTCTATTTTCCGCCCCTATTTATTTATTTAGTTATTTTAGTCGGTCGTAGGGTAACATGACAAGGGATAGTTCCTTGAGATCTGTGCTGCTGTGCTCGTGCAGATGTGATTGCAGGTTGGTGGTGGGCTATTAATATTTGGAGGATGTTTTAGATGATGACGCTCTATGGCGGAGGAGGAAAGAAAGGAAGACTCCGGTGATAAGGCCGATTTCTGCTTGCGTGATCATAATACAGGTGGTGATAAGGCATGAGTGAGTGGTGCTGTATGCTACAGGTATGATACCCGGTATCAAGGCCTCGGGCTTGTGAAGGTACTGTGTGATAGGGAGATACGAGTACGGAATTTTGGCTATGATATGTTTTTTTTTTTTTTTGCTTGGGGTAGGTAGGGTCTTGAACGAAGTGAGTTCACCTGGTAGGGTTGGGTTTCCAGCACCATTTTGCTGGGTTTTTGGAGTGGTGAAGTGGTGGTGGGTGGAGATTACCGTAGATGCCAAAGAGACAAGGAGAACTGTGTTGCGTTGTGCTCGCAGCTCACCGGTAGGCTTGCATTTGCAGAGCCCTTCTCGGGTCCGCAACTCGGGAGAATCCTTGAGTGCGAGTGTAGTACTGTACGAGTACTCGAGTATTCCAAATTGCTGCTGCTATTGTATTGTAAAACATCTACTTGCACTAGTACTCGTGCAGTACTCGAGTACTCGAGTAATACGCTACCCACCATCTCGCATCCGAAGACCCCGAAACCAGCGTAACTTTGTTTGTCTCTTTTCCCGTGAACAGCCACACGAGAAAAAAAGCACAAAAACTCGCCCACCTCGGGAAGTCCCCCGCACTCCAGGGTGCCGCAGCATCCATCAAACCAAAACAAAGCTTCGTGCTTCAAAGTACCCGTCTCCAGTCTTAGGTTTACCCGTGCGGTGGTTGGAACCCTGCTGCGCATCTAACAAATACTCTAGAGTTTCTGTGCCCAACTGTTGTGACTTTGGGGCAGAGATCCCATTAGCTTTTTCCATCTGACCAAGGCTGACGGGCATTACACGTCATTGGCGTTGGCATTGTAGTGGGCCGGGGGAGGGTTCAAAAGAAAAGGTGCTCGCACTTTTTTTCCCCTCTCCTTTCGCTAGACTGGGCTACGGGTTACAGTATTCTTTTTTTCGTGAGGGAAGCACACCATTCACCACCCACCGCCCACCACCACACTTGCACCACCACCGCCGCTACAGGAGACTATTTGAATACGAAGGGTGCGCCCGCGAAGGAAAGAAGAAGAAGGAGGGGGGCTTTTTCTTGTGAATTTTCCGGGAGACGAAGATGTCAGAAGCGGTGGTTGATAAGATCGAAAGGGGGGTTTCGAGGGTTGTTAGAAGGGATTATTAGTTTGGCCCCCCCTTACGTGGTCTCTTCGGTCGTCATCGTGAGGATCAAGAGGGCTAATGATTGATCGGGTGTCTTTTTTTTCCCTTTTCACAGCAACGGATGCTATTATGACTGCTACTCTAGCTGGGATGACTGGGGGCGATGGGTAGCTTTAGCTGTTATCATTACATTTTTCTTCATCGTCATCGCTTGTTGCGGGTACTTTCGCCTCCTTTCCTCTTCCGTCTCCCACCACTGACCTATCTCATAGACTAATAACCTCCCGTCGCCGTCGTCGCCTGGGCATGCAACCAGTATACGGAACCGCCTGGATGGCCCCACCGAAATACACTCCGCACGACGTCCACCAATTCCAGACCTACCCACCACAACACTACCCCCCTCAACAGTCAGGCCCTTACGCGCAATACTACGCACCCACAGCCCCAGCGCCGCCATACTACCCCAGCCGGCAGAATAATGTCCCCGGTGCCCCGGGACTTGCTGGTGGGAATTATCATGCTGCCGGCACGGAAGACACACCCCAAGGACAACGAGGACAAAATTTCTCACCACCGCCGGTGCCGCCGAGAAGTTCTGAGCCGGTCGCGCACTCGCCCGTGACTGGGCACCAAACTGGAGAAACGGTGTTGACGCATTCTACGGGCACCAACAATCCGTATTATGTCCCACCGAGCGGGATGCCGCAGGCGCATGTTGGGGGGAAGGTGTAGAGTAGGTGGGGTTGTACATCTGAACAAGGGTCCTTTTTTGGAAGAGAACTATTTTTTCTCTTCTCATTTTTCGTTTTCTTTTTTCTCTTCCTCACTATCCTTTTTCCTTTGTTTGGGCTGGGTTGGGCAGGTTGGTCGGTTTACCTGGTGGGCTTGGTGTTTTTTCTTTTCTTTTCTCTTCTAATTCTCGCTTTTCGACCGGGTGAAGCATGTTGATCCGGCGCAGCAAAACCAAAGAGGGTGTTCTCCACCAAGCGGACACATTCGTTCACTCACTCACCCATCCATCGATACGCATGACGGAAATAGAGAGAGAGGCCTTAGTCATCATTCTATTCTCTACTAGCACGCACGCCCGGAGACTACTACTAATTGTACCGGTGGCATCCAAAAATTATTATTATTCAATAAATCTGTCTATCGAGAACGTGCTGTATTTGCTCGCATTTGTTCATCTTTGTGAAGAAAGGGGTCACCTGGCATTGCGTGGCATGGCATGGCGACATAGTGGCTGTGCATGAATGATACCACAAGGAGTAGCGAGTGTCTCAGGATGTTTGAGCACCGGGGTTTTGCAGGCGTGCAGGCGCTGCGGAGGGATAAGGTAGGGCTTCTTATGGAACTGCGGGGGGTTGTTTCTGGTGTTGGTGCGGTGGTCGTAAGCAAGTTTAGAAGGGTGGTGGGGGGTGATTAGTGAAGCTTTTGTTCGCACCCCAGCGGGATGCTTAGTTTACCAATAGAGTGGGCTTTCTCGAGTAGACTGCAGACAGAGCGAGGGATAAGTCATCTGGGGTAATTTGGAGTTGGGAATTATCGTAGATTTCATTTCGTTGAGTCCTGTACGGTACTTACTCGCACAGTACCGGTCCCTACACTGCACTCCATAATCAGGAGCACGGTACGAGTACATGCTGCACTCACGCTACTGGGTTGAAGTCGCAGTCTTTTTCTTTTTTCTCCCTTCCCAGGAGGAGTTAACGTGGTAAAAGGGACAGAGTACTGCCGGTATACCGATATGACTTTAACCCAGCTACATGAGTACTGGCATTAAACGGCGAGTGTGTGAATTATCCTCAGTGCACGGAAAAGGTGTATTAATAAGATCCCCTACTTGAGTACCGGATTGTAGTTAATAATCTTGGCCGAGCTCCGATTTGTATCCTGTCAAGTGAGCTAGTGGGTTGGATTTTTGCCACAATACTTGAGTAAGCTATAGTACCGGTATAATACTCTGGTATGATAGAGAGTGGAATGGATTCTGCACAGTGCTCGAGAGTGTTTTTTCTTCTCTCGCGGGGGGAGGTGGGGTGAATTGCTGTGGGTGGGGTGCCAGATGCCGCGATGCTGTATGTTGCTGACATCTTATATTGGTTGTGTCCTGTGGCTGCGGTAGTGCCTGGCCTGGATTTATCACGATAGCGGAGAGGATTCTGGATGCGTAGCGGGGCTCTTCAGACGGGATGGAGGAATGGTGGAATTGGCGGGGGCGGTGGACCAGGGGTATTATGTGCAGGCTGGGGTGCTTTGGACGGGTGATCCATTCAAATTTGCCTTTGGCAGTTACGATGTGGTGGACTCTTATTGTAAGGAGCGACCTAGGATAGCGTTTGTGGGCATTATATTCGCTGGAGCATGGGGAGTGGGGAGGGGGTGAGACAATGGTACTGATAATGGTTTGATCGGGGAGAAAAGAGATATATGAGCAACACGTCAATAACAAACATATTACATTAACGCTGACCAGACAGACAGACAGACAGATATAGAAAATACCTTCCCATCGACAGTAGCACTATCTATTTCTAAACGGGGAGAATCGAACGGGAAACAGAACGGGACTAACGCTTCTTCCCGAGAACTCCCTCCATTCTACGAATCAGATTCTTCAATCCGACTCCCTTCTCGCAATTCGCCTCCAGCCATGCTTCCATCTCCTCCCTGCACTTTCGCACGCTCTTGCTAACGGGCATGCAAGTGCTCTCCTCGTCCATAACGTATTGGAGCGGATTGAGCAGAACATCAAACACAGAGCTCCAGACCTCCGTCTGCCAGTAGCGCTTCAAGGAGCTGGTGATTTTGTACTTTTTGGTTCCACCACCAAGGATATTACCGCGGTCTGCTGTGGTCTCAATGTATTTGCCAAAGAGCATGGAGTGGATGATGGCGGCGAGGCCGAAGTAGTCCACCTGGTAGGTCCATGGCCGGAGCTCGCGCATTTCGGCGCAGTCCTGGTTGTCGGTTTTCCAATCTGCAATGAATTGCACAGTTGGCTGGAAGAGCTTCATGTCTATTCCTCTGCCAAAGTCGATTAGGGTTATTCCCTTTTTGAGCCAGCCATTCGAACCGTCTCGCCGGTATCGTGCGGACCAGGTATTGTCTGGTGTATTTTCGAAGCGAATGAGACAATTATCAGCCTTGAGGTCGCCATGGAGGAGGCCCTTGGAGTGCATTGCCTCGACAGTACGGAGGAGCTCGATGGATAGGAACATGACAAGTTGCTCGTCCATTACACCAGTATTTGTGCCAGTGCCCACATCTGCTCTGGCAATGTTTACCAAGTCGAGGATTGTGCCCTGGTCACGATATTCAAGTAGGAGATATGCTTCGTCCGGGAAAAGGTGCATCTCATGGGCCTTTAGGATTGACTCCACTGGCCGTGAGACACCGAGACGGCGGTGGGCCTGTCGCATTATATAGAACTCCCAAGGTGACGGCGGGTGTTCCATTTTCACAGCCTCGAAGCGCGCTCGTCCAATCATCTTTTTGTTAAGAGAAAGCAGGTCGGCCGCGCTTTGATTATCCGGACCTGCTTCTTCTGCTTCGTCTTCGGCATCGGCTACGATGTTATTCTCCACAAGGTAGACAGGGGCAAAAGCACCTTTCCCCAGCTCACGCTTAATAGTATAAGAACTGCCTCCATCACCTGTGACGAACTCGACAATTGGAGCTTGCGAAATGTTAGCTGTGGTTTTCTCTCCATCACGTTTTGACATCGCCTTCGCGAACCGCTTGATTTCCGGCCCTCGTCCAAGCTTGGTCGTGTGCTCATAGAAGCCTTCATATGTCTTCAATGGTGGTTGAAGCTTGTCAAAGATATTCGCTCGAAGAGATTCATCCATGGGATTACATTGTAGATCTTGGATTATAGGACCCTTCTGGGAGGTTTCTTTCGCCCTCGCCGCTGCCACTGGTTTGGCACCGAATGGTTTCCTCTCCTTTGGTACACGGGCCGGAGTGGCAGATGGAGCAGGCTGGGATGATGCAAGTGGTGGGGGAAGGACAGAGCTATTGGACTCTTCGAAAGGGCTGCTCATTAAATTGTCGTCTATTATATCGGGCATTCTACTCCTACTGGGGGTTTTGGCCACATCTTTCCGCCTAGCGGTGGTAGGTGGCAATGACTCCGTCTTTTCGACAATAGGTGTCATATATGGTAGTCTACTCTGTCCTTGGAATGGGGTTTCCTTTGCAGTATGATATGGAAGACGGGGGGGATCGAAATTATTAGGTGATGGGATGAGTATCTTGTGAGCAGCGGGACGGAGTGGTGAGTCAGGTTCCTCGTCATCAGGTTCGTCTCTGTGGATCACCATTCCGCCTCCGGCTTTGGGCTCATCTCGATGGACAGCGAGCTTCCCAAACTCCGCCTTAGCTGACCCAACCTCTGGACTCCTTTCTACTTCCTCCTCCTCGTTTTCGCGCAGCGGAACGTCCCTTCTCAAGGTAAAGTCGGACCATTCACTCTTCACACTTCTGGCATCTTCAGCGTCATCCTCGCCATCACCACCCTCGGGACTGGATTCCTCTGCACGCCCAACCTGAGTGCCAATTGTGTAGTCCTCGCCGTCGCTCTCCTCCCCACCGCTCTCACTCCCATCATCTTCGCGATCCTCCCCTGTCATAGAAGTTTTCTTCATAGGTTGGTTGAAAATATCATATATTTCGTCTGTTGCTGCTCTGGTATGAAATGTCATTGTGGGGCTAGCAGGTGCTTGCCCTTTTCGTTTTATTTTCCCTCTATTTGGGGAAGGCGAGAGAACTGTCTTGACTTTGATGGGAGCTCGAGACTCCCCCGCTACCTCTCCTCTATGGGTATTCTTCCTTCGTCGCTCCCTAGCTGCCTCAGCTTGCTCCTCGCGTATCCTATCCCAGTCGATCCCATACAGGCCTCTCTTGATCGCTCTCAGTTCATCAAAAGAAAGTTCTTCAGTAGGATTTTCTTCGTCTGCATAAATCAATTCAAGGTTCACAGCAACCCGCTCTGGCCGTTTATTTGAAGGCAAACTAGTAGGTAAAACATTTTGCTGTGCAGGAAGTACATTTTGCTTCGGTAAAGACTGGCAATTGATCGTAAAGAACGGATAGACAGGCGGTATTAGTTCTACTTTTGTAAATATGAGATAAAAAAGATATTAGACGGAAAATGATGACTCGTGGTTCTGTGGGGCTACTTACACTTTCGTCCCTGAAAATCATCATTTTCTCTGCACTTTTCGCTTTGACCCCTTCCTGCTTCAAAACCTCGCCGACCCATGGCCGAGCCTCTATGGCGTTCTCCTTCCTCCTCTGCTCCAGCGTACCAATGTTTTCCCAGCCGCTAGTCGGTTTTTCCGTGGTATTTGGTGCCTTACTTGTGGGAGCTGCGTCTGCATCGGAGAAAATGGCCATCTTCTGCTTCGCCTGTTTTGGTTTTGGCTGCGACGCTTGCGGCTGCTGTTGCGTAGCAGGAGAACTAACAAGTCCTCCGGAACCTAACGCCCCGCCAAAAGGTTTTGCAGCTAAAGCCGGCCTGACTGCTGGCAGCGCAGGGGAGCTGGGCTCATCAGCCGCGGGGGGGTCATACTCTAACCTCTGCATATACTCTTCGAATTTCCTAAGAAGTCTGTCTGTGGGTCTGGCATTGTTTTCCATCCCAGTCTGGTAAATCTCACTAGCCTGCCTCTTTCTACCCATTTTTTCAAGCCAAGCAGCGTACTCTTCGTAGAATAAGGCGAGCCGCTGACCGATATCGTGTCTAGCAAGGTAGGCAAAGGCCTCTCGAGGAGCATCGGAAAAGTTTTGGATATATAGAATCCATAGGCGGAGGTATCTTGGGTCGTTCTTGTAGTGTTGTTCGTGGATGAATGTCTGTGTTGCCCTCTCTAGCAGCTGGAGTAAACCGGAGTCCGTTGAATGGCCAGACGGAAAGGTTTCTTGTGTCCAGCTGACATAACGAACCCAGACTTCTAAAGGGTCATCTAGGTCCAAAGATCCCCGTAACTCTTCCTCAAACTCTGCTTGTTTAGCTGTGTGCTCGGCACGGGCAAATACTGGGTTCGAACGGGACGAGAGAGAAGCGACAAGAGCGCGAGCCGAGCGCCCGGAAGCAAGGGGCTGAATATTTTCTTTGTGAAGTTCGATCTGGTCGAAGGAGGTAGTATCATCGTCAGCCATGATGAGCGCGATTGATGGACTGAACCGAAAGCAGATAATGTGGTTGTGGGTATGGGGGGAGTATGGAGGGGTAAACAGAGATATGGAGCGTATCAACACCAAATTTACCAATTCTCTGCTTTGTTGTTTTTTCTTGTTTAGACAGCCAAGAGCACCGCCACGCGGCTCATGTCCCATTCTAGTATGATACGAGTACTTGTACCTGTGCACTTGTGCAACCACAAACCCACACTCATGAGTGGCTCACCGGCATTCTTTAGCCACAATGGTCCCCTTGGCTGCTTCACCCCCCTTTTGGTTTTAGTGTCAAGCGCGGGAGTGAGACTGATCTTCTTGGGGTCCGCGTCTCCCCCCCAAAATAGGGCACAGTCCGCTCCTCCACAAGACTGGATCACTGGCAAGTAGCCAAGATCCAATCCGCGCACCGAGCATGACATTTCCAGCCCCAACAATACCCTATCCACTCTCATCCGACCTCTCAGATGACTCGGAAGTTCCCTACCTTAAGGGAAAGCCCCCATTTGGTAATAAAGTGCGCCTCCCTACTCCGTCGTCGCCTATGTTCCCACGAGCTGTTGTGGACGACGAGACCCTTGAATACCAACAACAGAGCGCGAGAAGGGCGGCAGAAGGACTTAGAAGGCAGACAAAGTCAACAACTAGATTATCCAACAATATTGAAGGGTTCTCGTCTTCGGAGGAAGAAAACGAGGTAGGCCCGGGGCTAGAGATTGATTCCGAGTCTGAGGATCTTGAAATGGGTGACTATGCGAACGCAGGGGAGGAGGATACATGGCGGGATGGTGATGAGGAAGGGAGAGCGAGGACGAGGAGCCGAAGGGGCTTGAGTTTACAAGGCGGGAATGGTCCTGGTCTTGGTGATCGGTTGGTTATGGCAGATGGTGATCGGCCTGTTGTTAGTAAGGAAGAGAAGAGGATTGCAGACATAAAGGTGATTAGGAGTTTGGCCATTAATGTCATACTGATTGGGCTATGGTGGGTTGGAATCTCTGAGACGAAATGCAGTTCTTGGGTCGCTAATGTGTGTCTCCCCGTTTCTAGGTATCTATTCTCGCTCCTAATATCCATTGTAAGATGGTCTTCTCCACAGTCGCTCTTCTATTGTTGGAGCAGCTTCTAAATCTTATGTGGATAAAGTACAACAAATGGATGTTCGATCCCAAGCACCTCGATTTTAAATTTCCGTTATTCACCACCTGCACGCACATGATTGTCCAATTCTCTCTAGCATCTCTTGTGCTCTTCGCTTTCCCGAAACTACGGCCTGTGGGGTTTTTCGGGAAATCTGCTTCCACCGATCCGCAGCCTGAGGACCCCGAGATAGATCACTTTATGGGAGCAGGGAGTTCTATCGAGGAGCGAAAGAAGCAACAAGCCGGCATTATGACAAAATGGTTTTATGCAACCCGAGTTGGCCCGTGCGGAGCGGCTACCGGGTTGGATATTGGCCTTGGAAACATGAGCTTGAAATTCATTACTCTTGCGTTTTACAGTATGTTGGGTTCATAGTTCACACTGGGATAGCGGAGCAAGGGATATGCTGACGTATATAAAGCAATGTGTAAATCCTCTGCTTTGGCATTCGTCTTGATATTCGCCTTTATATTTCGTCTTGAGAAGGTAACATGGAAATTAGTTGGTGTCATAACTGTGATGACAGTTGGTGTAGTGATGATGGTAGCCGGAGAAGCAACATTCGTACCGATTGGCTTTATTCTTGTGATCATGTCCTCCGCTCTGTCTGGACTGCGGTGGTCACTCACGCAAATTCTGCTATTGAGAAACCCAGCTACCTCTAATCCATTCTCCTCTATATTTTTCCTAGCGCCGATTATGTTCATTTCAATCCTGACAATTGCTATACCTGTGGAGGGGTTTGGACCGCTGAGTGAGAGATTGGCCGAGTTAGCAGCGCAAAAGGGTGCTATCAATTCTGCTGCCATTCTTCTCTTTCCTGGGGTAATAGCTTTTCTGATGGTCAGCAGCGAATTTGCGTAAGTTCTAATATATCCATTCATGATTATAGTTGTCTAACAATCTACAGACTGCTTCAGCGCACCTCCGTAGTAACCCTCTCAATTTGCGGCATTTTCAAGGAAGTCGTTACGATCTCTGCAGCAACAGTAGTCTTCGGCGATCCTCTAACCCCAATCAACATCTCAGGTCTCTGTGTCACAATATTGAGTATCGCAGCATACAATTACATCAAGATCAAGCGGATGCGCCGGCAGGCACGAGAAGAGACCATCGGCGCAGCAGCATACGTCCCAGTCGGAGGTGACGATGAAGACGGCGAGGACGAGGGACTAGCAGAGCAAGCGAAAAGTACAAGCATAGACGGCGGTGTCCTCGGAAATACGGAAATACAGGTTGGTGAATCGGCGTTGAGTCCACGGTTTCCTGGGCCATCTCCCTCACCTTTGGGTGGTAGTGAGCAGGACCGATTACTTTAGACAGATCACTTCTGCACATCCATCACTCTTTCTTGCTAACTCATTAGACTTGTAACTCTTAAACCGTTTCCCTTTGTCTTATTGATACCACTATACGTATGTATATACTGTACCAGTGTGTTTGGCGGGGTTCGGCTCTTTTTTTCCCCCGCACTTTCTATTTTTTTCTCCCTCTTGTTGCACTCTTATCATATTGAGGTTGTCTGCAGTGTGCTTCTTGTACGGTTACCGTCCCCTTCGCAGAGTATTCCTGCTAGGCATAGTCCAGAGGTCGCGCTGGGTTCAGTTCAAGTGGTTGAATATGGCGAGTGATCATGTGTGCACGTGGTGAGCATTTGTGTTGTGCAGAGATTCCAATGAGGCGATGCTGTGGGGTGGAAGGGCGGGAATTGTGCACATAAAGCTGGGGCTTTGGTGAGTGTAATAGAGGTGCAAAGAACGTCACTTGAGCATGTGGAGATGTGAGATAAGCTAGGTTGAGGGCAAAAACAGCATTAACATTGCGCATGATGGTTCAAGACCTACAGGATTGCCACATTTCCCCACGAAACACCATCCCAGTAGACCAAACCCTGAAAGGTAGGAAAAAAACCAAAAGAGAAGCAAGCTGAACTGACACCCGCGGGTGGGATAGCTGGTGGGACGTCGGAACCAACTGGAACCGAGAGAACAAAGAGTGGAGGTCGACCGTTAAGCTGAATCGTCGTTATCGTCTAAAATACCCTTTTGTACTAGGTGACGCCATGTCCCCTCCTATAGCGGTTCTCAGATCATCTAACCGGAGAGGTACCGTCTTATCTTTGCTCCACCCCTGGTTGGTGAGATTATTGAACCGATTGTGAAAAAGGTCTCTAGGTTGAAGATTCAACCGCTGCTGTGAGTGGCTTTTGGGGGTTGGAAACAAGGTCTACATATTCAGTATTAGGAAAAAGAAGAATCTAAGATAAGATAATTATAGATGTTACCTGTCGGCCACCTTTTCTTATCGCTTTGCCATTTAACTAGTCCCAAATTTCCACATATCTGTTTTGTATCTTGGTCTTGCAGTCACACCGAGGGTTTACATTGACTGGGATTGCTGTGGTGATTTTCCCACTGCTGCCTTCTAGTAAGAATTTGACATCGGCTTTGAAGTCCTCATATGGCTTGGTGTATGCAAATTCAAAGACAATTGTTGCCAGAAATGCCCAGGTGAAACAATAGTGTAGTGAGAAACTTTGTACTAGTGTAGTATAGGTACAATAATTGATAATAGAGAGTGAAGATAGCTGATAACCTACATGCCGTGATATTACTTGATAAATTCCACTAAGTGTCCTTCTGGAACTGGAAGAAGATCTCTCCAATTGAATGCTCCAATAACTTCCTCTTCAATCTTTAACATTACTGCACAGTCTGATATGCAGGGGTGAATTTGAGGGGCCATTTTCATAGTTTGTTGACAAATTGCTGAACGGTGCATATATTTACAAGTGGTATATGAATCAATAATTGTGGAAAATATTGTAAATACATACCCTCTTGCTTGAATAGACTGCTCTAATGTGATGAAGCTTTTCAGAGGAATATCCAGAACTTGATATTTATCACGTAGGTGTATCTTGGTGAATTTATTTAGTATCATTGGAGTAGTTGTAGGAGAAAGGAGCTAAGAGTAAAATGACGAGGTGAAGCAGAAAGGGGAGGAGGAAAAAATATATGTGGCAGTTGTGTTTCCCAATAGTGGAGGAGGAGAGAGTAACAGGCAATAGGGTCTACTAATATAGATGCTGTTTTGTTGAAAGATTAGTTAGAGTTTACATCTGAGGACAAAAGTGAATGAGTTTTTCTGCAGCAAGAATTGACATAAAAAAACTTTCACATCAGAAATAAAGTACACAAAGCATTGAACACCACCTATGCTTCTATGAAATCCTTTGAACTGAGTTGCTATGTACCTAAGTTGATGTAACAATTCTATGATTGAACAGGTATGCAACAGGTAATAACTATTGTTTCTGGCATAAGCCAATCTCACTTTCTTATATTAAGAAGGGTGGATGGCCGAGTTTGTAGAATTAGCACAATAGTTCTCTATCATCGACCTGTTCTGTAAGACTATCGCAATAGTCTCGGAACTCGGTTTGGAGGATCTTGTGAAGGAGAGAGAAAGAGTAATTGTCTTGCTGCTTGTAGTATAGAAAAGTACTTAGATGATTGCGTGAAGATTCTATCCTCTTGGCTGTAGCTTAGTTTTTGATAGACATCTTCCCCTAACCCTACCTCTGGTGACTCATCACATTATATCATGCGACCTCAATAACTCATAGCTAGTCGTAGTATATAATTCATTAGTTGACTTTTCTGAGTCAACTGTGCCACTTCTGTTAACCAATCAAACCTATAAAACCAATCATGCCCCCAAATAAGTCACATGCGTGAAACCCATGACTCATAATTGAAGTCAGGTGCAAAAGTAATTACATTATCTGATATTAAAATCATATTATGTCAGAAAACAATCAACTGATTATAACATAATGATAACTCCCGAATAGGTAGTCATATGAGATACTATGAGTCAAGTGATATCATAGTGTGAAACCAACATCCTTTATGACTAATAAGTATTAGTCATCTGAAATCTGGCATACTTAGTCTTGATTTGTGACTGACAAGTATATCTGAAAACTTGGTGTTTCTGTCCTGAAGACAGGCCCACACTGTTCTCTATACGGTAGTTGGAATGAACATGTTAGTCCTTGCCTCCATGATAGCTTTTTATAGAGAATTCTAATTTAACTATCATTGAATTTTGAGCAAATACAAGGGTAGGCACAGAATTGGCCAGTACTTTAAATAAGAGTAGGGTCATAATTCTGGGTCTACAACTTTCATATAGGTTGAGGGTAGTGGCCAGGTGTTAGGCGCACGGACTTCCCATAAGGACTTTTAGGGCAGAGTTACCCTCCCCCGAAGCAGACGAGCTAGCGCAGTCAGAATAACACGTGCCTTCTTACAGAAGGTCACGTGTTCGACCCACACCCACGCTGTAGTTATTATTACTAAACTATGGACCCCAATCAGTCTCCAGGTATTGGCACAAGCAATGGGACCGAGGGGTTTTCGCTGATTACTATAGAGGAAATAATTCTCGATTAACAGCAAGTTAAATGGGAAAGTTTGAACGGTTGGATATGAAGTTATGGCGCTTCAGAGTTAAGCCAACCGATATATGTAGTCTGATATGTAAGACGTAAGCATATGATTACCTGGCATGAGAAAACGTTGATGACAACATGACCGGAAGGAACGACTGGTATGATAGCGAGCTAGGCTGCCTATACAGACTAAGTTCATATGGTATTAGAATCGAGAACCAGTAATGGGACAGAATTACTTGGCCTATGATTAAAGCCGAAGTGGTGTGTGAGGATTCAGGGTCAAACGATGTTTGCACATTCAAGAAAGCATGCCCGAAGCAGATAGGGAGGAACAAGCATGGAGAAGAGATCTGATCAATATAATAAGATTCTACATTGTATCGTTACCAATACTTTGACTATCTATACCGAAGTATACCATTATATCTAGCCTACATTAGTGGTGTCATCTTAACGAGTTCTTCGATATAAAAGGGTTCAGGTCCTAGCTGTTGGAATTCCACACGCCAAAGCTACCACCTAATAGTATATTGATACTTCTTATCGTTACCGAGATGAAGGTTTGGCAGAGACAGTTATACTCTCAAATTGGAGACCCTTTTCGAACCAAGAGCCTTGAGGGCAGCCTTAATAGCACAAGTCTACTCCTGACCTTTCACAAGGGAACTTGGAACAAAAAAACCCAATGATGAGACCTACGCGTTCTGGACAAACCCAGAAAACATTATTACATGCAAAGACCTGACAGCCTTATATCGGCAGTGGGAAGGCGAGGACTTTGTTTACTACGAACTCGAGGAGAAAATAGGTTAGGTCTGGTACGTCTGGTACTATGGCGATGGAAGACGCTGAAGCCCAGACTTTGAGATACTGCAAGTGTAGGGAGGAAACATAAGATAAGATTCCCAGCAAGAAGTAGAAAAGATGGCTTCTGACCCCAAAGCACCTGAGACCATGGAATGGCAACAGGAAGAAGGAGGGGAGGAAGTGTTCTAGGACACCGCGCCGAGTGTATAGACTGCTAGGACACGCTTAGCCAGGTCACACTCTGGTGAACCTGCGCCCCGGTCCCCAAGCTTGCCGATGGGCTTTCTAGCCAACGAAGCAGAAGGACGAGAAGCTCGAAAAGCCCTGTTCCTACTTGCGACCGCATCATGACAGGTTGGATCGAACGTTTGGACAGAATTCTAGGCCAATTCGATCTGCATCTCAAAGAAAGCCGAGATGGGCAGCATCTGTCTTTCAGCTCCCTACCAACCGAAGTACTACTCATGGCCAAGGAACTTCTAAAAGTCAAATCGCAATTGAAGTCTGGTGCCTAGATTGTCGGTCAGGAACTCGACTAAATTGACAATCAAGAGCGGATTCTAGACCAAGAATGCCAGAGGGTCCAGGAAAGCTTCACTTCCATAGTAGTTGAGAGGCTGGGAGAAACCAATGAGTGACAAGCCAGGTATGAGGCTGTCACATCCCAGCTCCACGAGAAAGTACAAGGAACGGAGGCTTAGTCTATACACGGGGACCTACTCCTAGACCGAGAAATCCTCAGGCTGAATGAGCAGCACCAGTGGGAGCTAGAAAATCATGAGATTAGACTTAATCTCATGAAGCAGGAGATGTTATAGGACCAAGAAGGGCAGCAGGCCCGAGATGGTGAGATCTTGGAGCTTAAAGCAATGGTGCAAACCTTGATAGGACAGGCTAAAGGGAAGGGGAAGGCGTCAGATCTGATGCCGGAAGCCTCAGGGGCAGGGGGCGGAAACTGACCACTACCACCACAAAGAAGGGCGGCAGGGGCTCCAGGGGGAAGAGGAGACCCGGATGAGGAAGGAGAAGGATCGGGGGGGAAACCAGGTGGGAGCAGGAAAGGAAGACAGGACAGGAGACCTGCGCCCCAGCCGGTAGATGACTATGACGCGGAAAACAATGCATAGTTTAACATCCTGTCGTGAGTGATGACAGACACCGTGGGACGACAAACGAGAGTCCCAGCGGAACCCCCTGCCCTGTTCAAAAATGAAAAACACAAAGATATGCGCATGTGGCTACTCACATGTACAGATTACTTTGGCCGAAACGGTTGGCAGTGGGAGCACGAGGCACAACGAATCTGATACGCCATAAGGCGAATGGAAGGGAAAGAAGGCGCACCGTTTGCATTAACCTGCCGGCAACAAATCACCGGAGAATTAAGTTACACCAAGCAAGCAGGATACGAGTTCTGGCAGGTCTTTGCAGAACAAGCGTTGCGACGTGTCGGTCCTACCCATGAGGCCGAAAAATCCCTTAGAGAAATGGGGTTTGTCAAATACAATAGTGATATCGGTAGGTTCTTGCTGGAAATGGAAAATCTCAACATCCAAGCAAGAGTCACCGGTATAGCCTGGAGAAAGATGATTGAAGACCAAATCCCCGAAGATGCATTACGAAGACTCTAATTACGAGAGTATGTTGATTATAGGGAATGGTTGGAAGCAGTCAGGACCGTTACCTGTGCGGAGGAAGACTTGAAAGAACGGAAAAGACTTCGAGGGGGCGGTCCCTCCGGCGTGACAAGGGGCGAAAAGAAGAAGTTCGAGGATTCAAGGCCACCCCTAGCCGTAAAGCGAGTAAAGAAGCCGTACTTGGCTGAAGAAAAGGCGAACTATAAGGCTCGGAAGGCTGAGGAAAGGAAGGTGAAGAAAGAAGGGTCGGTGGCACCAGCAGGGGAGGTTAGATATATACTGTGGGTCGAAGCCCACCAGGGGGTCGATCAAAAAGTTGTCCACAAAGGAAAGAAAGACAACAAATGCGCAAGGTACGGAATGAAAAACCACGCTTGGAAGTACAGTTGAAAGCCGGTACAAGTATTGGCTGTATACTGAGGGCCAGCAAAGCCCAAACGACAGGCCTTATTCGCACCAAAGTGACGCCCCCAGGTAGCCACTGTGGCCGTTGATGGCCAGGGCGAGAGCTCACAATGAGTGGTACAAAGGCCCCCGGCACGGGCTTTTGAGGATGATGAGATTTTGTAAGAAGTCATCCAGGTACCAGCAGTGATGGTGACTTAGTATTGAGGTTGCCACCCGGAATCGAAAAGCCTGCAGCGTGGTCGCTGATGGCATCCTACCGGAAGGCTAAAAAACCAAAAAAGGATACTCGTTGCCACTTGACTGGAAAAATGGGTCGTGCGTGCTCACTATGGGAACCTTAAAAAGTCACAAGCGAAGAAAGCGGTCGACGGGACTATATAGAAATAGAAGACAACTATATGTCAAAACAAGGCTTTACTTGTAGGACACGTGAAGGGGGTTCGAAATCCAGGGCAACCTGAATTTCTCTCCAGGTACAACAGCCAGGCAAATAGAAGCCAGGGGTGCTTCTAGGCTGCACAAGGTATATGTTATGACAAATGGTGTCAGAGGGGGTCCCTCCGAGGGTGTTGGGCCAATTCGAAGGCCAAGGTAAGGTAGACTCCCAGTAGGAGACAGCCTCAAAGATGGGATAAGTCGACAATAGAGGACGGCGCATGGTAGTCCCGAACTCGAGGGGTACTCTAGTGAACCACCACTCATGTAATATGGGAACTCCTTGGCAGGAGGTAAAGACCGCTTGCAGTGGGCTGCCCGACATTCAAAGGTTAGACACTTTGTATCAAAGTTTGCCTGAGGAGGCGTCCAGGGCCGAAACCGCGCAGGCGCGATAACAAACCCCCACATTACATAAAGCCATTACGCTGAAAAGATTTGATCAGGAACCGAGCGAAAGCTTAAGACCCGTTAAAAAATCTAAGCATTACGCCTGCCTTGAAGGGAAGGTAGTTATTGAGACAAGAGGGCGAAATCACAAGATAAACGGCCTTCTAGATACGGGTTCAAACATCTTTCTCATGACCGAGGACACCGCACGACGGCTAGATATCCCGACTGAAGCTAGGGATTCACCATTAACAATCACCACCTTTGATGGCGAAACCATACCAACCATAGGAATATTCTACACCCATGCTATTCTGTTGGAAATCGGTGCCAACAGTCCCCGGAGCATGATATCCTGCGAAATTGCCAACCCAGGGAAATATGATTTGATAATCCCCTTCGGGTGGTGGCAAAACGAACACCCTCTGAAAAATATTGCGCACCGAAGTCGATGGGTCTTTCAAGGTGCGAAATGCAAGGCTGACATAGAAGGTGAAGCAGTAGCGGATTTATTCGAGTGGGATGAAACTGTAGCTTATGACGAAGAAGCACAGTATGTAGGAAGGATCAGACGAGAAGAGGAAGGGGGAGTTTAGTTAGAGGCCCTGCCAAAACAATACGGGTAGTACAAGGAGCTTTTTGAAGAGAAAAAAGCGGAAATGTTGGCACATGAAAAGACCTTCAATCATGCCATCAATCATAAGGCAGGGGCAGAACCCGTGTGGGGTCCGATGTACCCAATGTCGGCACACCAGCTGAACGAGCTGGACAAATATATTAAGAAGAGGCTGGCATAGGGCAAAATAGTGGATAGCGAATCCCCCTATGGAGCGCCAATTCTCTTCGTTCCCAAGCCCCATGGAAGTCTACGACAGTGCGTAGACTATAGAAACCTCAACAAACTAACCATCCAGAATAAATACCCATTACGATTCATGGATGAACTCCGCGACTGTGTTGTTGGAGCAAAGGTATATACCAAGCTTGATCTAAAAGATGGATATCATCTTATTCGGACGAGGAAAGGCCACGAACATCAACCAACCTTTCGCAGAAGATACGGACAGTACGAATTCAAGGTCATGCCTTTTGAGCTAGTAAATGCTCCTGCAATCTTCCAGACAATGATGAACAAGATCCTAAGAGAATTCTTGAACCACGGAGTAGTCGTCTACCTAGATGACATTCTAATATACTCCGAAAATAGGGAAGACCATATCAAGCCAGTCCAACATGTCCTTGACCGGCTCGAACAACATGAACTCGCAGGCTTTTTGAAAAAGTCGGTGTTCCACCAGGACGAGGTTGAATTCCTGGGATACATTGTAAAGATAACCGGAGTTACGATGAGTGATAGGAAGGTGAAAAGTGTTCAAAATTGGGCTCAACTGAGATTGGTTAAAGAAGTCGAAATCTTCATTGGATCCGCAAACCTCTGTCCACGGTTGATGAAAGACTTTTCGAAAATTTGCAAACCTATCACTGAGAAGTTAAAGGGGAACACAAAGTATTTTCACTGGGGAAGAGAACAGGAGGAGGCATTTGAGTAGTTGAAGAGAAGGTTTACGATGGTAACAATTTTGTCGGATTTTGACCCAGGAAGGAAAACAGTGGTAGAGATGGACGCCAGGGGCTTTGCGCTTGGATGCGTATTGTCTCAATACCAAGGAACACGGCTTAACCCGCTGGCGTTCCATTCTCTAAAACTAAACAGCCCTGCAAGAAATTGTGAGATACATGATAAGGAGTTACTCGCAATAATGGGAGCGTTCAGAGAATGAAGGCGATACCTCAGAGGCGAAGAAGAGCCGGTCATGGTATACACCGGCCACCAAAACCTACAGTCCCGGTTGACCAAAAAGATATGGAACAAGCCTAAAATTTGATGGGCACAGGAGTTGACAAATTACAACTTCAAAATAGTCTACAGAACGGGAAGCAGAGGCGGGAAACCCGATGCACTAAGCAGAGGGCCGGAGTACCGTCCTGTGGAGGGAGCTTGTCACACTGAACACTCAATTTTGAAAACCTAACACTTTCAAATTTCTGTAATCCATCAAAGACAAAGTGTGGAGATGGCCCTCACCTCAGAACAACGCGAATTCACAAGCATCAGAATAATCAAACTTTGGACAAGGCTATAGTTCCGAGGAAAGAAGCACGATTCATGGCCGGTCATGACATCTATGCCCTGACAGACAGCCTGGTACCAGCAAAAGGACAAGCAATGGTAGAAATGGGTATTCTGATAAGATTGCCGGAAGGAACCTATGGAAGGCTAGCTGCAAGGAGTGGTATGGCTAGCAAGATGGGAATAGCAGTCGGCAGTGGTATAATAGATGCGGATTACACAGGAGAAGTAAAAGTCACACTTCAGAATCATGGCTAGGCAGACTGCTCGTTTAAAGCAGGAGATTGGATAGCCCAACCCATAGTAGAGAAAATGGCAGATGCCGACGCCATGGAAGTAGATGACCTAGGGACAACTGAGAGGGGCAAAATGGGTTTCGGATCAAGCGATGTAAACCCCAAGCAATCCATCATAGGTAATGAAAAAGGACTCAAAAGATTCTTCCTTCACGCAGATGCAAGCGACAACCAATTCTTTGGCTCAACCGATATCGGCTATCACACTCGGTTAATAAACGAGAAAGAAATGTTATCAAGCGCCCACGTCAACGCAGCCCTGAAGCGGACAATGAATGATACATTTCTAGATAAAATCAGGGTGGCTGGAAAGGAAGATGAAAAGTGGCAGGTACAAGGCCGTGAACTGGTCAGGTTACGAGAGAGCGGAAAAGCAATGCTGAACGAATGGATAGAAAAGGACGGGTTACTATACTACAAAAATCAATCATACATCCCTGAAAATGAATCCCTACAGACAGAGATAGCCCAAGGCTGTCATGACCTTTTGGTAGCGGGACACTTCAGACAAGAGAAGACAACCGCAATCGTAACAAGGGATTTTTACTGGAAAGGGCTCGCAGAGTAGATCAGAGATTACGTACAATCCTGCGACTAATTTCAATACAGTAAATCCCCGCGGCATGCAAAATAGGTCTGCTTCAACCTTTGGAAGTACCATATACCACCCGGAGCTCCATTTCGACAGACTTCATCACGCAACTACCGGAATCTCAGGGGAAGACGCAGATAATGGTACTGGTAGACCGGTTAACAAAAGTGGCCCATTTTATTGGCCTCCACGAAAATGCGACCGCAAAAGATATTGTGGACACCTTCCTTTGGGAAGTTTGGAAACTTCATGGGTTACTGACCGAAATGGTGTCGGACAAGGACGTGAAGTTTTCTGGCGAATTTTGGGAATCATTGTGCAAATTGCTAGGAATCAAAAGACGCATGTCAAAGGTGTACCACCCGCAGACTGACGGAGAAATGGAAAGAACCAACCAAGTACTGGAACATTACTTCGGGACATTTGTCAACTATAATGAGAGCGACTGGTACCAATTATTGCCATTAGCCAAACATGCCTATAATAACTGGGCGACAAACGCACACAAGATGACCCCATTCTTAGCCCACTACGGCTTTCACCCACAGACAGAATGGATGAAGGAGAAAGAAGCTCATAACCATGGGGCGACACTGTATGCTCACTGAATGCAGGAAATACACCGCCAGGCAAAACAAACACTGGAAAATATACCCTGGTCGATGAAGAAATATTATAACCAGAAAGAGACGAAACAACGCAGCATCAAGGTTGGCGACTTGGGAATGTTGAATGCAAACAATATACGTACTAAACGACCATCCAAGAAGCTCGGTCTGAAACTCTACGGCCCTGACAAAGTTCTAGAAAGAAGAAGAAGCAGGGCATACAAGTTAGATATATCGCCGCGGTGGAAAATTGATCCTGGCTTTCACGTTTCATTGTTGGAACCCTACCGAGCCTCAAAGAGACCTAACCACGAATAGTGTTCATTACCTGGCGGGGCGGGGTGGGTTTTCACTTTGTGACACTATGGTTACTCCGGCCTGGGGTCAACTCTTGGCCATTCCTCCCGGCCCCATATGACACGGGGCCCTGGCTGGGCAATTGGGCGGGGCCCGTATTTTACTTTCCCCGCTGATTGCTGAGACGGCCTCTGTCTTCTCATCCCCCACTCTTGCCCCTGTGTGGGACCTCACTTATTCCTACAAGTGATATTCTGTGACTAAGCAAATGGCAGGTTGAAATCTCAGGGGTGTTTGGCCTCTCAATTCTGATCCGAGATCACAATTTGAGATCAGAATTGGCTGGCCAAACACCCCCTAATTATTTTGTATGTCTAGTATGATGACTCCACTATTATGATATTCCATATAGCAATCCTGCAACAATCTCAAAAGATAGGATTTGAATATAGTGCTCACATTATCATTATAATTTGGGCTTCTAGTTTGAAATAAATAGTGTTCGGAGATCGCTCCCAGTATCTGATTGTAAGAGTATAATCTAGGTATGTTTCTAAGGACTTCTAAGCATATGATTCCGGGTACATAACTCTAAGTGTATAGTTGAATAGTTATGCATGCACGATTTCTATCTTCCTGAAGATATGCCAGTGTCCTCCGGCTTATGATTTTCTGATCTCATTCAGGGTGTATGGCTTTGGGCTTATGGCCTTGGGCATTCAGCTTTGGGCTTATGCCTTTAGGCGTTCAGCTTTGGGCTTTTCATTCTAAGACTATTGGTTTAGGCGTCACCTCTCACATGCCTTGCAAGCCATCCACCCAAATACTATCGACTATTTAAATCTGGTCTGAGGGTCAGGCAATCACTTACCCTAAAATGCAGATAGTTGGTTAAACTGGGCGCTCACTATGGTATATAAAAAGCGATGGTTTTAGGTGACTCTCTTTGGCGTATGGTTTTGGGCGTATGTTTTTGGGTGTATGGCTTTGGGCGTATAGTTTGGCTTTGGGCGTATGGCTTTTGGGCGTATGATTTTGGGCGCATGGTTTTGGGCGTTTAGTTTGGCTTTGGGCGTATGGTTTGGCTTTGGGTGTATGGTTTAGCTTTGGGTGTATGGTTTAGCTTTGGGTGTATGGTTTGGCTTTGGGCATATGGTTTTGGGGGTATGGTTTTGGGGGTATGGTTTTGGGGGTATGGTTTTGGGGGTATGGTTTTGGGGGTATGGTTTTGGGGGGATAGTTTTGGGTGTAGGGCTTTGGGCGTATGGTATGGCTTTGAGCGTATGGCTTTGGGCATATGGTTTGGCTTTAGGCGTATGGTTTGGCTTTGGGCGTATGGTTTGGCTGTGGGTGTATGGCTTTGGGCGTATAGTTTGGACGTATAATTTTGGGGGCACAGCCTTGCAAACGAGGGCAGGCCAAGCTCAAAAGTATATACCCATACTACATAGAAAAATCAATGATTAGGAACATTATTATACATTCAGATGCATGCGCAACTTCTGCCACCATTTAGGCATCTTATTGAACTCCAACAATGACTTCCCCGTCTTCTCCACATATGCATCGTGCACTACTTGATATGTAAAGTGGACAACACAACACCGATTTCCCACAAAGAAGCTGATGTAATGTTCCACTGCATAGGAACGCATGAAAATAATGGAACCTAGAGAATATATCTTAGTCACTTATTGGAATTGGATGAGATGGGCGGGAGTCTCTACATACCAGGGGTACAATCAATCTTGACTCCAAGCTCAGGAAAGCAGGCATCGCCCCCCTCAAAGTCTCCAAATACTACTATCGCACACCACCCATGGCATACATCCTCCAGATCCTTATGGTTATTGGTATTCGTGTTGATCACAAGTGAGTGGGAGGCCCATATTCTAAATGCCTCGTCAAAATTGTCAGCTTGCCCATTGTAAATGGTCTCATAGACTGCTGGGTATTTGAAATACTCCTCCGGGAGGAAAGTCTGAAATAGAGCCTCAACGGTTTGAGTCAATGGTAAAAGCTGTTGGCGGAATTCTTTTAGTGCGTGAATTGCTGATTTTGTGTGATCTGACTGGGCTGGCCCGGATCCAAGTCCATATTCTGCGTTCGTGATCCCATTCGTGGAACGAAGGCAGGGTGCCCAAGTACACAGCCTTTTGTTCTGAAAGTACAGTCCGGGTTATGTTCGCTGCCCCCTTTTCCTGCCGGAGAACTCAGGGTTGTAGCATCCTTCATACCATCACTCGCAGCGTTATGAGTGGTTTGAGCGCCTCCATCTCGCATTGCCTATAGCGCTTCCGTGTACCACTCGCACCATGTCGGGTATGATCTGCCGCTAAATTCCGTGACGTAGCATATTTGTGTACTGCTGGTTCAACTTGGGGTAATAGCCAACATGCCTTGATATTCCCAGCTTTGATTACATATATGATGTCGTGCCTAAAGATAGTTTAGTATATAAGCCGAGTCTTAGCCCAAAGGATAAATTACTTACTTGTCCTTTATTATAACAATGTCACTGGTGATCCGATGTAATTGGGGCTCATTTTCCTCCTCAAAACACTCCTTCAAGTTGCTATCCGGCTGCCGTTTAGATCGCAAAAGGATTGAGTCCAGAACGTCAAAATCGCCACATTAGTGGTATCTGACGCGTGGATGATTGGGGGTTTTCAACATGTGGGAAATATTCCTTTTCATTGAATAAACCTTATCCATATCCAGACGTAGACATGGTTCCCCCGAATCTAATACAAGCGATGAGGAGATTAGTATATGTCCTGAATATAGATATGCGACCGAGTTGAAAGCTGAATACAACAATTGATAATTTCAAGCCCATGCAGAGAGATCGGTTAAATAGCAGAGAATAACACACCCTTGGCATCCATGGTAGAATTTGCAATATCTTCACTCCTGTGTTCAGCGTTGTGGAGGTGATTGGCAGCTTATCTTCGTTCGCGCTGCCGCGTGCGCTTCTCCGCATCCCTCTTCTTCATTTTTGATAGCCCTCTCGTAGTCTTCCGCAGCCACACAAACTCGCTCAAAGCAAGCTTCCCTCCCGCTGAAAGGAGAATAGAACGAAGTGCGGTTGGTATAGAGCGACGATAAAGGTATCCAAATGTGCTCCAGTGGATGGCGGGTAAGGAAAGACTTGGGTGGGGAGGAACTCCGGCAAGGAGGAACTTGGGTTCAAGAGGGTGCAGCGCGGGACATAGATTCAGAGAGCGGCGGGGCGAATGGTTTCTGTGTTTATGGGAGAAAAGGGGAAAGAGAAAGAATATAGGGGAAGACAAATCACGCTATGACCTGACAAACTCGACTAACTAGAGCCAATGCAACTAGCCTTTGCACTAGTGTGTATTATCTACGACACCATGACCAGTGTATTATTTTGGGCCTATGATCTTTCTGAGCGTATGATTTTTCTGAGTGTATGATTTTGTGTGCGTATGATTTGTGTGCGTATAATCTTTCTGGGCGTATGATTTTTCTGTGCGTATGATTTTCATGACGATGCTTCAGTTCCTGTAGCTTATCGTAAGAACTTGAATAAATGGACAATGTATTCAAACTTCTTGAATTTCCGTCTCTGAAACATAGAATCCTTCTACTCACTGTTACATTTACTTGGGGGTGTGCTTGTGTGATCCGACGGACGAGGGTCAGAAAATGGACCCCGTCCGCCCAATCCCACATTCACTCCGCTAATTATATAGGGTATTTTCCAATCAATCCATGGCGGCTCGTCATTCACGCCGTGGTATACATTGTTGACTTAACACCTTCTCGGCATGTCTTTGCCACTAGAATAACTTAGACGATAGTAAAAATCCCGTTTCAATTTCTCAGTCAAATTCTATGAGTTTATAATTATTTTACACGAAATCAACTTAGTGGAAATGGGATCTTTTCTTTTCTTTCCCCCCAGTTCTGGCACGCTTCCTGGGTAGAACTTGAATCGGGGTATTAGTTCCTGTCTGGTGTCTTCCGCGGGCTACATGTATAACCGGTAGTGAATCAGTAGTTCCCGATAGTGCCTCCTCCTCCGAACAATCCTCTTCCAGGCGGCCCCTTGAGCCTCCTATGCAGCCAGAATCTTCGTCACCCTGTTGGTCGATACTTGCAAGATCGCTCAGTCTTTGACCTGGAATCTCCGCCTCACCCTCTTGTGATCCTTCCTCCTCATCAGTGTCGGATGCAACATACATGTTGACTTTACTATCCCAGATTCTTTCTTCAGGATCTGATTCCTTGGAGCCTCCCAAGTGATCTACACTTTGGTTTCGAGGTGGTCCAGGCCGTGCATATTGAGATTCAACTAGTCTCCACTCAGGTGGCATAGCCTTTGGCTCTCTTCCAAATGCTCGCCTGCCATCCTGATCAACGAAAAACCATTCGGTGTCCTTCTTGTGTGATTCGTCGTCATCGGAGATACAGCCATTATCCTTCCCTATACTTTCTTCCTTCCTATCAGCCCAATAATGATAATCCTCCGCAGCAGCAATTTCTTCGAGTCTTTCTGCCTCCCATTCACTATCGTGACCTGCTAGCACTCTTCGTAATTCTTCGTTCTCATAGGATTTCACCAGCATTGAAGATCGAATTGTACTGCTTTTGACTCGTGAGCGCCGATAGAGAATCAGCTCTCTTGCCATGCTAAACACTCGCTCTACTCCAACACTACCCCCTTCAACAGCGAGAATATCCCTAGCCATCTGAGCTAAATTGGGGAATCTTCCCGTATTAACCTTCCACCACTCCTGTATATTTGCGTCGTAAAAAATCCCAGCTGGGCAGGCCTCATGTGTAGGATCCGTAACCTCAGCGTCTGCCTTGGGCGGCTCAATCTCAGAATTGGTTTCGAGGTACACTAGTGCCTCACTTAGGATAACTGCTCTGTGTCTCGAAGGGTAAAGGTGTTTGGATCGACTGTTCAGACCACTCAGTGGAATTGACATGTCAGGTGCCTGATTATTTATTGATGCATAGTACAAATCAGACTACGCTATGAACTCCTTTTTATATGACTTTTCATACTCAGTCTCCCCACTAGCATCAAGATCCCATTCTCCAAAAAGGTTGAGTTTGCAATAGGGATTTAGGCAAGTTCCAATGCCAAACAGAAGACCTCTTGGACTTTCCCTTTTACCATAGTAAGAGGTTGCCTTCAATTTAGCTTTCGCTAGGCCCTCATGAATATCAATTTTCCATTGCATCCGCTTCTGGTCTAACTTGGAAATTTGCATTTCCAAATGATCAAAGATATCTTGATACGCTTGAAACACACGATGAATGGTGACGCCACGTGTTCTTGACATCCACAAAGTCCAAAATGGTATCGGTTGAAGTACTTCCAAGATGTATTGAATCTGCCTCCGCTCTTCCGGGCTTGATCAAAGAGGGGTAAACTGAGCATAGGTTTTTAACCAGTCCTTGGTGAATTCCCCTAGCCGTACAGATCTCTCCAACATATTTAGGGTTGAGTTCCACTGCGTTTTGACATCATAAAGTAGTGTAGTAGGGATCTTAACCCGGTTATTCTGTATCTTGATGAAGTGTTGACACTGTTGAAGTGAAGCACCAACCGCAATACTCATTTTCCGATCCTTTAAACCATTATTAGCATTATCTTTGACTAAAGGTATCTTAGGTGGCAACAATGGGGAAAATACTTGGTTCTACTTTCACATTGGCGCGCATTCAATTTGGAACTATGAATTTGTGCATATACTCTTATGCGTATGAATTTGTAATATAGGTACTAGGGTATGAGATATTAGACACATTACGTTTTCTACTGTTTTGTGAAAGCCATTATCCAATCTCATAACCTTCTCGATATAGCCCGCCTTAAAGCCAGATGAGAATGACCATCCCGCGATTTCACCTTGATCGAACTCATAAATGCACTGAGGATAAGCTGAACAATATGGGCCATACATGGAATATGATTTTCCAATTGACACCATTCAACTGATAGTAAACTCCAAGCATTGTTTAAGGCTTCGGTGAGCGTTAGGTTATTGCTGGCACTATCGGTGGTGAAACCCAGAATTCTATCCTGAATCCCGTATCTGGCCAGAACGTCATTAATTATCCCTGCCATATTAGCCCCGTATGAGAACCCCTGATTTCCTCGAACCCAATCAGCACCTCCTCCATCTGCCAGCTATCCGAGATCCAATAAGCCACAATTGCCAAAAACACAAGTTTGTTCGGTGAAGTTCATGTATTGGCAGCCAGATAAATCTTTCCTGCAGCAGGTAGACATGTTCGAATATCATCCACCGTAGACTTTTCCAGCAGTTTCAAATGCGGTGTTAATGTCGTTGGGCTGGGGATTTCCACTCCCGGACGAATGTACTTGAAGACACGACCAAAGGCAAGGTTGTTTAAGCAATTAAAGGCGAGATTCGTTGCTAAATACACTTTTAGAAAGTATTCTTCAAAATCATGCTGATTGAATCTTGCTGGTGTGGCCAGCTCGATAATCCTACACCTATTTCCAGTTTTAGTCTCTTTTTGGAATAGCGTAAGAACGTCTATACCACGCGGGCTTCTGGCCCGCCCATCATATCCGTTAATCTTTCTTGATTTCAGACAAGCTGAGGACCGTTTATGGTGATGCATCGAGCTAGTTCCCATGCCACTCGGGTGAGCTAGAACCTTTCTGCACATAATGCACATTACTCGCCGTGAGCCAATAGCACTACCTGAACGGTCAGCACATTGTTGAAAGTATTTCCACACCTCTATGCCTCAAAGCTTCGAGTTCCACCTTAGCTTTTTCTTGCTACCATATTTCGCAGTATAGGCTATATACCCTGGTGTGCCTTGCCACCACTCCATCCAACTCTCATGATATTCCTCCGTATAGAGATAAACGTTTCCAAATATCTCAATTGTAACTGTGTCACTTTTGACAAAGTCACGGCTAGTGGATGAAGCAGAGTCCGGGCGTGATCTAGGTTTCCAGGGGGCAGCGCTACCGAAACGGAGCGCCATGGTGTTGTGGAACTTGAAAGAGGTGCGCGGGCCACACCAGTCAGAGGTCTTGGGGTTGGTGTTACCGGGCCTTCGCTCTCATATGGGCTGGATTATACCGAGAATTGAGATAAAGATGGAGAGTATTCGCGTGTAGAGCTTTCGTGGAACCGTAAAAAAGAGCTACGGCTTCTTGTCGAGGAAGTGTAGACCCCCCATTGGCTGCTCATCATCAGCAAAAAAAAGAGGTTATACACGGACGCACCCTGTGCTTCCTGTGCGTCCGGCGGTCCAGGCGCATAGAACGTAAACTCGCGTTCTGGGTGTTCGGTCTTGTATTGGGTGCGGGTGGACAGGGGTCCATGCCGCCCGGACGCACCAGACGCAACCAAGGACTCAGCAGGTACCCGACGCAGAAAGGTTGTCCAGAGGCAAAACGGTTCTGCGGATGCAACCCGATAGGATACGAGAATAGTGGAAGTACTCAGGTGTAACTGGCTATCATCGGATACCTCCTAAGTCAAGACCTCTACCTTCGAGGACATTGAATGAATTAGTAAAAACTGTGGAGAATATCCCAATTGTCTGGAAAGATCCAGCCAGTATTACTCAGGTTTACTTATTTGAGTCATTTAGATACTAAAATAGGAATATATTTATGAAAGCTAATCTAGAAAACAGTCGCACTCGGTGGCTAACAATTTAAAGTACTTGCCCGGAGAACTAAAGTACAAAAGTATGGACAGCCCTGAAACCAGCGGTTGGACAGTGTCCAGACAGAGTGTGTTGGATTCTGCTCGGCGAGAGGAATTGAATGGTATAGCTCTCGAAGGGTCCACATCGCTATAGAGGTCAGGAGGGTGAAAATGGCAGATACCTCAGCGGGCAGATGTCCGCCAGAGTTGGGAAGGGTCTCATTGGAGTCCGCTGGCCGAGGGGAATCGAATGGTATAGGTCTCGAAGTGTCCGCATGGCTATAGAGGTCAGCAGGATGAAAAAGGCAGATACCGCAGCGGGCAGATGTCCGCCAGAGTCGGGAAGGGTCTAATTGGGGTCCGCTGACCGAGGGGAATCGAATGGTATAGGTCTCGAAGCATCCGCATGCCTGTAGCACCCAGTAGCCAACAATTTGAAAGTACTTGCCCGGGGAACTCAAGCACGAAAGTATGCATAGCCATTCAGCCAGTGGTCGGACAGCATCGGGACAGGGTGCGTTGGAATCCGCCGAACGAGGGGAATTGAATGCTATAGGTTTCAAAGTGTCCGCATAGCTATAGAGGTCAGCAGGATGAAAAAGGCAGATACCACAGGGGGCAGATGTCGGCCAGAGTTGGGAAGGGTCACATTGGAGTCTGCTCGCCGAGGGGAATCGAATGGTATAGGTCCCTAAGTGTCCGCATGCCTATACGACCCAGTAGCCGCCACTTTGAAAGTACTTGCCCGGGGAACACACGTACAAAGGTTTGGATAACATTTCAACCAGCGGTAGGACAGAGTCGGGACAGGGTGCGTTGGAATCCGCTGGTCAAGGGGAATCAAGTGGTATAGGTTTCGAAGCGTCCGCATGGCTGTAGAGGTCAGCAGGATGAAAAAAGCTGATATCTCAGGGGGCAGATGTACGCCAGAGTCGGGAAGTGTCTCATTGGAATCCGGTCGCCGAGGGGGATCGAATGGTATAGGTCTCTAACTCGCCGCATGCCTATAGCACCCAGTAGCCGCCCATTTGAAAGTACTTACCAGGTGAACTCAAGTACAAAGGTTTGGATAACATTTCAACCAGGGGTCAGACAGCGTCAGGACAGGGTGCGTTGGAATCCGCCCGTCGAGGGGAATCGAATTGTATAGGTTTCGAAGCGTCCGCATTGCTATAGAGGTCAGCAGGATGAAAAAGGCAGATAGCTCAGGGGGCACATTAGCAAAAATTATTATATGCGTCCTGAGCGTCCCGTGCATCAGACGCTCAGGATGCTCAGGACGTTAACCGTTACTCTGGACGCCATTCGCTATCTACCCCTGCGTCCTCGACGTCCCGACGACGTCCACCACCAAGTGCATGCGTCCAGATGCCCTCAGACCCTAAGCCCTCCCGCGCCCCGACGATCTCCTTCCTGTGCCTCCCTCGTCATGGCGGAATCCAACTCCACTCTAGCATCCGGAAGACTATCCGGATGCTTAGTCTTCCGGATGCTACACAGCGATATTTGAACCCCCTCTGCATCAATTGCCATGTCTGGCTATAGGCTCCCAATGCCTTCCAAATAGCTCACATGTTCGTCGCGATGGCATCGTGATGGCTCACTTGCATACTCTCGACGGCGTCGTGATAGCACTCATATTCCAGACGCCGTCTCGATCGCTCCACTATTCATTTGTATTACTGAGTGCCATTCACAAAAGCTTCGAGACGCTGGTGCCCCTTGTATCGTGACTTTGAACCTCATCTGCATCTTGATATGCTATTATTACTAGTCTACTGCCATGACCAGGGGGTCCAGGAAACCCTGGCCAAGGCGATTCTACGTTTCTGAGCTCTCGCTCAGATCTCGCTCAGAAATACAGGCCAAATTGTCCTCACGGCTCCACAGATCAGCCAACTGAAATCTAATAGTTTACATTTCCTGCAAATCAAATTCCATAAACTCAACGGTTCACACATTGCCCAGTCTACAAAAAACCATTCTCTCCCACGCCTGCGTCACTTTCCTGCGAGTCGTCCAGGCTCAACGATAGCCGATTGGCGAAACCCGGCGTCGCTGGCCCCTCTTGCGCTAGTCCCAGCGTCAGCTCCTGTTAGTTATCTAGGCTCACCGGATCAGAATCTAGCATCTGAAGCGCCTGGGCGAACGATGCCTGGTTGTAGTCAAACGACAGTTCTCTCCCCTGGGATGCATCTTGACTCTGCCGGTAGTGCTCTAAACCTCTGGCGTGATTGTTGAGCGGTGTCTGTTCCCGCACAGTAGCTCGTCTTGGATTGTTGCTGGATAGCTGACGCCTGGATAGCTGACGCTCCAGTTCGGCATGAACTGCGTCATGATTGTCAGCAAAGCCTTCACAACTTTCCTGCATCATACGATGATTTTGCTGGATCCTGTCTGTGATCGTCTCACGCAGATTCCGGAGCATGAGTTGCTGCGTTGGCCGTGGTACTGCCCACCAGGTGTTCTTCTGCTATAAGAAAAGGTCTTGCAAGATTGGTTAGTCATCAGAACAAAAACGAAGGACGGAGGGGACATTGAGGGTCTCCTAACTCCACCTGCATCAGGCTAGAAGTCCGGAGGATCCTGATGCACCCGAAGTCGATATCCGCGTAGTTCATGGCACAGGATTGCACAAGTGAGACACACCATCGTACCATTGACACGATTGATGAATTCTGCGTCTAGCATCCCAAGCTTTCTCTTGCCATTGAAATACTTACCATAGATGGCGTCGGCAAGCTGAGGCGAGAGGAACCGGAATGATATAGACTGCATCCAGGTCATAGTCAGTCGTGATTGGAAGTCCTGGTTGGGCGACGGGCGACGGGCGGATTCACACCTCATACCCATTTGAGGGGCACATGAACCTGTTATCCTCGAGAAGATATTCGACTCTACGAGCGATGGCAGTGTGGTCGCCCGGTAGTCCGTATAATTCCCCTATATGATTTTTTATATCATGGACGAAATGCGCCCAGACGCCAGAGTGTTTTTGACCTATCTATCGTAGTGAGTGCAGCACTCTTTATGGTTGTGACCTCGGTCTTACAATGTCGATACTCTTTGACGACGGTTCAATATTTCCGGTATCCGCAATCTCATCTTGCGCTCGACTCCAAACACTATGCACCTCCGACATCAAAGCAACCGGGTTCAGGAGTGGGTTAACATAAACGGTGTACTGAAGCCTCAGATCCTTTGCTACGCCTAGTATTTCCCCCTCCACACCTGTCACCGTGTTTCGCCGCGAATTAATTACATGCTGGACAGACACAGTTCCTCTTGTACTCGGTTCGCCTGGTGGACTCGAGCTCCTGATACCAGACGTTGTTGTGCTAGGGACGCCAAGTGGGGACGAATACCTTGCTACGCTTGATGATGGGAATGTCGCCGGGGACAAGGGCCTACCGGGAGTTATGGTCACACAGGCCGCGGGCGTTCGTGGGACAATTGCTGCCTCCTGTGAACCAGAGTTGGTCGAAATTCGGACAGTCCTTAGGCGATTGTTTCTGTGTGTCTCCACCAATCGTGGCCCACCACGACGTCTAGGTGTTGTCTCATCAGGACAACCGAGATTCGTTCCTTCAGGTTTGGTGTCCGGTTCTGTTTCGTCGCCCGGATGTTACATCTGATACACATCGCTGCTATCGTCGCTGAGGCAGACGGGTTCCATATGCCCTTGTCCGTCAGCCTCTATCTCAGGTTCAGTATATGCTGTGGTCTGAATTGTGCTACTCTGGACGCGCTTGGCCGGTCGTGCTAGAAGCCCTCTCGCGATTGGTGGTGGGGAAGAATTACGACCCGAAGATTCAGCACTATTGGAGTTGCCGGACTCGGTCTGTTGTGTTACCGATCTGGACACCCTATCCGCTGGTACGACGTCGCGTCTACGCCCGTTCATATTGCCCCCTCGTGAAGTTGGCTGATTCGATCCCATGGAGTCGGGTATGATGTCGCGCCTTCGCCCGCTCAGATTGCCCACTCGTGGAGTTGGCTGACTCGACCCCATGGAGTCGGGTATGATGTCTGGCCTGCGCCTGTTAAGATTGCCTACCCGGGGTGCTGGCTGACAGCTGGAATTCGGATGCATGTGGGATATGGGACGGGTAGTGAACGTTGGTAAAGATTGGAGTCAATCTGATAATGGGAGTCAATCTGATAATTGAATGTTTCGAGTTTGGTGGAAGGAAGGAGTGAGTATTTTCCTTTCGTCGAACAGGACGCGTTAGGTCTTATACCTGTACGCTAGGATTTAGGGGTGTGGTAGGCTTACTTTCTATCACTCGGTATGCAAGGGAGGGATGTGCCTACACAAAGGGGTTTAAACTTTTAATACCATATCCACTGTTCAGGAGTTAGGACTCACAGGTCTATCGTGAGATATAATAGACGAAATGAAGGTGTCGCTAACGTCGCCAGACATGCAATTCTAGCTGCGAGGAGTATCGGTTAGCGACGAGGGCTGTTCGCAAGACACTAACCACGCCAAAAGAGGATGAGGATCTACTCTCATCTCCCAGCATCGAATCATGAGCACCCACCGAAACTGTATTCAAGGAATACAGTACTGCCTTGTGAATAATCTGACACAGGTGGTTGACGCTAGACCGGATATAACTATGCACAGACTATCACTTGGTATGACAGTGAAAGAATTGCCCACGATCGGTATTGCAATTATTGCCATCGTGGCCGCGCCAGCGACGCAGACAATCGCAACATTGGTACAGCACATCATACTGTCGTCAGGAGAGTTAGACGGGACTTCCAAAGCAGGAGATTTCCCTACAAAATAGGCGTTTGAGATCGTGAAACCTCAAGTTGGGCTTTGGAGCTGAAATTCAAGACCTCCATAGGACCCCCCACACGGGGGTCGGGCGTCAGAAAAAACAGAGAAACCACGGTGGCGTCAATGTCGCTGGGCGAAAGCTAGCTACAAGCAGCATGGGCTGACGACGAGGTTGCCCGGGAAACACACTACGCCAAAAGAGGATGATCAGGAGTATCTACTCACATCTCTGAACGGCGAATCTACTCTACTTAGCTACTTGAAAACTTATTGAGAGGAATACAACCTTGTGGTTCACGCCGGACCGGACATAACTATGCACAGACTATGACTCGGTATGAGAGTGAAAGAATTGCCAACGATCTGTATTGGAATGATTGCCATCGTGGCGGCGCCTGCTACACGGACAATCGTAACATTCATAGGACACATCATACTGTCGTCGGGAGAACTACAAGGAACGTAGAGTCCGAAGGTCGAGATTTTCCCTACGAAATGGGGCTTTGGGATCGTGAAGTTTCAAGTTGGGCTTTGGAGCTGAAATCCATAGGACCCCACACGTAGGTGTCGGGCGTCGGAAAAAATAAGCTAAATGATGGTGGCGCAAATGTCGCCGGCTGGGCGAAAGCTAGCTGCAATCAGCATTGATTGACGACGAGTTTGCAGGGAAAACACGCACCACGCCCAAAGAGGATTAGGAGTATTTACTCTCATCTCCGAACAGCGAATCAGCACCACTCAGCACCCTGAAATCTGTATGCAAGGAATACAACCTTGTGAATATTCTGACGCAGGCGGATCATGTCTACTAACGCGATGTGCACAAATACAATAACTGGCAACGAGATTCTAAAAGTAGCGAATACCAGACGCTAAAGTAAGGGGGTACAAGGAATTGATGACTATGATACAGGGGATAGGAATACGAAAATGTAAAGAATATGAGAAGTCTAGGAAGTGTGTAGCTGAGACCAAAAGGTAAGAGAATACAGGACGTCTTGGAAGCCTGCAGATGTAATTTGGAATGTTTGGGGTGGCGTGAAAAAAATAATCGGGAAGTGGCAAGAACGTTCAAATTCATGTTCTGTGACGCCCTCCACGGCCTCTCCCACGTCGGGGGGCAGTGTGCGTCGGGGGTTCAGGTTTGTTGGGTGGTTCGGGGCTGGGCGCGTGGGCCGTATTCATCGCATTTGGGGGGCGGGTATCCCGAGATCCCCCTGCTGCAATTTGCTGGGGTGGGTGGGGGTTTGTGGTATCATGAGAAACGCGCGGCGTAGGCGCAGGAGAAGTGGTGGCTGAGTGACAAGGGGTCGGAGGAGGGGGGGTAGACTCTGCTCGAGTAAACGTCTCAGGCACAGGGGTGGGGGACCTGGCCCGATGAATATCGCGACCTTCTGGTGGTTCTGATCCGGCAGCAGGTGTGTCTACAGTGCCGTCGTGCCCACGCCCTGGGCCACGATGCTCTCTAGTCCTGCGCGGCACAGCTCCCCATCCTGGTCGGGGCGCCACAGCCTCTTGTTCGGGAGTCTTCAAGAGTTTTGCAAGCCAGGGATCCTTTTGAACAATTGCCCTCAGGACTCTAGCCTGCTCCTTCTCAGATGGCCCTGTGTCTGAATCCCGGTGTCGTGAATCCCCGGTACGTCTGCCTGGTGGATCTCCGACGGGAGAATAATCGCTTCCTGAGGTGTTCCCACGCTCCGATTCACCGCTGTCCCCGTCGTCGTCCTAGATATATGATTAGATACGATGTTGAATGAAAATAAAAGCAAACTTACTTCGTCACCTTGAATAATGTCTCTACCACTGGGATCAGGAGTGTGAACCTGTCCTGGCGGCACCCGATCATCGTCGTGGTGACAGTGATCGCCATTGTCTTCGTCTTGGCTGCCGCTACTGTCGTTGAGACTCTCGTCGTCATCGTGATGGTCGTCCCCGGCTCCGAAGTCATACCACTGCCCCCACCGGTCCCAGGCCTTACGATCGAAAAATCGACGTCCACCCGAGGCTGCCCCCAGGGTTTCGTCTTGGCCCTCTCCCAGATCCTGGCATGACTCCAGCACCAGGAGATCAAGAGGATCTTTGCCAGGGTTAGCGAGCAGCTACCCCCGGATGTCATCGTCTGTATATAAAATTATGAGCTCTGAGAGGGAGAGGGGGTCCGACCGTCGCCGGCGTAACGCACTGGCTCCTGGCCCAGTTGCCCCGAACAGATATCGGGGATATTGGATGGGGTCCTCCACATCTTGTCGCTTGAGCACGCCGAGTAGGGATTGCACGTTCGGCGATGCTAAGACTCCCCACGCAATCCCTCCGCCCGAGTCTTCGTCATACCAGGGGTAGTGCAAGAAGGGGTGCCCGGCTTTCGTTGCGCCTGTTCGTCGAATAATGTGGATCCTGATCGGCCTTTGGCAGTACGGAGAGGCCCAATTGTATTGGGCCACTGGAAAAACTGTGAGTACTAGTCGTAGAATCGAATAATGTAAATGGGGGCGAACACTTACTCTGAACATCACAGACTTCTGCATCTATTGGATCCTCTGCCCGTTCCGCATGGAGACGATCGTTCGTCGCCTGAAGCTTCTTGGCTGTGTCCCTAACCAACACTCTTATTTGACGTTCGACTTCATCGACGTCTTCGGGGCGGTGGTTTGTTTTGATTAATTTAATTCGGCCTTTGACAGGCGTGAGGGAGCGTGCGAAACTGAGTACCGAGTCCATTTGGGTGCCAGTCAGACTCGTAGGGTTCCACCCGAGCACCGTGATGTATGCTTTGACTTGTTCGCGCCATCCCTTGTACGCAGCTGTAGGCTCGCGAGCATTCAAGAACCCACACCAGCTTTTAGCGTAGGATATCTCCCCATAGCGCCCCCTGATTCCAGCTGTGGTTAGGTCGCAAATTTCTGACATATGCGTAGTATGTTTGACCCTCACCTCGAATCCTCCACGGCTGGCTCAAAGGGTGGTCTTGCACCGGACGTCAATGAACGACTATTGAAGTTAAAAAGTTAGATCATATCTGGACGTTCTGGAATGTGTGATCATGCTAAACAGAGAAGATTTCTTACGTCCTTGACGCCTCACCGGCAATGGCAGCTGCACGAGGATGGCTTTTTCGGCGTTTTGCGCTGGTGGCGTCAACCCCCGGGGGCTGGATTGTTTGGCGTCTGGGAATAACAGAAACGTTAAGGTAATGCGCTCTTAAATTGATGAAGAGATAGTCCTTACTTTGACCTTTGCCCCGAGGCATGCGTTTTTCTCAATGGAGCCATTTGATATACGGACGAGGGGAGAAGATGTGTGGAAGTGAACGCTAGACGGATGGTGTAGAGGGGAAGGATGGGCGGTAGGTGGCCTTGTTATACTGCGCGTAGACAACAACATGTGCGGCGCTGTGGGCGTGTCGGACTGTCGGAATTTCGCCAGGCGTTTGTGTGTGTGAGGTTCGTTCTGTGATAGCCCTATGGGGTACGATGTGGTGTGTCGTCAATCGGCATGATCCCCCCCCCTGACGATCACACAAGGGTTTGAGCCGCGATAAGAGCCGCATCGTCAATGGCAGAAGTCTTGGCGCACAAACGTCGACTGTTTACCGGAACATCACATTCTGCACGTATACGGGACGGGAACACGATCTAGAAAGAACGAGACTAAACATCGCTTTGAGCTACACACACAATGATCAAACGAAAAAAAGGAAAGGAAACAATCAATGACCCTTTGAAATGACAGTCCAGACAACTAATCCACGGCTCATCTAGGTAGACATCGCCGATAGTCGGCGCGCCATCGAATCCATCAGTTCTCCTGTCAAGTTCTCCTGACCAGCACCCGTACGCACTCTCTTAGACTTAGGGTCCTCTGTGCTCTCGGCGTCGAAACCAGCACGACGTTTCCGCGTCTCCTCGGATCTCCGATACTCCTTGATAAGGTAATTCAAGCGCCGTTTTTCGGGCGTATCCTCCATGCGATAATCCTCATCGAACTGTATGCCGTGCATGGGGTCATCTTCGCCTTGAGCCGGGCGATGGAGGACGTTTAATGGTAGCTGTCGATTCTGCTCGCTCAACGATTTGGCAAGAAGGGGGATACGATTCGCGGCCCATTTAGCGTGTCCTACAGGCAGACATGACAAAATTGTAAAGAGGATCTCACTTCCATGCGCAGAGTCTGAGAGGCCCGAGGACAACTCGGATAAATGAGAGGGATTATCCTCACGCGCGTCGACCGTATCACTACCCTCCCGATCAGCAGGTCTGTCGTCGAATAATTCTCGGGAATGCATCTGGCCTATACGTTGTGCCGGATCATGGGCCCAGTTTCGGACGTCATTGTGATTGAGATAGTCGACTCTCCTCAGCGCCGGGGTGTCTTGCGGCTCTGAACCCCGATCACGGTAAAAGTACACCATGAGATCCAGTGGGTCGTCGGGTACGGGATTTGAAAGGAGCCAAGCTCTTATGGTTCCATCTAGAGTTCGTTACGGGGCAGGGCGGGGCGGCTTTTCACTCGCCAGGCCCCCCCTGACAACGGGCCGGGGGGGTTATTTTGGGGGTGATCCCCACCCCGCCCCCGTCCGGGGCGAGTCCCCGCTCATTCCCTGGATGGGGCCCGGTTTCTCACCACCTGTTTTAACGGGGACCCGTCTGGGGAACGGGCGGGGCCGGGGGCAGGGGCAGCGAACCCTAGAAAAACACGGCCCGCCCCGGGCCGTTCAGCGGGGCGGGGCGGGAAATTGGGCCAGGGGCCCGCGTTTTTCGGGGCCCCGGAGGCCCCGTAACGAACACTAGTTTCATCGCTGTTGATGAAGACATAATCCATGCTATCCAAGTCTCGCATAGGAGACCTACGTAACCTTCTACGCCCTTCGCCTGTAGCGCCAAGTATGTAGGGGATTCGGTGGTGAGATACGGATCTGTAAATCATAGCTGACATTCCATGGATGTCATAGGAATCCAACTCGGCGAACACTACCCCATTGACATGAGAGGGACGCCAATGGAGTAAGTTATAGTTTGGGGCGACGTTTACCTTATTCCTTTCAAACTGGGATAATGCCAGACCACGTGGCGACAGCAGGACACAAACTATACGCACGGCGTGCGGACGCCCAAGTAGAGCGCTCCAATCTGTATCTCATAAGTCAGTAAGTAAAAACCTGAAACAGGCTGATGATTTAGGAAGTGACTAACCTGTGGGCCTACGGTTGGGTGCCGGGCGGAAACCCCGGGCAACAGGTAGGATTTGGACTGCAGCGGGGCCATTATGCGGTGGATCAGGTAACATTTGCGCCGGCGCAGGGTCATTATCCGGTGAACTTGAATCACGTACCATTTGTGGGTGCGCAGGATCATTACCAGGTTGAACCGGTACCTGCGGACCCGCTGCAGGAACATCACACGGGGGAGCCTGTCCGAGTTGTCCGGCAGCAGGGACGTTGACTTATGCAGCCGGTACGTTTGGACCAGCCGGACCCGGAGGAGCCTGTCCGAGTTGTCCGGCAGCATGGACGTTGACTTGTGCAGCAGGTACGTTTGGACCAGCCGCACGTGGGGGAGCCTGTCCGACTTGTCCGGCAGCAGCGACGTTTGGACCATCCACACCCGGAGGAGCCTGTCCGTGTTGTCCGCCTGCCGGGACGTGGGCTGGGGGAGGATTTGGAGGAAGTTGACCTGGGTTCCCTATAGTAGTCGCAGCCCGCCACGGATTTGGGGCCCCTGGCGGTAGTAACGATACGTGCACATCGACCGCCCCAGGGCGGATTGCGGGATTTGGCACTACCATTTTGCCTTTGTTATTTGTGTCATTCAGCTTCCGGCAACTGTCCTTAACCAGTTCCACGAGTGCCTCCTCGATATCCTCTAGCCGATGCATATCATTGGCTGCCACGGCGGAGACGATGAGATCGCAGGCAGGACGCAAGGTCCTTATTCCTGTGCATATTGGCAGGAAGTCGGCATCAGGGAAATCTCTGGCCGTTCGCCCTGCTGGCGCAAACCCACTTGCTATCATCTGATCCTTCGCATAGTTCTGCCCCTCTGTGTACATTTTCTTTTGAGCCTGGACTTGTGTGAAGCCCATGTTTATCTTATGATCGCTAATCGACCCACCGCCTGGGTTGCTGCGATGCATGCTGATTGCCCCTTGAAGCGAACTAGGCGGGAGTTGATCTGCCTGTCCTGGCGCAAGGACTCCGGCATTTTGCATGAATACGTACTGCATGTTGATATTTTGCGCCATGTCCATTGAGGGTTTGTTTATATTGATAGTTGATTTGTAGATTCTAGTCTTGTGAATATAGAGGATGTTGTGGATGTTGTGGATGTTGTGGATGTCGGATTATCCTTGGTATGAACTTGCTGCTGTCGTGATCAACCCACATTATATATACAACTCTAAGACATTCAAGATCGTTTGAAAGAATCATGAATTGTTTGAATTGTTTTCAAGGATTAACATGCATCAAGAACTGACACCTCGGGCGTCCATTAGTGTTTCAGTCGTTTCCTGTGAACGCAAGATGATAACCAGCTGATACCACGTGACGTGGCGACACACAACGCTAAACCTGTTTGATGGCTGGTCATAGATCAGTGTGCACAGCGCTAGGCCCAGCATCTCCAGTCATCCGCACGCGTTAACATCGAGACAACGACAACATCACACTACTATCACCCACACTGGACTCCCGAAATCGGCGGCGCCGAATTCCATTATGCCGGTCAAATGTTCATTTTGTGGCAAAAGATACGAGCGTGCAGGCGCATACGAGACACACTTGCGAAGTGAGCATGCAAATCTCGATATTGTACTCGCATCCACCATACGGAATCCACCTGCGGACGTCCTTACCGACCGGGGGACCGACGTATCTGACGCCAACGAACCCATCGAACACTCCGATTCAGACTACGAATCAGATCCTGCCGGAGACACAGCCGGTAGTGAGCGCGACGCACCTGATGATACGCTTAGGCGGGAACCCGAAACAGAAGTACTCGAGGACAACATGTACGCAGTCGCTGCAGAACAGGAGGATTATCAGGGCGCCGGGGAAGCCATTGGAGAGGTTAAATAGTAGAAGGAAGAATGCAGTGATTTGTGCGAGAACCCATGGGCTCCGTTTGCTTCTGCACAAGGTTTCAAACTTGCATCTTGGTTCATTGAGAGCAAAGTCTCAAAGACGCGGATTAACGATTACTTTTTGAATGGTATCGGAAACTCGATATCCGTCGGCTATAGCTCTATGCATACGTTGGAGAATCTTCTCCGAGACTTGGATCCGTATCGCCCGTATCTGCAATGGTTGGAGGGACATGTGGAGGACGGTGAGATAACATTACCATTCTTCTATCGGAACGTCCTAGACTGCGTGAGATCTCTTCTTCGCCAGATAGGCTATCGTGATAACTTGGTCTATGCGCGACGCCATGAATAGGACCAGAGGGGAGAGACAATTTATGCAGAAATGCATACGGCTGACTGGTGGTGCGACGTCCAAGTACTGCCGCGTAGTCTCTTTTATGTGAAAGCATACTAATAGATCACAGGAAACACTCCCGGAAGGGGCGACTGTGGTTCCAATCATTGGGATGTCAGATCAGACGAATCTCATGAACTTCTCCGGAGACAAGAAAGCATGGCCGGTTTATATGACAATCGGAAACCTTCCGTCGACAATACGTAACAGAGCTGGATCAATGGCGATTCTGCTTCTTGGGCTATTGCCCATTCCGCCCAAGCTGGCAAAGTCCTCTAGGGCCGACAAACTCCAGAGACTGATAAATGCCGACACACTCCATGGCGTATTCGAACTCATGTTTGCGCCATTGCACCGGGCGGCCCGGGAGGGCGCCCCTATTGATTGTGCTGACTGCAAGATCCGGAGATGCTTCCCGAAAATGTCAGGGTGGATTGCGGACCATATGGAAATCGTTACCCTACACGCGATCAAATCCAACCCCTGTCCTAAATGTGAGGTGCCTGCAGAAGAATTAGGAAGCCGAGCCGGCCACCACCGTGCTCGAGATTACGCAAGATACGAACGCTACGAACGCGAAGACCCGTCCCTAGATTCTGAGACCCACGACGCTGCTCACGCTCGCTACACGAATGAAACTCATGGTATCAAGAGGGGGCAAAACGTTTTTCAAGGACTCGCGAGAGTTTCGACGCCTGATCTGCACAGGCCGGATATGCTCCATACAATATATCTAGGACTCTTCAAGCATATGATGGACTGGATTCAGGGATTTCTCAAAAAACATGCGCAACAGCAGGCCTTCGACGACGCCTGGAAAGCTTTGCCCCCTTACCCGGAATTCTTTGTCCCCAAAAAGGCCTACAGGGAGGTTACGCAGTGGCAAGGAAAAGAGATGCGGAATCTCGGGCGTTGTTTGTTGGGAGTTCTCGCTGTGGCGTTGAGACAGCCTGATAGTACGCAGGTGCAACCCTTCAGACGTTCGCCCACCTGTGTCAGGTCACTGCTTGACTTCACCATGATGGCTCAATACCGAAGTCACACACCCGAGACTATATCTTATGTTGAAGAATATGCGACGCAGTTCCACGAGAGGAAGGACATCTTCTTGGAGTTTTGCATATCCAAACGGACGCAAGAGAAGGCTGATGAGTTGCGCAAGGAGCTGCGTCGTCAGAGAGCCCAGATGAGGGAGCGAGTGCCCCCATCCCAACGGCGCCGGATCCGTGATGACGATCGTGAAGA
>Ga0307517_10000912_pt1 | contig 50104 bp, 67 predicted proteins | sample 23_EM_MG_FD_194515 | JGI IMG/M metagenome (GOLD analysis project Ga0307517, IMG submission 194515) | Populus trichocarpa ectomycorrhiza microbial communities from riparian zone in the Pacific Northwest, United States - 23_EM | ecosystem: Host-associated > Plants > Roots > Unclassified | place... | reverse complement strand
TGCAACGAACGAAGCGGACGGTGAGAACTAAATGTGGCCTTCAAAATCCATGCACTGAACCTGTGGTCTCACTGTTTAGGGTAACATGCCTTACTTTGTGTAGCTCTGTACTTTTTATTAGTTCTCCCTGTCTAACTTTCCACGGCACTGCGTGTAATAGCGAGATTATTTTGACCCAGCTAATCGAAGGGTGCACCGCCACGGATCCCCAACGCGTCGGTCACGTGCCAAAGGCCGCCATGGCTAATTCTCTGGTCGTTCACGGTGCGGTCTTCGCCGTTGGTGCACTCGTCGGCGGTGGTATAGCCACTACTATTGCTCGGAGAAACGAGACCACGTCGTCTCAGGGCATTGCGCGTCCTCAACAACCTGTCGCACCAATCCTTCAGGTCGGAACGACCGGAAACGCGGTCATTACCTCCAATATTGGTGTCATATCCCCGCCTTTGAAGTACGGGAACCCAGGTGTGTAGTCTCCGTCACTTTTTGGAGAACATCTTCCCATGTTTGTGGTCAGGGCCAATCACCGACCAACTCGTCCGCAAAGCCTATGTGGCTGGCTATGATCGTCGATTGAAACACCCCGCTTGGGTGCGTCACATGGTTCTAGCCCACATACACATTTCTGACTCTGGGGAACAGACAGCAGAACACCTCACCAAATCCGTGCTGCTGAAGGATTCGGGCGTCAAGGGTTCGGACACCGGCGACCGGTCGAAAAGCAACTTCATGGAGGATGAAAGTCTACCAGCGATGTTCCGCGCCAAACTGCAAGATTACTTTCGGAGTGGGTACGACAGGGGGCACATGGTCCCTGCCGCCGATGCCAAGTTGTCCCAGGATGCAATGGATGAAACTTTCTTGCTATCAAACATCGCGCCCCAGGTTGGCGTTGGGTTCAATCGTCACTGTCAGTTACTCAGTCAACTGGCTGCTCGTGCTGTCGACTAACGACTTACACCCAGATTGGGCGTATGTGGAAGACTGGTGCCGGAGGTTGACTGGGTCGTTTTCCGACGTATATGTCTTCACGATCCCGCTTTACCTCCCGAAGCAGGATCCTGATGGCAAATGGCGTGTTGCAAGTATTTTTCTCGACGTTGCGTGATGGAACCACTTGACTGAATTTTGCAACAGACCCACGAGGTCATTGGTTCTCCTCCAAACGTGGCTGTCCCAACACATTTTGCCAAAGTCGTGTTGACGACCAAGCCTTCTTCGCCGAGTACGCCGAATATTCCGGACATTAGTACAGGAGCATTCGTACTTCCCAATGCCCCCATCCCTGATGAGGCACCGTTGAAGAACTTTGTGGTACCAGGTAAGTATCTGAGCACAATGGTCGGCCGTAGGTGACTGAACCGATTCATCCAGTCGATTCTGTTGAACGGGCCTCGGGACTCGTTCTGTTCTCCGATGCCATAAAAAGCACGTCCAAACATATTTGTCAGGCGACCGACTGTCAAATCATCGTTCGGCGTTTCGACGATGCACAGAAGAAAATCGCTGGCCCGGGGGGTTCACGATGACCACGCAACTCCGTGTAACAGACCAAAAATACGGCCGATATTATGATACTACAGTGACTGACGAGAAAGTTGCGTCCCATGCGAGGACCCGTCAATTAGTGAAATTCATCATCAATCCAAACGTGATGTAGGCAATATAAACAACTGTTGGAAGACGAACATAACTCATACATGTATATTCCGGTCACGTATTCGTCCAAGGATGGCTGACAAGGCGTTGAACGGAGATGAGCGCATGATATCGTACCTCGCCGTCGCTGTGAGACATCAGTTCCATAACTCGGGTCTTCGCCCCAAGATCCGTCAAGATCCTAGACGGTGTGTCAGTGAGGGAAACAACACGAGGGGCGGATATACTTTTTGCCTCGCTCATAATGCTTGACGTACTGCCCAACATCGTGAGATGCGACGGCTAGGACAAGCGGATCTTGAGAATTCTCAAGTAGTTCCACCAACAACCTGTGTCGTTGATCAATTGCATGAAACGTGGGGAGACTGGACCCTTCAGACGCACTTGAGTTGTTGATAATTGTTGTCATTTAACTTCGTTGCGTTCTCTCTCCAGAACATGTCTGACTCATGGACAGGTGTCCAAGAAAGATGCCCTGATTGGAGTTCCGAGTTGTATTCATCGTAGGTGCTATTGAGAGAGTGGATGAATGTGGTGAAAGCCAGCATTTCAAGTGGATACCACACACGTCAAACTCTCGAATCGGGCTGAAAGTTCGTTCTTTAGGAACTGAACATCTTCCACGATATCCTCGTCGCTCCACTTTCGTGTGGAGAGGTTTTTTACGAACGGAAGCAATTGTGCCACAAGCATGGCCGGCAAGTTTGCCGCAGGTGCTTTCGTTACTAGACCACGAAAAGTGGAAACGATGACCCGTATTACTTTCTCCTTGACGGCTGCCTGGGCGACATCTGTTAGGAGGGGAATGATGTCGTACTTCCTATCATTGCGGGCGTCAGTTTGGATGGGAAGGCGAAGCTGCCAAGGTACGAACTTGTTGATCTCTTCAGCAATGTCCTGCTCGAAAGTCAACAGCCAAAAACAAAACGCGATCTGATAGCACATCTGAGGACCAGGTTTGTGTTTAACAATTTCCACCAAGCTGAAAACGCAATTAGTTGGGATGGAGTTATGTATCACTTTCGTACCCTTGAATTATCTGGGGAATTCCCCAGACAGCCTTGCGCACTTCGCGTCGGGGAAGGAGTGCTTCCAGACATTGGACGGTAAGGTCCCGCTTGTGAGGGAAGGATGAAGTCAAGAATGAGGAAAGGGTGTTGAGGAATGGTTGGAGGATGTTTGACGCGATTGGCGTGGTTTCAGATGATAGAAAAACTGTGAGGATCTGGGCAGTTTTGAGTTGGACAACGTCGTCTTGGGCATCCAAAGCGCTAGATATGGCGTCAGGAGACGTGCGCCATCAAACAATGTGGAGTTTACCGCAGAAGGGCACCGTATGGGAGTTCTGGGTCGGTTTCAGAGGCACGGGTAAAGAGGGGTATCCGTTCATCGTGATCTGGAACGTTATCAAGGAACAGGAGCGGATGGATCCTGTTTAAAAGTCTTGCCTAGGAGAGCATCTGCGATGTAGACCAGGATACACTGCATGGTATCGATCCGCTGGAGTTTGTTGAGGAGACGGAGATAAAGAAGCGCATAATTCTGCCCATCTGAAAGCAAGATAGAATCTATCTTTGCCTTCGGCTGGCGATCTACTTTCTTGAGAAGAGCGAGCTCATCTGTCGTAACCAGTCCTGCGCGTTGATAGCCCTGATTCTGTTCGTCAATTTTTGGGTGGCAGGCGACGAATGGGGTGGACTGACTTCCCAGGGCACAGGCTTTGACTGAATTTTGGCGGACTGTTCGTCCAGATATGCGTTTGAGACGAGTGAGAGGGACATCAGGATGAGCGTCGGGAGGACAGTCTTCCCAAAAAGGACCACCGATGCTACCCCGACGATCCGCTCTCCGGGGTGTCCGCTCGCTGGCTACAGAGGTCAGCGCCGCCAACACCGCCCTCCGCGCACCGCTGTTGTCGCAGCCGACCGCGACGCGTTCAAAACCTCTGCTCGAGGCGTCCGTCATCGTCAACCGTTCTCCCACAATCACCCGCTCGCCGTCCCGGTTTGAGAAGACATTCTACCAGTACCAATCTCGCATCGCTCGTGCACTTCACAACCCGTTTCCCTACGAATTCTACTTTAAACAGGGCTCCCCTCTTGAGGCTCAGTTCAACATTGAGGAGCGAAAACGGGAGAGGCAGGCGTTTGGACGTTTGACACGACTGATGTGGGACGCAACTGAGGCGAACCTTGAGGCCGCGGAACTGGCCAAGGAAGAGGTTGGGAAAAGGGCCACCAGATTCACTGAGGCCGACAAACGGAAGGATTTGCATAGTCTGGACCGACGTGGGGAGCGGAATCTCTACCTCGTCACCAAGGGCGAGGATGGTTCATGGTCGTTTCCTCGGGCAGCCATTAGGAAAGGAGAGTTCTTACACCAGGTACGCAGCTGTTGTCCTTTCGTCTCCTTTGTTGAGCGTCACCCTCTAGACTGCCGACCGCGTCCTCCATCCACGTTGCGGGATCAACATCGATACTTGGATGGTCGGGAGAAAACCAATTGGGCTGTACAGGCCCGCGGCGCCAGAGGAAGGGCCCGAGGTAGGCCCATCAAGTTTTTTACTGGGTCTGAAACGGCTGACAGTGTCCCAGACTTTCGTGTTCTTCTACAAAATGCACATTCTCGCCGGCCAGGTCGAACCAAACGGGCCATCTGCTGTTGACTTCGCATGGCTCACCAAGGAAGAGATTAAGGGGTATGTGGAGAGGGAATACTGGCACGGAATTAAAGATATGTTATCGGACTCGTAGAAGAATATCCTACTCAGTTGCATAAGCCTGTGGTAATGATCTCTATTCCGTTGACGGCCGGTCATTCCGCAGCCGCCCGCCGAGTCAACCTGACGGATGCTTTATAAGGAAGGAACAGCTCACAGACGACCCGTAACCTCGACCACATCCATCCCCCACACACACGACACCAGCAGTAGACATGAACGGAGCCACCGTAGACTGGGACCACAAAACCGTCATCGGAAACAAATCTAGACCGCCAAAGGTCGCAAGGAACGAGTCCGAAGTGAACGGTAAGTCGTTGCCACCAGGGTCTTGTTCGCCTTTCCTGATTCACCTGTCAGCCGTTCGTACATATTCTATCTGATACAAGGCATTTTTTGTCTTACCCTTTACCCTGTCATATGTCAAGGCTCGTAGGATGGGGGCAGTCGTCGGAATTGAAAAGAAAGTTATCGGTGGCACCAATAAAGGCCATCCAAGTACGCGTCAGAACCATATGCACGCTTCGCAACCAACTCACCGATATCCTGTCACACCGTATAGGCACTGACCACCAGAAAATCGCCAAGATTGATCGTGAAAACGAGGTCGCACCCCCACCAAAGATCTCTGCCTCCGTAGGAAAGGTACAAGCCTTCCACGTATTTTCACTGTACGATTTTTGACCCTCTCGATCAAGGCGATACAGCAAGCTCGCATGGAGAAGGGACTTTCTCAGAAAGATTGTGCCCAAAAGGTCAACGAGAAGCCTTCCGTCTTACAAGACTATGAATCCGGCAAGGCCATCCCTAATACCCAAATCCTGTCTAAACTGGAGCGGGTGCTGGGCGTAAAGCTGCGAGGTATGTTGAGATCATCCCTTGTCTGTTTCACATCACTCACGTCGACCGTTAGGTTCTGATATTGGAAAGAAGCTGGGGGGGCCGAAGAAGTCGTAGACCTGGGTCCCTCCATAGTCGCCACCATCTATCTGCGACCCATTCCATCCAACGTTTCGATCCATCGAAGCGGCTAGAAGTACATTTGGAAGTACACTGTATACATTCTGATACGGTTCTATAACGCCAACCCCTCAACCTATCTCACTGACCCTGATCATTCTCCGTGCTCCCCTGTTGGGTTTCCTTCGTTGGCAGCGTCGAGGATGAAATGCTCGTCAACTCACATATGATATATAGTCAGCGCTCTCGCACGCTTTATACTCCTTGAGGAGTTCTTCAGCAGTCGCCCTGCAAACCAGTTAGCACCAACCGGAGCGCGTGAAGGTGTTTTGTACCTTGCATCATCGAACTCTGCGAGGCTGTTTTCAAAAATCTTCTCTTTCTTGTATTGCTCCATGAACGCGTTGCGTCTTCGTAGACGATCAAACTGATCGATCATCCGTTTGAATAACTGCGGGTGCTGTCAGCTGAGGGCAAATATTTGAGGTGGTTCATCTGCGCACAGAAGCTATGCTCGTGTGGTTTGCCAGCATAAGGCCGCTGACGCGGTGATTTGTGGCAATGTAGGGTGATTTCCTCGTCAGAGCAACTTGTATCGCAGCCGGCCCCCATGGAATGAAGTTAGCCAGCTGACGTTCCCGAATCCGAAGGAGCGAAGTATGCACCTTGAATAGGATATGAGAAGCTGATAAACGGCGGTCGCTGGTAACAGATTTACGCACATCAGTCGGATCAACATCCCCTTGGATGATGTTAAGGATGGAGATATAACAAGCCGTTTTGCTGGGCGTCGTGGATACCATCCGGTTTTTCGGTTGCAGGAGGCGTCGCATAACATCTAACACCGTGGTCCGACGGATAGGCTTTGCCTGGCGCGGCAAATGTCAGTGGCAGTTACGGCAGATAAGACCCACATCGGGCCGACCTTATCAATTTGATCACTGGTAAAAGGGGTATATGAAGTCATCAAGAAATGGCAGCGAGGAGTCGGTATCAAGGAAGCGATTATTCCAACGAGGTCATTGTTCATGTAACCTGGATATCGGAGTGTTTGGGTACTTGCGGCCATGACGGTTGAAACCTGTAGCGGCTATTGGCTAGGAGGACTGTTGCGAAACACAAGCATATCTCACCAGCTGGTTGGTTTGATCGAAAGACGGCGTTTGGACGTGCAGCCTGTCAGCGGCGATGCGTGCCAAAGCGCCGTTGTCCAAAACAACGACAGAGTCTGCGTGGTTTGTTAGCCGCTTTAACGTTAGTAGGGCGTTGTATGGCTGAACAACGACGTCGCCTTCCTGCGCATTTGGAAACACAGAATATGTTTGTATTAACTTCTTTGGGAACTTGTCATTGAGGCGCTCCAAGAGGAATGAACCAAGGCCAGAGCCAGTTCCACCAGCTATCGAATGCATGAGCATGAACCCCTTGGGGGACGTATAAGGCCGCGAGTCCTCATCATAGTTGATGGCAGGGTACTTGCCTCCAGAGAATCACTCCCCTCTGCCTCACGATCGACCATTTCCATGACTTCTTCATACAGACGTTCACCTGCAGCGTATCCCTGGGCCCAATTGTTTCCTGCCCCACCGCCATCCTGAGATACGAAAATATTTTCCGGGTTGTAGAGGTTCGCAAAGGGTGATGTGAGAATGTTGTTGATGACCTGGATATCACCGACATAAGAATGGGCTCGATACTAGACGCTAAATCGCGTACTCTGGGTTCAAGATCAACGAGGATTGCGCGAGGAATGTAGTGTTCATCATCCGCCTGGTAGAAAAACACATCTTTACGGTCTCCACCCTCTGTTGCCCAGTCTTCGAGTATACCTTCATTGTTGATCCCGTGTTCTGCACACAATCGTTGCCAATAAACTGAACCCACTATTCACCCGGATGAGAACATAGATTAATAATGTAGAAAAGGGGAAGGCGCACTTTGGTTCCCGCATTGGCCGAGCTGGACCGTGACTATCTCTCGAGGCATCTCTCGTCTCTGTGGTCGTTTCAGATTATGCTGTTGTGGTTCACCGGCGTGACAAGAGGGCAAGGGGACGGTCACATAGGTCACGTGTTTCCTTTTTTGGATGAAACTCCTCAACTTGCACTGCCAACATCGACGACTCACGACTGTCAACTGACGACGGCGGCCACGACCACCATGCACCAATCGTACCGTTCGCCTCGTCAACCCGTCCACACGAGATCCAAGCCCTACACTAGACGGCAGCCGCCTCCTAGGTCGGGATCGATTATGGCGACGATTAGAAACATTGTCACCGCGCCTCTGTCCTGGTTCTCAACCACCGACGAATTTGAGGACACGCCAGGCAAGAGGAGGCGAGTACCTGTTTCCCAACCCAACCCAGACGCGTCGGATGAACATCGCTCCGCAAAGAGGCAGAGGGTTGTCAGTCCACCTCCGCAACTCCAAGGGTATCTCGATCCACCGCTAGTGATGTTCCAGCCCCATTCGGGGCGGGAGGGTGTATCGCAGGATCCTACCTCTGCCATCTTTCCTTCTGTCTCGAACAACACCAATACCCAGGAACATCAACCAGACAAGTTCGGGCGTCATAGTTTACCCGCCGCCGTTTGGTCCCGCCGTGACCAAAGCCGAGAGGTATCCATGGATAACCTACCGAGTCGTTTGATCACGAGAAACGCAGCAATGGTCCCCCTACCGGTCTCCAGAGAGGTGTCTCTCTCATCAGTTCCGCGCGATTCCTCTGTCGGGCCAGTGCGGGGTCCCTTCCGGATGCGAACTTCGCTTAGCCCCATCCCCGCTGGGTCTGGTTACGGGCCCAACCCAAAGCGGCGAGAGCGCGATCCATCAGAGCCACCACCGTTGACCGCGTTGATGTCAAATCCGATCTTTGTCAAACCGCCACCCAACCAGCACCCGACACATCGAAGTCAATCTGCGCAGCCGACCACTACCCTTGGTGCTCTTGCTCAAACATCTCGTGCAGTATGTTTCCTTTTCTTCCTCATACCCTGGTTTGTTGTTGACTCTCGGCCATAGCACAATCGCATCTCACCCAGACAGTCGAGCCTGCACCTAAATCATCCCCCTTCCCATGATCGTACGTGTCAAACCTTGTAATTTTCCACCATCCAGTTCGAATTCCCACCTATTTTTCAGCTTATTTGCGCCCAATCAATGCAAGCGAGACCGCTCTCTCTGAACTGGCTATATATAGGACCCCATTGTTGCCGACTCGCCTCCGCGGTTCAGAGACGATTCCGGAAATGTTCAAACCAAAGAAGGTTCACGCCGTTGTCCCCATGAAGAGTGGGAAGCGCGATTTACCTCGTCTTGGGACTGGACGAAAAAAGAAGAAGGGAAAGAAAGAGGACACTCGCAAGCCATACTCTGCCCATGGCAGCATGAAGAAGCTACTCCAGCGCAGGAAAATGGAGGAGGAAGCGGAAAAAGAACCCGCCGATCACGTTATGGATACATCCAATGCGAACGCGGGTGACGGCGCACCCACATCTTCCTCTGCTGCTGAAAGCGTTCCCAACCCTCTCCCTGAGCCTGATGTCCCTCAGCATCGAGTTTATGCCCGTGAAACATCCTCACTCCGTGTAGGTCGGAGCAGGATAAATCGTCCAGATCGGCCTACGTCTGTACGGCCATCTAGGACCAAATTCTCCGCTGCCTTCGAAGATGACGACTCCATGGACCAGAAGGATCAAGATGTGCCGAGGTCTGAGACAAAACCTATGTTTGAACCTCCGAAGGACTTCACATTCGCTCGAGATGTGAGCAGCTTCCCCCCTCCGATAATACAGATCTAAATTTCCTCTTCCAGACAACCGCTGTTACGGACGTCTCGCCTCCAGAGTCCACTAAAGAGCCGCCGATCGCTGCTCTACCATTCTCTTTGACACCCGAGTCGTCTAAGTCGAGTTTTCTGGCTGCCCCAGTCCCTCCAGTGCCCCAGCCCGCTGTTCCAGTCATATCTCTGAGCCCCCCCACGCCGCAAAAGAACGATTCTTCCACTGGAATTCCAAATTTCTTTGTGAATTCCTCATTCCTCACCCGAGCACCATTCCCTCCGACCCTGCCTCTACCATCAGGCAATTTATTCGGTGCGCCTCCGGTCAAGGAAGTATCTCAGCCCACGCCTCCAGACCAAACATCCCTCTCCACCGGGACAAAGGGTTTTATTACGACGTCTGGTCCACTGGAAAGAACACAATCAACGTTCCCTCCCCCAGTCGCCGCTGCTCCGACAATCTATTCCCCAGCGACATCAGTTTTTCCCACACCCTCGACGAAGGTTGAACCTACCTCGGCGCCGACACCAGCACCATTTGGTGGAGGCCCACTGAAGACCTCATCCCCTGCACCTATCCCTCCCCCCAGTACTCAACTACCGCCGGGTCCGCTCGGGGGTTTACCATCCCACGATCCTGTTGTTGAGTCCACCAGTGTTTCAACTACATCTTTCCCCTCCACGACCCCTACGGCAGAGTCTAACCCCGCCGCAACTAGTTCGGAGCAGAAGGGGCCAACACCATCGACGTTCTCATTCAGCAGTTCGTCAGGAACGTCGTTCGCAGGATTTGGTGTTACCAACCCACCAGAAAGCCCGAAATCGTTCACCCTAGAACGACCGACTCCCACCCCATCCGTCGGCGAGTCTGTTAAGCCCCCTGCAGTCGTGCAAAGTGAGGCACCGAAGGAGCCGAAGCCTGGGGTTTCGTTCGCTTTCAAGTTTGGTACCACTTCTACTTCTCCTGAGAAGCCAGCTACACCACAGTTTGGCGAACCCGCACAAACCGCATCCAATCCGGGGATTTTCACGTTTGGAACGAGTTCCGACACGGCCGACACGCAGAAAGCACTGTTTGGGAATTTCCCCCGCCCAGTTACCCCGCCCAGAGAGGAGGAAGAGGTTAGGATGGAAGAAAGCCCCACCAGGGTTGTCGAGGTTACGACTCCACGACCGAACGAGGATTCATTCTTCGCTGGGAGAGTGCTTAACTTCGGCCAGAGCGATGGAAGCACGAGTTCACCGTTCAACTTCGGAACCACGTCCGGGGATTCCAATCCTTTTGTAGGCAAGTTGGAGGAAAAGCCCAAACAATCTACCGGGTTCACGTTTGGTTCTTCTGGATCTGGGTTTGGCCAACCGAGTCCAGCTTTCACGTTTGGAAAGGCGGATAACACATCCCAGCCTGCAACCCCTTCATCACCCTTTACATTTGGTACCTCGAAGCTGCCCGAGATTAATACTCTCAGCACTAGTCAGACAACAACGAGCTCATCTCCCTTCAACTTCGGGCAGAGGCCTGGGAGTAGCCAAGATTCACCCGGGCTCGCCTTCGGCCAACAACAGTCACCCGTGACCACAAGCAGTCAGTTCAACTTCGGTCAAGGCCAAACTCTTGCACCTCCCCCCCCTTCATTCGGGCAACAAACTGGGTCAGTCCCGAATAGTCCGTCCACGTTCAATCAGCCACTGCCATTCGGGTTCGGATCTGCAACCCCCACTTCGACTTCGAACCCTTTCAACTTCCAGAGTCCGTCGCCCATCACGACGACACCTTCGAGCGCCCCCGGATTCGGTTTTGGTCAACAACCGCCAACCCAGGTACAACCGTCAACTCCGGTATCCCCCTTCCCGGTCCCGGGGTCACCACAGCCGGCTGGTGGCTCGCTGTTCAATATCGGGGCATCGCCTACCGTACAGTCGCCGGGCACACGCGTCATCAAGAAGCTGCCAACAAGGCGCGGGGCTGCTCGACGTTGAAAAGGATGGCATCTTTTTCTGTTGGTCGGTATGATGGGACAGTTGTGCTGCTTTCTGACATTGCGTAAGTTGCCTATATACGGATCCCCCTTTGTTGCCCCACCGCGCCTTTAAGTTGCCTTTGAAGTAATTTAGGTAGGCTTTAAATTCACCCTTACAATCGTTTCACTGTCACGTGTGCTGTAATCAATGTATGCGGGCACGATGGATGCCAACTTGACCCAAAGAATCCTTGCTATTTGTAAGGTGGACAGCAAAGTACACCACCCGCACTCACTCTCGGATCACGCAATGCGTGGAGGATGGGCGTATGACACGGACACAGAAAGGATGGCAGGATTACCAGACTGTAGACAAGAACATCTAGCTCAAAACTCGGGTGCCCTTCACATAGGCGACAACATCCCCTACACCATTCAACGCGCAAGCGTGTACTAGACAAGCGGTTTTCTCTTGTGCCGTGGATAGTAATCAGGATGCGATCGTCGACGGACGATCCATCATGCATCGTGTGTGAGCCTCGGCTCAAGCGCTCAAGTACTCACCCTTTGGACTGTGACTGCACGCCCGCTGTACGTTGTTTTCGGGGCTTGCGTTTTGCGAGCCTTCTCAGTGTAGTAGGTCATCATCATGGAAGGGAATGAGCCTATCGAGAAGATACGGGCATTATTATCATGCATACCTGGATAGGCAACAAACGAGAGAGCACACCATCAAACTCTCCACCGGAAAGCATCGCAGATACCCAGAAAAAAGAGGGTGGAGGGGGGGAAAGGGTTTGAAGTTACGACCGTTGCCTTTCCCGCTGGGCCGGTCCCTTGATGGACGTGATGGCTCGTCGGCATCGCTTCCCACTGAACGCTGGGCACCGATTTCCCACCAGGCTTCCTCGCACGAAATGGTCTCTGCTCATATCGTCGAGGCCATCCGAGACCCATCCGGTATCATCATAGACCTCTACAACGAGGGCAGAAGCGCAGAGGTAGACTTCCCCGCACAGGTCACGACCCATTTCGCCACTGTCTTTGATACGCAGGATTCCATCCAACAGGTAAGCATCCGTTGTATGCAATCACCTGCAGGCACTCATGCTTCGACGAAAGATTCCGTCACTCTCTCTCAACTACCCTCCGGATGCTTATCCCGACAGAGCCTTGGTCCGCTTCCATGCGATGATTCAGGATATTCCTTCCCCGGAGATGTACCTCTCCAGGCTCCCAGAAGGTAGATGTGGTGGTTGGAACCTCTATCAAGACCTGGCTGCCTCCACTTCCATCGATGTTAATTTTCGCGACCTCCGGGAATGCTCTGTATTTTGGGCCATCACCGTTCCCGGGCAATCTCAGTGGCATGCTGAGCGACTGGAAGGGACTCTGTTCAACCAAGGTGACACTTGCCACCTATTGTCCCCCTTCGTTCTCATTGTGCGGATTACAGTTTCTAAAATACCTTCGAGAGCGTCTTATCTCACCAGCCATCGCCACAAGCTCCCCAATCCCCAATCAACAGACTTTGGTGTCTTGCTCAAGGCGAGGTCCTCCGGCCCACAAGCTGGGTCTTTCTCATCGTTCCCCACAGATATATGACGAAGGTCTGACTAAAGATCTCAAGCCCATGGATACCGCTACCTTTGTAGGGATTCTCGCTTTGGAATCGTGAGTGGATCAGAAGCGTCCTTGGATTTCCCCTGCTAGAACTCGTCAGGATTGTGGCTGGAACAGAAGCCGAGGCCGTCATACCCGTCCTTCACGTCACACTTGTGCAAGTGCCTATCCCTGACATCCCATTCGAACCCCGTGGAAGTGTCATAACTGCGGTATATGAAGACCTCGTTGATTGGGTTTCACAAGAGGCACTGGCTGGAGATAGGGATGCAGCAGAACTGATCATATTATGTTCTGTAGCAAGGGTGTAAGTCCATCTTAACGCGGTCGTGTTTCATTCTTCAACTCCCTTCTAGCCAATCGAGGAACCCTCCTATTTTGCCTCCCTCGCTGCAACTCACAGGATTTCCCTCTCAGAAAAATGGGGCGTCCACCCCTGCACTCTGTTCTGTCCTGTCAAAACTGCTACCACTGTTTTCCGTTGTGCAACTCTCGTTGGAATCTTTAAACAATGACCGTTTTATTCCTGAGAGTAATGGAGAAGATCTTTCTTCAGGGTATCTCCAAGTACCTCTTGGATCTGTTATGCTCCTCACGGAGACCGGGATTCAAGAAGGAAATGTTATCGAGAAAGGTGTGCTCACTTCGATCTTGACTTCTTCTGCTCAATCGCTGGTTGCCTCAGGGATGCAAAATCTGAAGGACGTCCAGGATGCGATGAGCAATCAAAACCTGCGATATGCCTTCCCATTCAGCCAGTTTTCCTTCAATACGGAAATCGGATTTGTTCTGCTGGCAGAAGGAAGGCGGAGCCCGTTCTTTACGGTTGGGTCTTCTTAAGATCGCACGCGCCACCGATCTCACTGGCGCTCGTATTGCAGACAGATATTTCGTTACCCCTCCAACCTCAAAGCAAGGAAGCAGAACCTCTGTACAAGAGCGAGTCCGAGATCAAGATGCCGGATCAAGAGCGACTTGACACTTTCCGAAACTTGTTAACCAGTGCGCGGCGGAGGGAAAAGTTGAGAGTGCCAAAACTACTGGCCGAGGTAAGGCAGATTAGCTGAATGGTGAAACCACGAGCTTACCTCGCAATCACTAGCTCATCGAAAACGATTTTGTGGAAGAAAGGAAATGCGACAAGTCGGTCACACAACACGACTTGACGATGGAAATAACAATTGCTCGGTGCGGTATACGTTTACTGACTTTGTCTCTCTTGTTAAAATGATCGGGATAGGCTTCTAGGTCTATTGTTCCAAACAGACGAACTTAGCGTTGAACTATGGGAGCGGGCGAAGGAACTGGAAATCAGACGGAGAAAGAGATCGCAGGTTTAGGGGACGTCACATGGCAACCGCTCGGCCGCAATGCCTGTCCAAACTCCTTCGTCTGGAGTGCAATGCGTCTCTTTAAGCTTTGGAGACTACGCCCGCTGCCCTGTTCTTTGATGGGTTGTTACACCATCTATTTGGCCATGGGTTGATGAGACGGCCACGCACTTCGGCCCACAGGCAGTCACGGATTTGCCGGTCGCGCCTGAGGGAATTTCGGTTGGAAGGGGGACTTGTGCTATGGAATAAGTGGGGTAGATAGAATATACATTGTTCCATCCATCGCCCTCGACGGTCATCATCCTGCCACTGGTTTTTTTTTCTTTTTGACCTCCATCGTCCCTTTGAGCTACGGTTTGTTGTTGACGGACACACTCTCGCGTCTCCCGCTCTCACTGATGACTTCGGTGGAAACTATCCCATCGTTTCTGCAAGCCGCTGTGCCAATCTTGCAGCCAACCCATTTGGAGGGTGATCCTACGCTCGCTACGGAGATTCTGCCTGGCCCCCCATCCTTGCTCTCTGTCCAGCAGTCAGCAGTCAGGAAAGATACCAAGAAGCCCAGTTTCGCCCTTTCCTACTTGCCAACCTCTGACCCAGGCTCAACCTACTCCGTGCTCGGTCTCGCTCATACGCCAACCGTCGTGAGTATGGGAGTCGACGGCCCTCGAAGGAAAAGACCACGCACGAGCAAAGTGTGCGTCTCCCTTTCTTTCCGCCACCCTCCCCCTTGCTAACCCCCGTCGTGTTCTTTCGTTTTCCTGATCGCCGCCGCCCCCAAAGCTCTCCTATGTCAGCGCTCCAACCAAGGGCTTCAACGCGGGCACGACAGGCGAATAGTCCGGCTATTGTCGCGACCGCAAACAGTCACGAGGTGGCGACGACCTGGTCTGCCCTCACTCAAGAAATCACCGTCCGATCCTCTCCGCCTCCTGATACGGACGAACTCATGCCTTCCAGGTCAAATTCAGTGTTAAATATGGATGAAGCCACCCCCCAAGCAGAAATCCGAGTCAATGGAACAGAGAGATCCGTTACCCGCAAAGACAAGGGGAAGGGGAAGGAAAAGGAGACGGGAACGGCGAATGGGAAAGCAGCGGAAGAGCCTCTGGCCATCACGTACAATCTGAACGAGTTTGGCCCTCCGCCGGTGCGCATTTCTACTCTGTTCTTTCTCGTCGCCGTCGTTGAGGTTGTATATTACAAGGCGAACGAAGACCACTGTTCGTCCTGCCAATCATTCGGTTCCTTGGTCTACTGCGATGGATGCCCTCGAGCATTCCATCTTTGGTGCCTAGATCCGCCTATGGAACCACAAGACCTCCCGGAAGGTGACAAGCGATGGTTCTGTCCAGCATGCGTAATGCAACGGGTAAATCGAAGCCGATTTTCGCCATTCCTGTGGAGTTGAATGTCAATTTGCCAGGAGTCGTCTTCGAGATCCACCACACAGGCCGGGATTATGGCGCCTCTGCTCCAGCAATTGGCCAGTAGTATACCCACCGAATTTCGTTTACCGGAAGAGATCCGTACGCACTTCAAAGATGGTATCAACTCCTTCGTGCCATTTCTTTTCTCTTCTGATTGTCGTTCTCAGTTGGCACGAGCGCAAAAGGAGCATACGTGGATACGTCCAAGATCAAACCTCCTCGCCTGAAGTACGAAACCCCCGTTCTGTTGTAATTGATTCCCAGGTCTGATTTGGGTAGTCGTCATGGCCAACTCGAAGACAGAGACCCACATCGTCTCAAAGATCGGAATGGGGATCCGATATTGTGTTTCCGTTGCGGGCTCTCCGCTCTTCCGCACAACAACGCACCTGTCCAGCCAAAGCGACCAAGAATAGCGTCACAGAGGCCGGCGAACGCAGAGGGCTGGAAAAGCATCGTGTCGTGCGATTATTGTGATCTCAGCTGGCATTTAGAATGCCTAGATCCTCCCCTGGACAGTATGCCCCTCTTTGGAATCAAATGGATGTGTCCAAACCACGCGGACCAGGTATATGTGTGTCACTTTCCATCTTTTCCTGTTGTTTGCAGGACTGAAACGTTAGTCAGAAACCAAAACGGCGCGTTCCGAAACAAAATGCTGGTTTCATTGAGATCACTAAACCCCGTCAACGGAACAACGGTAACGTCGAGGTTGTGCAGGGCGACTACCTTACCGCGGAGGAGCAAAAGGTTTTGGCTGATGAAGTTACAATTAACGGGAGGAGGTACAGAATCCCCGAGCGAGTGATCAGGCTCGACTTTTGGAATAGAATCAGCGGAGTTCCCCTCGAGTGAGTTCCCCCTGCTTTGCTTATCTTGAATTAATCCGACATAGGTATAGGGACCCTTACGATGACTCCCCCGCTTCATCACCTTTGACTTCTCTAAGTTCGCTGGACGACGGAAGCGAACTTTCGGACCAGAATCTACACGACAGACTCTATTCTATCGATGATATCGAAGCAGCACAGGTACTGTTCCCTCCTCGAAACGAGAAGACTTCAATTAAAGGACATCCTAGGTTTTATCAGCATTCCAAACGCGTAATGTCGGCACGTCTGCGACTTCTGAACACGCCATCCAACCGCATCACGACTTGGAGTTTGATCCTTCTCCACCTCCTGCCTCAACCCCGGCGGTCACTCAACTGGGCCCTACTACAAATGGCTTACGACCGTCGAAGCGCAAGGTCTGTGACATTTCTCGTCGTGGCGGTTTTTTGCTCATCATCCCGATCCCAGGTTGAAGAGGAAACACTGCCCGAAGCTCATTCCCATCCGAAGCCTCCGACGTCCCGTACCGCAGCAACTCAGAGTTCATCAGTGTCTACCGGCCGTAGGCGGAGCAGTAGGAAGCCCGCTCCCAGCAAGAGGCTGAAAATCGAGGATACAGGATCTATTGACAGCCCGTTAACCTCCATCAGTCCGCCACCGTCTTCAAAACCCCTCCGATCGAGACCAGGAGGGATCCCCACACAGGCGCACTCTGAGAAGTCACAGTCGGTGCAGAATGATATCACCAGCAGCCCAGATGATGACGCGAAGGATCGGAACACGACCACCCTACCACCAGCGTTGCCAAAAAGCGTTCCCAGCTCCCCGACCAAATTGATATCGTTGGCCTCATCGAAGTCTGAGTCTAGTGGGACCTCTGTGTCTCTCAAAATTCGCTTACCAAGCCGGGCAAACGCCCTGAGCTCTGTTTCTGCCACGTCCACGACACAGTCCACCTCCAACACTGAGACAGGAAATGAGGTGAAAACGCGAAAAACAAAACGGTAGCGCGAGGAGATGGCGAATCCTTTTTATGTTCTCTAGATTATACTACTTCGTACATGTAAATTCCCGCGGGATGTTATTTAAATGCGTAGGGGAGATGTTTGTCTTTACTGGACCTCGTGATCTAAGCGACCACTCTTGGAACCTACAATCACTCATCGCGACAAATCACCCACAGCAATCCCCCGTGATGACCTCCTTAGAACAACTCGTTCAAGATTGGCTTGACCTAGATAAGGTTCGTATCCACCTTGCTAACAGGGAAGCTGTTATCCTTCATTACATGGGCAGTCGGGAGAAACAAGGTCCGAGATCCAGGGGTTATGGGAATCAGGAAACCACCAGGAGCTCGAAAGTAGGCTCAGGTATTTATCTACCAGATCATCCTTTTATCATCAAGGGTGAGATCTTGTTCAAAGGAAGAGAATCAAGTTTGGGACCGCAGGTCAGATTTATCCTTGACCCGTCAACCTGTGCGGTCACTGATCATGAATGCAGGCCTTAGGGGAAGAATGGAGGCGGGGTTTTCGCGCATGAACGACCTCACGGTTATCCAGGCTTCGCAGGTTGGGGGATCTACATCTCCAACGGACCTTTTGTCTCACGTTGATTTGTCTCAGGGACTGTGCGCATATGTTCTCAAAACCGTGGGCAACGCGGCACATCGAGGAGTCGTTATTGGTCACGACCACAGACACCACTCCGAACGTTGGGCAGCTCTCACTGCCGCAGCTTTCTTATCCAAAGGCATGAAAGTTTACCTTCTTCGCGGCTTCGTTCATACACCGCTGTAGGTTCCGTACCACCGCTTTCCCCCACCCATTTCCGGCGTTAAACTTGATTTTATAGCGTGCCATTTAGCATTGGGACGCTCGGAGCAGCCTGTGGTGTGATGATTACTGGTATACAAATTCCATTCGACACTATCTATGTCCCCAATTTCACCCTCGACTCGTTTTTTAGCAAGCCATAATCCAAAGGTAAGCCACAGCATCCACAAAAGATCTACCTGATCGAGACTCGCACATCCCCCAGCAAGATAATGGCTACAAGGTATTGCCTGTTACACACCCTCACGCCTTACTTCACTCCAGTTCACACCAGTTTAGGTTTATTGGGAAAATGCGGTGCAGGTCTGCCGTGTCCCGTTGATCTAATCCGTAGATTCCTGATCTCTTTCCAGATACTCGAGCCGCACGATTCAGGTATCGCAGGGAGCGTTTTACTAAACCTGGTACCCGACGAAAGGGTGTGGAACCTTGAAATACTCCTTGGATCAAGCGATTGCATCGACAGGACCAAAGAATTGACGCAAGCGTATTTTGAATGCGTTTCGGGATTGCAAACCAAGTACGCCCGAGTCCCGCAACATGTAGTGGGCAATCAATTACTCACGAACCCCGTCAGTAACCAGGGCCCATTACCACCCGTCAAATTCGTGAATACTTCCATGCATGGCGTCTCCTCCCCGTTCATAAGGAGGGGGATGCAAGTTTTCGGGTTTCCTGAACAAGCGGTCGTTGAGGTGGCTGAACAAAAAGACCCTGATCCTGAATTCCCGACCGTAGCATTTCCAAACCCGGAAGAAAAAGGCTAGTCAATTGTGTTCATTTCGTTGCGGACTGGATTTACGTTTATGTACTGCAGGAGCACTTGCGAGTTACTCCCCCTTTAAGGTCAAGTGGTACCTTCTCATGAGACCCTTCAGGACCTCGCGCTTGGCACTGCGAACCACCATCATATCAAATACGTCCTCGCTCAGGACCCAGACTCAGATAGGTTTGCTGCCGCTGAAAAATCGTATGTTGAGAACGGACAAGACAAATCTGCCCTCTCTCATATGTTAACGCTAGCGGTGACGGGACCTGGGAAGTCTTCACAGGAGACCAACTCGGTGTAGTGTTCGCCGCATGGGTTTTGCGCGCGTGGAAAGCTTCCGGGAAACCACTTGGTTAGTGTGTGGACTGAGACTTCGGGAGGTATTGACGATCTTGCAATAGAAAAACTGGCAATGGTTGCCTCGACTGTGAGCTCAAAGATGGTTCAACGAATAGCACGCCAGGAAGGTTTCACTTTTGTAGAATGTCTTACGGGTGCCGGTCTTCATTCCCAACCTCCGGTGAAATCCTGACATAACTGCGCAAGGGTTCAAATACATCGGCAACACCGCTTTGGATTTAGTCGCACAGGGACTTGAAGTAAGAATGGTCACCGCTACACTACAACCTCGAATTTACGGCTGATCAGCCTGATCAAATTCTATTAGGTCCCTTTTGGCTATGAAGAAGCCATTGGGTTCATGTTTGGATCACAAATTAGAGATAAAGATGGCGTTGCAGCGACTGTAAGCCCCTCCTCTGACCGGGCGGTTACCCCAAGATATTACACTGTTTCCAGCTCGTATTCGCAGAAATGGTCGCTTCACTGCACCAATCTGGGCAGACAGTGCGAGGGTTTTTGGACGAGCTCTACCAGACATATGGATACTTCCAGGTAAAGCACGTTGATACAACAGCCAGCCTGAACCCTGAGCACCTCCCAGACGAGCAATGGTTATTTTGCTTGTTACGACCCGGTGGTCGTGCAGCGAATTTTTTCGCGACTACGCAACTACAACGGAACGGTACGCTGGTCTTATGTGGTTTCTCGCAACTGATACATCGACACGATTGGGGCTAGGCGTCGCAGGGGAACCCGAACTACCCTTCCAACCTAGCCAACCTCACCGTGACTAGTACCCGAGATTTGACCATCGGTTATGATAGCTCAAACCCACCGTCATTCAAGCCGACCCTTCCCCTATCGTCCGGAAACATGATTACGTTCGTGGCGAAGGATGAGGCTGCTGGGCATGAAGTAGTCTTGACGATCAGGTATGGACACGATCCCCTCCGGTGACGAGTGCTCACGATCTGGTCTTCGCTTGTTCTATATTAGGACCAGTGGCACAGAACCCAAGGTTGCGTTGGGCTCACCCAAGACAGTTTATCCTATCCTAACAAAAGACGACACAGGTCAAATACTACTTGGAAGGCCAAGGGAAGGATGTGACGTCGCTAACGACCCTGCTTGGAAAAGTCGTTCATGCTCTCCAGGAAGATTGGTTGGAAGCGACGAAAAACAACTTGTTAATCCCTGTGTAACCTACTACACCCGGTTCCAGTTTGTGTCCTAGGTTGTTGCCGGTTCCGTTGGGCCACCTGAGGGTATATTCTGATTCGCTACCCAGACCCTCCCCTTCTTCACCGCGATCTCCCTGACCTTGGCCTCGATCGAATTCTTCTTCACCTTGTAATCCTTCAATTCCTGATACAGCGTCTCCACTATGAGAACAATGCTTCCGGTCGCAAGCTCATTGATTCTTGCAACGAGGATGGGGATATGTGCCTCTGGGAATGGATATTTCGGACCAAGTTGCGGCTTTTTCACCACACCAGGGGTGCTCGTCTGTGGCTTATTCGAAGTGGAGTGGACGTGGTCAGGAATAGAAGGCACGAGGAATGTTCGACTCGCAGCTGCTTGAGGTGCCGTTTCCAGAGGTGAGGTGTATGTGAATGGATCTATCGGGCAATGGTTGTCTAGAGAAAAACTACTGTGAGAATCAACCTCGAAGGAGGGCGATCAACAACATACCGTTGAAGAACCGCACACGGAATGGTGTAAATACCTCTTCTACAGTCTTGGTTATGGAAGGCTCCCAAACAGGCCCCTTGACAAACGGAACAAGAGGGACCACCCTTTGCTTCTTATACGAGCTGCCTGTACTACTTGTTCCTTCCGAACGACGCTTTGGGAGAAGCGGCACGTCTACATTGTCCACGGGGACGACAACTTCCACGCCGTCGTCGTCGTCGTCATCTACAAGCCAACTATCAGCATCAGAATCCTCCCCAGGATCCCCTTCGTCGTCGTCATCATTATCGTCCGCTACATCGTCCGCATCACCAGGGTTTTCCTCTTCCCATTCTTCACTACTGTCATAGGAGTAATCGATGACGACGACATCGCGGGCAAATGGTCTACGGGGCCTCATGGTCGAGGAAATGCGAGTCCAGGTTCCGAAATAACCCGGCCGGGTGTCCTCATGGAAAATGAAGACCTTGGCGGGGATGGCGACCCTATCCTCAAGGAGATTTAGAAGGGATCTGGTGGCAGAAATGTCCCCCGCAACCTCAGCTTCAGCGAGTTCGTTCAGGATTGTGCGAACAGAATCCTTGGAGTCCGAATTGAGCGTCCGTGGCCGATGCCCCGAAGGGCCCGTGCGCGGCAGTGAGGAGATAACATCACGAAGGCGATCTTACAGTAGGGGCTCAGTGAGTATGCACTGTGAAAAGGAAACGCAAATCACACCTGGTAATCTGACGGGGAGAAACGGTATCACATGAGTGGGCGGTGGCGACAGTGGAGTTCCATCACCGAACACGACGATGGGATTTTCTTCCACACCGTCCAATGATCTCCGATGTGTACCGAAGTAGTTTATCGGCGCCACCTCAACGCCCTTCCTCAAGGCGAAGGGTTTGAATACCTTATCGAAGTCTGTGGCCTCTGCAGCCTCCTTATGCCCGGTCGAGGGTATTGATGGCTCCGCCTTTGACTTGGCAAAAAAGTTGGCCATAAGGTTCTGAGATTTAGTCCGGGACTCCCGTGCCTTCAGCTGTTTCACCAACTTCGCGCCTTTAGGTTTGAGTTTTTCTTTGGACTACGGAACTTAGGAAGGATAGGCATAATTGTGGCTTGAAGCGTGTGCTCACCTTGAGTGGTTTCTTAGTTGCGGCCTTGTTTGGCTTCGCCGATCCCTGGGGTGGTCTCAGCAATGTCCAAGGAGAACGGGGAACCTTCAGGAAAACAACGCACCGAGCCCGCTTCTGCAGAATGAGCTTCCGAATGAGCTTGCTGGTCAGTGACCGTCGAGCACATGGTTTTGTCTGGATGTGGCGTGACTGAACTGGGTGTCATTACAATGTCAGGTTCGGATAGTATGCCTAAAAGTGTGGCGACTTCATCTTTAACCTGGCCACACTCAGACTGATGTCGCGCCAGAAAAATAAGATGTACGAACCTTGCGACGCTCATACAGTCTATTCCTCAATTTATCGCGAGCTGTTTTGGGTAGCCAATGGAAGTTTTGTTCGTCCACCTCCCATCTCCAGATGCAGAGGTGAGCGGGAACTTTAGCCTGGTTTGGCATGTTTTCAGCACCATGGTTGATTCGGATAGCCACATGCGTTATCGCAGATTCTACGCTGCATAGCGGAAGCTGTTCGCTGACGTGGCGGCCCTCGCCGTCTTCGTCTTCGTCGATATCGGAGGGCAGTAGCTGAGAATGTATGTGCTTGGCTAACGTTTGGAGGGTTTTATCACTGTTCTACACATGATGAGACTGGAAACGCTGTAATGGATTAATACGGACCTCTCATGGACCAACTTCGCAATAAGCGGTTTGTGCGCTTCTGGGATAGTTTCGAGCGGAGGTGCGTTTTGTGTTATCCGAGCCTCAAGCATCTCACGAAATTGAACAATCTCTGGGGGTACCGTGAGATAAGCTTCAGTGGTAATCCACGATGCGAATATGCGCACCTTGCATCGTCTCAGACGACTTCTCGAGGGAAAGTGGTTTCTGCCGGAAGACAAGTTTACCATTCTTAAGCTCGACCAGGGGTGGTTTGTCTATCCGCATAAGTCAATACACGAATGTAGCACTACGCAAATCGAACGGAGGCCCACCGGCGGAAGGATGCTTGTCCAACATACCAATGGGTGCTGATGGATGGTGCGGGCGCCTGTCTGCGAGTCGCGATGGTGCGGTATGTCACCGTCCACGTGACTTAATGCTGACGCGTTACGCCAGTCACGACCCGCCCACATTGCAAGGCCAACCGTCAACGATCAAGATGTTTGGCCATCAACAGAAGAATGTCCAGCAGGCGGTAGATGAACGCACTCAACCTTGGGTAGAAAAATAGTTTGTCTTTCCGCGGTAATGCGTAATCTCGCCACTGACTCAAGTTCTCGTAGCAGGCCAAAAACTATCGACGACGTTGCCGCTCAAGAACACACAGTGTCCGTGCTGCGAAAGGCCCTGACATCCACAAACGTACACGTTGCCATTCTACTGCATGAGTCTCTTCCCCTGAACTAATTCCCCGGGTAACAGCTTCCACACATGCTTTTCTACGGTCCACCAGGCACCGGGAAAACCTCTACCATCCTTGCCCTCGCAAGGCAACTATTCGGTCCGGACAACTTCAAATCGCGTGTTTTGGAATTAAACGCATCCGACGAGCGTGGAATCAGCATCGTCAGAGAAAAAGTCAAGAACTTCGCTCGACAAACGCCCCGGGCACGGGCCGCGGCGTCTGATGGGAAAACCTACCCTTGTCCACCCTATAAAATAATCATACTGGATGAGGCTGATTCCATGACGCAAGATGCTCAAGGTGCTTTACGCCGTATCATGGAGACATATGCGCGAATTACCCGCTTCTGTCTTGTGTGCAACTACGTTACGAGGTCTGCTCAAACGCCACCGCTCCACGGTCTCCGGTTGACGTGTCCCTTGTAGAATCATCGAACCCCTGGCATCGCGCTGCTCCAAATTTAGGTTCAGACCTCTTGATACGAGCTCCACTTCCGCCAGGCTCGTACAGATCGCACTCTCCGAACAGGTGCAGGTTACCCACGAAGTCATCTCAGTTCTTGTCTCAACCTCTGCTGGCGATCTCCGTCGGTCCATCACATACCTTCAGTCGGCGTCTAGGCTTTCTTCTTCGACGGTCCCACCCACACCAATCACTCCGCGAGATATTCAAGAGATTGCCGGTGTCGTCCCTGACGAAGTCATGGTCGATTTTGCGTCGTCACTGGGGATAGATTCAACCCTGTCAACATCTTCCAAACTCGAAAAGCAAAACTTTGACCCAATCAGACAGCAGGTTAAATCCATCATGAGGGAGGGGTACTCTGCGGCCCAGGTTCTATCTCAGGTGTGTTTCCCCCCCTCGGGCATGGGTGCTGTAATTAACCCTAACCATGATAGATTCACGATCTCATCATTCAACATCCGGTTTTGACGGCTCGGCAGAAGTCCGCTTGTGCTCTGGCCTTCGCCGACGCCGACCATGCACTATGCGATGGTGCCGACGAAGAGCTCTGGGTCTTGCAAGTCGCCCTCAGAGTGAACAAAGCAATTTCATAGCACCGCCCGACATCTGTACTGTAACGCATACCGTGCATCGATCATTCTACACTAACAAGCGGAATCGAGGAAGAATACAATACAACAGAACACTAGCTTACTCCCCCGCGCGCTACGAACCTATCAATCATCGTATGCCAGCAGTGGCCTTTTGCAATGCCCGCCTAATACCCAGCTGTGCTTTCCTGAGTTCATCAGCGGTGGAGTCCTCGATCTCGAGCTTCTCCAAGGCGCGGGCAAGTTCAGTTTCCACTTGCGCTTTGGCCCCGCGTTTGAGCTTCATGCCGATCTCAGGGGAAGTGATTGTGTTTTCCACCTGGTGAATGTAAGCCTCGAGGTCGGACTTAGCTTCGTGGCGAGCGGAGAAGTCCTTATCGGCCTGCTTGAATTGCTCTGCATCCTTGACCATCTGTTCGATCTCAGCAGAAGAAAGACGACCGACGGAGTTTGTGATGCCTACGACACATGCCAGCATCAGCTACCTGCTCGCGCGGGTATAGAATACGATAATTCTTACTGATCTGAGCCTTGCGACCGGAGGCACGGTCCTGTGCAGTGACCTTGAGGAGGCCATTTGCGTCAACCTCGAAGGTGGTGACAAGTTCAGCCTGTCCACGAGCCATTGGAGGAATGCCATTGAGCTCGAACTCTCCGAGTAGCCTGTTATCACGGCATTGCGTCCTCTCGCCCTCGTACCTGTAAATGAGTGAGTCAAGCGAACAGAGGGTGATTCTAAAGGTCGTACACGGGGAAGGTGACAGTAGTTTGGTTGTCCTCAACAGTGGTGAAGGTTCTGGACTTGGTGGTGGGAATGGGGGTGTTGCGGGGAACGACGACGCCGAAGATGTCGCCTTGCATGGCGACACCAAGGGATAAGGGAGCAACGTCCAAAAGGACCAGGTCTTGGGTCTTGTCCGACGTCTGGCCAGTGAGGACGGCAGCTTGGACAGCAGCGCCGTAGGCGACGGCCTCATCAGGATTGATGGACTTGTTGAGTTGACGACCACCGAAGTACTCAGACACTAACGACTGGATCTTAGGAATGCGGGTGGAACCGCCGACGAGAACAATATCGTCAACCTTTTCGCGGGGGATCTTGGCATCCTTGAGAACACGCTCGACGGGTTCAAGGGTAGATTTGAACATGGCACCATTGATTTCCTCGAACCGAGCTCTGCTGATGCTGGCCGAGAAGTCCTCGCCCTAAGCAATTCGAGGACGTTAGCGAAACCATGAAGAATTTCTGGAGAGAAAGCGGGGGACCTGGTAAAGTGAATCGACTTCGACGGTTGTTTGAGCGACACTGGACAAGATCCGCTTTGCACGTTCGCAAGCGCTCCGGAGACGCCTAATGGCACGAGGATCGTCAGAAATATCCAATTTGGTCTTCCTCTCGAACTCCTTCTTGAAATGTTCCAGGAGCGTGTTGTCGAAGTCTTCTCCACCCAGGTGGGTGTCGCCCGCGGTAGCCTTGACAGCGAAGACTCCACCAGTGATGTTGAGGAGGGATACATCAAAAGTTCCTCCTCCCAAATCGAAGATTAGAACGTTACGTTCTATTTTTGACTGAGAGTCGAGACCGTAGGCAATGGCGGCAGCGGTGGGTTCGTTGATGATACGGAGTACCTCAAGACCGGCAATGGCACCGGCATCTTTGGTGGCCAAACGCTGGGAGTCGTTAAAATAGGCAGGTACACTGAAAGGTGGAGGATCAGGGAACACCGATGAACAAAAAAGAGAAAATACACCGACGTTACGACAGCCTTTTTTACGGTCTTGCCCAACTTGGCCTCAGAAATCTCCTTCATCTTGGAAAGGACCATAGCGGAGATTTCCTGGGGAGTGAAAGTTTTTTCCTCGCCGAGGTAGGAGACCTTGATGAGGGGAGATCCATCCTTGTCAATGACTTGGAAGGGCCAGTGAGTCATGTCCTGTGATGTATTGTGCGATCAGTGTGGGGAGGCTGAGGGAGTTACGGAAGATGAACCTTTTTGACATCGGGATCACTAGCGAAGGAAAAAAAATGAGAATCTACAACTCTATCAAGAGGAATCGAGGGTTTGGTTTTACTCACTCGAACCTTCGGCCAATCAATCGCTTGGCGTCGAAGACGGTATTTCGTGGGTTCATGGCAGCTTGGTTTTTAGCAGCATCGCCGATCAGACGTTCCTCGGTGGAGAAGGCGACGTATGATGGTGTCGTGCGGTTTCCCTCTGCAGAGAGTGTGAGTTGCGTTCCTGTGGCAAGGAGAGAAGTGAGAAACTGACGGTCATTGGCGATGATTTCCACTCGATCGTTTTGCCAAACACCAACGCATCTTTTGGGAGAGTGTTATTAGAGAGAAATTGGGAGGTGGGGGGACATACGAGTATGTAGTACCGAGGTCAATGCCGACAGCGCCTTCAAAGAAGTCCTCCATGGTGACCGTAGACGGGTTTTTTTTATGAGGGAGGGGAGATGAGGGATGGGAGAGAGAGAGATAGAAACTGATCAATTTTTTTTTCTCCGTCGAGTGCATCCCAAATCGGGTAGCACCCACTTCCCGACGCTGGTCATGTCCACCTCGGTCGTCCGACGTGCTCTCAGGCGAGACGTTGCTCGCTTCGTCTCTTCCAGACGATTTCACACAGAGCCAAGACCTTTAGAGACACCGGAGGATTGGACGGGTTTCCAGCTCGAACGGGCAAACTACAAAAGGCTGAGTGAGTACCCGTTCATCGCGTTCGCCGCATTCACTCACCCCCAGCTCACAGTCGACCACTTCTCCGCCTTTGGCTCAACCCAGACGAGGGAGAATACCTTCCAACCACACCATGGGCTCCACCGTCCTCCTGCTCCTTCACAACTCTCCTTGTCCGCTCTCCTTGCCTCTGGCGCACACTTTGGGCACTCCAAGTCTCTCATGAACCCAAACTTCACGCCATATGCATACGGCGTGCGAGCCGGAATCACCGTCATTGACCTCGACCAAACCCTACCCTTGCTTCGCCGTGCTGCTCAACTCATTCGCTCCGTCGCCGTCAAGGACGGAATCATCGTCTTCGTCGGTACCCGACCGGACCTACGTCCCATCGTCCGTAAGGCCGCTGAACGGATCGGATCGCAGGGCTACTACGTCAGCGAGAAGTGGCTTCCGGGAACTCTGACCAACAAACTCGAGATGTTCGGTCCCGAAGTCGTCAAGAATGGCCGTGTAGTACCCGACCTCGTCGTATTCCTCAACCCTATCGCCAACATCCATGCCATCCGTGAATGTGCCATCGAGCACGTTCCAACCATTGGTGTTGTTGATTCGAACGTGGATCCTCGGGTCGTAATGTACCCCATCCCGGCAAATGACGAAAGTACACGGACAGCGGAGTTGGTTGCTGGAGTGCTGAGCGTCGCCGGTCGGGAAGGTGTGGCCCTTAGGGAACGTGAAAAGGCCGCCCAGGACAAACTGAGGAGTCGGAGGATAGCCAAATCTTATGGCGCATCGCAGCAATGATAATACCACTATATACATGCTTATATGTTATGCGTCGTCGGTAATCTAATAGCCTACACATCCCTTGAACAGTGAAAATCCTATCCCGCCCATGTACACCTCTACAGTCGCTGGTATGAGTCAAGGGGAGGCCGGGTTCTGGATAGTGTGCCAGAATTCTGAGTGAGATGGCGTTAGCGCTTGAAACGGAGCCTGCACTATGGTAACTGCTCACCTTCGGCGGCCTCTAAGGCCCTAACATTTCCTTTCAATTTGTTGATGGTCTCCATGTACTCGTCGTACTCGACACTGTCAAAGACGATTCCACCACCAGCTTGCAAGTAGACCTTTCCTTCCTTGAACACCATGGTCCTGATGGCGATACAAGTGTCCATGTCCTTGCTGGAAAAGTCAAAGTGGCCGACGGCACCAGCGTAGACCCCTCGGCGTTCCTGCTCCAACTCGTAGATCAACTCAATGGCTTTGATCTTTGGAGCTCCTGACACAGTTCCAGCGGGGAAGATGGAGCGGAAAGCATCGAACCTGCCCGGTTCTGGTTAGCACGCCTTGTATGTTATATCAGAGACCACGCGGCCATTCACCTGGTCTTATCCTCACGAAGCAACCCAGTCACTTGAGAGGTCATGTGTTGGACATGGCTGAACTTCTCGACGGTCATCAAGTGTTCCACCTTAACTGTGGTTGGTTGACACGAACGATTGACGTCGTTTCTGGCGAGGTCAACCAACATGATGTGTTCAGCACGATCTTTCTCCGATGCCAATAATTCGGCTGCGAACGCCTCGTCCTCTACAAAAATCGTATGAGTAAAACGTTTGCCTCGGGAGGGAAGCGAAAATAATAGCATACCTTCTTTGGTACGTCCTCTTTTGATCGTACCCGCAATAGCGTGGTTGTATACCTTGCCATCTTCGACTTTGCACAGAGTCTCGGGGCTGGAGCCAACAATCTGACATTCGCCGCAGTCGAGGTAGAACATGTAAGGGCTGGGGTTAACCTGTCTCAAACGCCTATACGCGTTGAAGGGGTGGAGGTCGGTGGTGCGAGTTAAACGCTGTGAAGGAACGGCCTGGATGATGTCCCCTGCGACGATGCGCTTCTTGAGGTGAGTGACGAAACCCTCGTATCCGCTCTGCCCAAAATTAGAGATCGCTTCGTGTCCGAGCCTGATGGGAGGCTGAGGGACCTCGGGAGTAGTGGGGCTGAGGATGACCTTGGCTAAACGGCGAACTTTGGCAACGGCAGTGTTATAGATGAACGCGAGGTTGTCCGTAGGGGTGTTGTCGGGGCAGAAGACGTGCGAGACGACCTTGAGCGTTTGGAAGACATTATCGTAGATCAGGAGGGTGTCGACAAACATGAAGACCGCTTCTGGTATCTGGAGCGTATCTTTGAGTGGTCGAGCGGTCTTGGGCTCAAAGTATTGGATGGCATCGTAGGATACGTAACCTATCGCTCCGCCAGTGAATGTCGGAACATCCGGGTTCCTGACATATCTGTAGTTATTGAGTTTCTGCTCAAGAACTCGCATGGGATCGCCGGTGGTTTCATGCCCGGGGCCGGTCTTGATGACCTTGAAGGGATCTGGGCGAGGAGGGAGATAAACTCTGGATTACGAAAACGATCAAAGGGGATTCACCTGCACCGATAAAGCAGTAACGGCCGGCGTGGCTGGAAGCGACGGATTCCAATAGGAAGCTGTACTTTGAATCCTTGGCGATCCGGAGATATGCAGCGCATGGAGTCAGTAGGTCTGCGGGAAGCTCAATGAAGACCGGGACGCAGTTTCCCTGTTTCTCGTCCACAATGAGACTCTGAACGGTAGACAACGGCGGGAATGGTTGAAGCGTCTAACAAAAGTCAGTGGTGTGAGATGTTCATCAAAAACGAGAGAGAACGTGTAATGACCTGAACGTCCATGTCGAGGCGGAGGCAGTTGTATGAGCGGAAGTACGACGAGAAGTCTGACGGTCTGATATGAGTGCCTGTCTTCTAAACTCAACAAATCTTGAAGCTTGGGGCTTTATACGTCTTACAACTCTCGTTTTTGAAACGGAAAGGGCGAGGGAATCCTATTTCCGTTTACCCGCTCTTCCCGTAAGGGACATCACTAAATAGGCCGCATTATTATTGAAGATGACGGGCCGCACACCACTGACTACACTGTTCGACCTCTTCGCCGTCCGCAACCACACTCTCAAGAGCCGGTAAAAGATTGAATAGGTGTCTGGATCACAGTGTGATGAAATTAAAGGAAATCTACAGGAACACAGTGCGACCAAACGACGGGAATAAATTGTTCAACGAAATTGATTGAGCACTCTTTGTACCCAATCAGCGACGTTCTCTGTCAGGCAAAACATCAAAACCGGACTGGCCAAGGTCCGCAGGAAGCCTAGCAGTCTCGTCGAGTGCGTCATCATTGAGAAGGGCCCTGGACTCTGGATCTGTCTCTGGCAAGGAGAGGGCAGAAGCGGGGGGGTCATCTCTAAGCAAGAACGGTAATGGGGCGACTATATCGTTAAACATGAGCTGTGGGAAATGTTGTTAGTGCGAGCGCGTTGCTGGTGAACGGTTGCGCGTACCGTTCCATAGCTAGTGACCGCAATCACACAAGGTCAGGTATTTTCTCACATAGATAAACAACAGGAGACATACACCAATAGACCGAAACCGGCGACCTGGAGAAGTGAGACAGGGAACGCAAACTTTTCCCAGCCGAGGCCAAGACTGACGAGCCAAATGCTCAACGTGCGACAAGTATCCTAGTGGAATGAGTTGAAACGAAGAAGAGCGGAAAGTAGGAACGCACGGTAAGAGACCTGGAGCTGGCAGAGACATGCCTGGTAACACTAAGACCGAAGAAGTTGAAAAAGGCGATGCTCAACGCGATGACGACGCCAGACCACAATACGGTCGGATTGTCAACCATCTGGTGCCAACCACGGGGGAGGTCGAAGAAGGTAGAACGGGAAGCCCATGCGGTCAGGACGGGCATGAAGGCAATGATGGTGGTTGCCCCAAAGAAGCCCTCGAGACCGACAGCATAGAGGGGGGTGATGGAGTACTTTTCCATGATCTTTTCTTCGACGACGAACTGGGTCGCAGTGCTAATAATGGGGGTTATAAACGGCGAGAATAAGCGCAGACAGTGGCGAGGGGGATTACTGACAAGAGCTGAGCGAACAGGACGAAAAAGATACCTGTTCTAGTTCAGGAGGGTGGGCTGAAAGCTCGGTGGGATGAGACTTACCGAGGACAACCTTGGTAGACTCGGAGGTCTCGGGGGTATTAGGGTCAAGGAAGGTCATCAGGTCGTTCTTCGTGGCATCCTTGACGAGGGAACCGCTGAAGCCGACGAGAGAGACACCTATGATGACAGTGAAGAGGGAAAACCATCTGTGGGTTGGTCAGCGGGAATGGTGAAGGATTGAGTTGTGGGAGAAGGGACGGAACTGATATAACCAAAGATGGCGGTGGAGGAACAAGACGCTGAGAACACCGACAAATAGGACGAGAGACCCACGGGTCATCTGATAGATTGAGACCGGTGTGTACAGAAGACCGATGTTCATCAACTGACGGGAAAATGAGCGGAGACTAGCGAGAGACGCGAGATTTGAACGTACGGTGGTTCCGGTCAGGTCACAGAGGGCGGGGAGCCAAAGAAGGGTGCAGCGCCAGCCAGCGAGAGGCTGCAGCTTGCGGACAGGGTGGTCATCCTGGGTTTGGGAAGAGGGAGGCTGGTAGATTGATCGAAGGAAAGTGTACAAGACGGGTAAGAGGCCTTGAATTAAGAAGATGAACAATCAGCCGAGAACTGTGCACGAGGAAGATGTGATACTTGCATAGCATCTCACCAGCTGTAGCACATGGTTGGTCAGAGACGAGAATGCAGGGAGATGGACAAGAAAAGGACGCGCCGAACATCTGCAGGGTCTGCCAGACGGGCTGCTCGTAAAACACGGGGTGGTTTGTGTCACAGTCCTCGACGCACTGGAGGTCCTGGTACTTGGACCAGAGCGAGTTGCAGGAACCCTAGGGGAGAGCTGGTGAGGGGTCGCGAGGACGAGGGGGTAGGAATTGGAACGCACAGTGAATATCATGCCTACTATGAGAAACGGGACGTAAAACTTTGAATGACCGGACATGGTGGTGGTCGTTGATGTGCAAGTGGGTGAGCGACCGGGAGAAGATGGATTGGAATCATTGCTTCCTCCTTCTCCTCTCCTCCTCTCCTCCTCTCCCTCTCCCTCCTCCTATGTAGCATGGTCATTCTCTCTATCCATTCTCATTCTGCCCACGGAAATACCGGTTCACGATATTTCTCCCACTCTGGCTATCTCGCTCTCACTCCCTGCATAGTCCAAGGCTGTCCGTCTCTCTCACCCTATTTTATTCACATTTACTCATCCTCGTCCAGTCGTCAAGGTCAGACACGAAGGGGAGTTCAAACCTCTCACAGCCAAGACTCTCACCGTAGCCGTCAGGTGTTACGAGTCTCGATTGGGTCGCGTCAATGGCATCGCCACCAATGTCGTCGTGGACCAAACGCTTGTCCTATGGGAAAAGTCCCCCGCCTCCGCCTCGGCAGAGGTCCCCGATGGCGAATATCCCTTCAAGCTAATCATCCCTCCAGATACCCCAGGCCTCACCACCACCATCTTCCGGGAATACAGGGCTTACTGGCGTGTCGAAGCTGTCCTCGAACATCTCCCCATCTTCGGCGTTGGCAACCGTCTCGTCAAGCACTTCGAGTTGCCTCTCCTTCGTTATGACACCTCCTCTCATTCGCCCTCACCCTCTCTCCCTCCTGTACCAATCCCAATCCAATCACCCAAGTCCCGTCTCCCGATATACCACTGTACACTCTCCACTCCCACTCCCTCCTCTCCCATCGGGCCTGGTGATCTTGTTTCTACTTTCCTTCGGCTCCAACCAATCGACCCCTCCTTTTCTATTCGTTCAGCCACCATGTCTATCGAACGTCGTCTGGACCTTCGCCTCCCGACAGACAATCTTTCTACTCACACCCTATCACCCACTCCTCCTGATGCCTCCACCGAAAGTTTTTATTCTCTTGCTGATCAGTCTTCTTCCAAATCTGCGTCGACCACGATTGTGACGTCAGACACACTCGAATTCTCCCCCGATCCTACCGGTGCACTCTCCAAGACGATCACAGCTCAGTGGCCCCCAAGGAAAAAACACAGTTGGTCCATTGGTGAGACAATGGCTTCTGACTTTGTGACCGTCAGGTTCTACATACACCTCCGTGTGAGTAATCATCGGCCCTGCCAGTTTGTCTAGATTTCCCTGACTTCCACCCCAGTTGTGCATTTTCTCCCCTCATACTGGCCCTGAGACAATCGAAATCGCTGAGCGTGAGGTCATCGTTGTTTCCACCAACCAGTCCGAGCGGCGGGTTGCTTCCGTCAAAGGCAAGGCCGGTTCTTTGCGATCCAAGTCCAGGTCCCCCCCTCGTAAACATACCTCCGGGTCGGGTTCCCCCAGTCCTCAACCGGAGGTGTCTGCACGAGCCATCCCGAAAGCAACCAAATCTTTTCCCCCTCCAGTTGGCCGACCACGTACGAAGCCTTCGCGTCGGCCGCATACATCTGCTGGTCCAAGGGATGCATCCAACCTCCCGCTCCAGTCCGAATTCGAGCTCAAGGAGAAGAGCATCGGCCCTGGCAACCGTATATTCCCTCCCACCGGTATGCTTCTCAAGAAGGCATCTTCGGCACGGCCAACACCGCGGGATCCTCACACCCTGATGAAAACCCGCACTATTATCCATCATGACGGAAACAACCACATCACCTTCCAACCAATCTCATCGGACCATGTTCGAGATTGGGAAGAAGAGCTGGCCAGGATAGAGCTAAGGTCTAGAACAAGCAGCGCCAACATGCTTGGATTCAGAAAGAGGTAGAGGGGGTCCAATCATGGATCCGATGTCCGTGATCTCTGTTGTCTCGTCCATGTTTCCCTTGTCAATACATTGCATCGGAAAACACCACTCATCGTCAACAAAATGAGTCATGCACGTGGGTATATGTACATAATCGTATTCACCGCCACGCGATGCGGGTCACAGGTTCAATAGTATTAGTCTATCTTCAACTTACGGGCGGGGGTTTCAATGAAAGTGACCTGAGGACCCGTTAGTCACAAGATAAAGGAGAGTATGGGTTGATACGAACGGAAATGAACTTGAGCACTTCATCCAGCACAAGTACTGGCGCGCTGAGGTACAAGACGGCTTTCCATTCTTCCAGGTTGAGTGGTGCAATGGAAAACACTCCCTGCGTCGGATGTCAGAAACAGGGAAATATGGGGCCTGGGCCGACTTGCCGTAAAGAACGGAATGTACAGGATTCCAAAATGCAACACCATACTGAGGACTATGGAGGCGACAAGGAATGGATTTTTCCACACTGGAAATCTTAACAGGCTCTCATTCTCCGACAGCGAGTTCATGGCATTGAACATTTCTACAGTGACGAGGACTGAAAGGCTCATAGTGGTCGCAGTTCGAGACATTTCGTTTGTGAACATCTCACAACCGACTTCTGGGAAAAGCGAGGGACATTGATGAAAATGCGTCTGAGATTTAGCGGTATAAGTCAGTATTTGAAGACACCAGAAATACCCAGGACCTTACCAACTGGTAAAAGCTGATCTGTGGCCCGCCGCTGTACCAAAGGAACCACCACGCGTATCCGAAAACTGTTGCACAACCGACATACGTGCCAACAAGAAGGTATCGGACAAATAGCCACTTCCCAATCAGCGGTTCCCGGCCGTTCCTTGGGGGAACGCGCATGATTGAATGGTCGGCTGGATTGAACCCGAGGGCGGTTGCAGGAAGGCTGTCTGTGACTAAGTTCACCCATAAGAGTTGCACTGGTATAAGTGCTTCGGGCATCCCGAGAAGGACGGTCAAGAATATGCTACAAAACGAGGTATCAGTGATTCAACATCCAAGAGCTGCAGGCGTTGATCGCCAACCTGACAACCTCTCCGATATTTGATGAAACTGTAGGGTGTGATCAGTTTCTCAGGCGCAAAGTCAAGGTAGGTGCGGGCTCACTAAGATATCGGATGAATTGTTTGGTATTGTTGTAGATCAAACGCCCTTCCTCGACGGCTTTCTCTATGGTCGCAAAGTTTGAATCTGCGAGGACCATGTCCGCTGCAAGCTTTGCAACATCCGTTCCGCTGCCCATTGCAATACCTATGTCTGCCTTTTTTAGTGCCGGAGCATCGTTGACACCATCGCCAGTCTACCAAACAGAATGAGTGATCACTCCGGACTTCGCAAACATGCGGCGTACCATAGCCACAACCATCCCTAGGGATTGGAGGAGATCGACCAGTTGACTCTTGTGACCTGGCTCGGCTCGGCTAAATACGCTCGCGGTGGTGACCGCCCTGATCTTGTCTTCGTGACTCAACTCGTCAAATTCACGACCGGTGTAGCTCTTTCCCATCAGGTCCTCGTCATCTTCGAAGATGCCAATTTGGCGACAGATTGTCTCCGCCGTCCTCTTGTTGTCTCCGGTTATGCAGATCACTCGAATGCCCGCTGCTTTGCAATTTTCGACCGCAAGTTTCACCTCGGGGCGAGGTGGGTCCAACATTCCAACAAGGGAGACGAATGTGAGGTTACGCTCAAACCGTGTATAGCCTTTGGTATCCTGACATTGATAATGCGCCGAGTTGAAATCCTGGACGTCCACATAAGCCATGGCAAGAGTACGAAGTCCTTGGGAAGCGTAGGAGAGCGTTTTATCCATAATGGTAGATCGGAGGGCTGGTGTCATTGGAAGCAGGTCACCCCCAGGAACAAGTACAGAAGTGCACCGCTCAAGGATGGATTCCGGAGCCCCTTTGGCGAATAAAGCACCGTGATTCCCAGTGTTGACCAACACAGACATCATCTTCCGGTCACGGGAGAATTCGAAGGACAAGAGTCGGGGAAAGCGGGTCTCCAGACGATCGTTTATCGCACTTGCCCGTTCAGAAGGTGGCATCGACGACAGCCTATGGGTCATGTCGGGATCCGTGCAAGGTAACTTCTCCACAAGGACCTTGAGGGCTGCTTCCGTGGGTTCTCCAACATTAGTGTAAAGGTTGCGGTCCTTCATTGAAACGTGGGCGCGTGAGATGGTTCCGTGGAGAGCAGTGTAGAGCGTCTTACCGGGTTAAAAACGATCTTCGCGTCATTACAGATTGCACTAATTTCAGCCAGACGTTGGATAGGCTCTGAACGGAGCTCAGCATCGACCTCCTGGCCATCAAGAGATGTAACCAACCCATGTGGTGCAAAGGTGGTCCCTTCAACGAGATACTCCTTGGGCATGTTGTTTTCAACCACGAAGAGCTATTGAAGTAGGGTCGTCAGAGATACGGGACGTGGGAAAGCTCCTGGTGACACGAACCCGGGAGACACTCATCTGGTTGGTGGTCAAAGTTCCCGTTTTGTCGGAGCAGATTACGTTCGTGCAGCCAAGGGTCTCGACGCTGGGAAGATTCCTAACGATTGCGTTCTTCTGAGCCATTTTTTTGGTTCCGAGGGCAAGGCATGCGGTAATCACGGCGGCGAGGCCCTCTGGAATGGCGGCGACAGCAAGTGCCACAGCGATCTTGAAGTAATAGATAGCACCGTGGACCACGCCTTGGTGGGTTGGATCCCAGAAGTTCCTGAAGTTGACGAGCCAGACGAGGATACAAATGACGGTGATAACTCTGGCGAGCATGTCACCGAAGTCATCCAACTTGCGTTTAAGAGGTGTCTTCTCGTTTATTTGAGATGCAATTGACTTGTGAATGTCGCCAATGGCTGTGTTCTGACCGGTAAAGACCACGACGGCCTGGGCGCTGCCATTCACAACAGTAGTCCCCTGGGTGAGATAAAGTGAATGGGTTGACGGGGTGGAAAGGAGAGGGGGACGAACAGAAAATAAGAGGTTTGTCATGTCTTGTTTCACAGCTTTGGTGTCCGGAACGACGTCGGATGTCTTGCGCACACTTTCGCTCTCCCCGGTGAGGATTGCTTGATCGACACGGAAGCTACTGGAGGAGATAGAGAGTAGTCGGCAGTCCGCAGGGATTTTATCGCCTACAGAAACAGAGATAATATCGCCTGGGACGAGCTCGGAGGCGTGGACGCGGACAATCTGGCTAGCTCGAAGAACTTTTGCTTCGTCGGGGGAATATTCCTTGAGAGCCTGGATGATCGAGGTGAATAGAGGCTGGTGGAAGGGAAGAGTGAGCAGGCGCATACATCTATCGCTTTCTCTGCATTCGTCTCCTGGATGACACCGACGGTCGCGTTCATGATGAGGATGATAAGAATTACAAGGGGCTCGACTAGTGCGCCGAGAAGAGAACCACCTTCCTTCGTTTCGACGAGAGCGAGAACGAAGGAGACAAGGGCAGATGCGAGTAATATGAGGACGAGTTGATCTTTGAATTGCTCGAGTACCAACTTCCACAAAGGGGTTGGGGGATCATCGGGTAGTTCTGAAAGATGGTAAAGGATGGCGGTTAATTTTCCTTAGTATGACAGACAGAAAGGAGAGAGTTAACACCGTTTGCGCCGTAGATTTTTGTGTGTTTTTCGACTTGGGAGCGAGACAGACCAGTGGTGGGGTCAACTTGGAAGTGACCCAGGATCTGGCGAGGTGGTAACGTCCAAGGGTGGTCCATGCGGGAGCCAACGGTTGTGTTGACTGATATGGGGTTGGATGGGCTTAAGTACCACGTCGGCTCAATGCCGACTCGGGTCGGAACAGTTTGATCACGTGTCGGTATACCATTCGTTCGTCAACGTTCACTTGAATCCACTTGAATCCTGATGTCCTCCTCATCCCCATCCGGCTCCTCTTCCATCTCTTCCTCGATCCACAGGGTCCCCGTCGTAACGGTTACAATCCTCTCACCGTCTGCCACATCCCACGTCCAACCGGCCAACGGCAATGACAGCACAACCATCCCGATAGGCTCGATCGTAGGCGGTTGTCTCGCAGGCATCATGCTCGCAGTAGCCGTAGTCGTTGGTTGGCGTCTCTGGGGGAGAAGTATCAAACGGAAGGATGAGGCGAGGCGCAAAGAAGCCGTCCGTTCTCCCTTCGACTCACCCTTTTCGACATTCCATCTTACTGCTTTCTCCCTTCAGATATCATACCACACTACAAAAAAGAACACAAGCATCAACGCGCTCGCCTCTTCCCCGTCCCCCTACACCCCCTCCTCCCGGGAGGTAACACAGGATCGCAAAGTCAAGTTTACCGGGCAGACACCAAATACCCAGACCGACAAGGCCACCCAGTTGTCCGTCCTTTATCACGCCTCTCTCCCTACACGGCCAAGCCCCCTCTCCCAATCGGAGGTCATGGTCGAACAGTCCACGGTCAAGTGAGATTCAGTCGAGATGCATTCCCTCTTGTTATTTTACTGTGTTGTCTGATCGAGTTGGATAATTTGCTGCTGCCGATACCATTGTTTCGCGGTTTTACGGACTCATCATGAGCCACGTTTGGGATATTGTATTATACTGGCCGGGGTGATTATCTACTGTCGTAATGAACTGACGTATTTCTACGAGACTTGGCTCAGCGTGCCTTCGCGGTTGCGCGGTCTAACAAACATCAAAAGCTCACCTGTTCTTCCATCACCACCGCTGATTTGAACGCTTCGACCTCGCGCCAACAATCCAGTGGAGCCTTGTGGTGGGATCTGGGTGGAAGAGTATTCAAACGCACCGCAACAAGTGTCGACCTCGACTCGGATGTAAACACCTTACCTGTAGCATTCAATAAGCCTTTGGCTCGACTCACTCACAAACAGATAGCCACTGGTGTCCCCTTTGGCATGAAACCGGTCAACCTTCTTCTGCACTTCATCCAAGGCGCCTTGTATGGACGAGCTGCTGTTAACTATTCCTTCTGCCTCGTCACCGTCTGCCCCCGTTCGCTCCTTGTTGAGGTTCTCCTTTTCCAGTGCAGCTTCGATTTGTTCCCGAACTACCTTCTCCTCTTCACGCAACCGTCCAAGTTCTGCGTTAATCCTTGCCCTTATGTGCGCATCTAGAGTCGACTGTCGCTCGGGGGAGGTGCCTGGGGATCCCGCGCTTTCTTGCAAGTGGTCAATCACTTCTTGAGAAAACTATCGGTGACAAAGTTAGTTTGTCACATGTGAGAACCGGCAGCCGTTGGCGCACCTGGATTGGAGTCTCATTGTAAAACACCTTGTCGCCGTCAGGCTTTGACTGAGATGCTCCCATGGCTTCAACAGTCAACGTTGAGTCTGTTTGCAGGATTCTCACGGTCGCTCGATTGATCGACGTTGGGTTGTGTCCGGGTAGAAGCGGATAATGCTCAGGGCCCCTCTACATAAATGGTGCTAAGTACGGTAACTGACCCATTTCGCCGCCCGTTTCTAACTGGATGTATGGCTGTCTCGGAATTTGTACCCGTGTTCCAATAGCCTAGCAGAGTGGACAATTTCTTCAGTCGTTCGTCGCTCGACCTGTGAGGGCGTGTGTGCACATACCAGTCTGGTTCTATTTCAGTCAAGACCCGAATTCTGGCGTCGCGCTCAGCGCTCTACAGAAAAAACCGGTGGAAAGATACCTCAACTCACTGTCTTTTCTTGGTCTCTTCCATTTCGTGGTAGATGACCCAGCCAGACGTGGGTTTCCGCGTGAACAAGACGGAGTTAGGGTGCACGTGTAAAGTCTGCAATGGGAAAGGTGTTTGCGAACGCAAAAAAAGAGACAGAAGACAGACGTACAATCTTCCCGTGAACGGATACATATGTCCCATCCGCACACCATTGCGCACTATTTCGCCAGTATCCAGTGACCAAGCATTGTCTGAGACGGCGCGCGTCCCCGCTACAGCTCTCGATCGGGAGGTGGAAACGGTGCATGTACTTCTTCAACTGTGAACGAATGGATACTGCCCGAGACATCGCGCGGAAGGAAAGGGCATGAGACCGACACCAAGATGACGATTTTCCGTACTTGATAAAAGCATTGTAGGCTGATTAGGATAAGTGAGTTTCACATCCGTTGCATCAGAGAGGTGGCGAGAATACCATTCAGCAGAGTGAGATGATCCTGAGAGACGTAAGTTGTGGGTATTCCTAGGGATATAGGATACAAAATCTCCAATGTACTTACCCCTTCCTCCGCTGTAAACTTCCTCCGTTCCAACTCGGCCAACGCCCCAGGGGCACCATCTGGAATCACAAAAACGTCCTGCGTAAACACGTGAGTAGCAGGTAGCAAGTGGCTTGTTTCATCCTGACTTGGACGGTTGTCATCGCGGCGATGGAGAGAACCTCGTCCCCACATCTGAAATCCTTGGAAGCAAACAACTATGTGGAATGGTTCTCGTAAGGATGAGGTCATCACTGGAGAGTTTCAACACCCCACCATCCGTGCGATGTTTACTTCGACGGGGCATTCCGAGGCCTTTTCCCCCATGCCCGTCAGGCGGCCGTCTGTGTCGAGCATACCCGAAGCCACCAACCCTTCCAGGGCACGCAATACACTCTCAGCGGGAGGGCTGGTTAGCCATTCAAAGTTCATGAGGTCATCTATCCCCAACGATTTCAGCTGGAGTATTGGCGTGGTTAGGTCTGTGCGAGTCAGTTCCGGGGACGTGGCGACCGGGAGAGATTCTAGAACAAAGGGGGGGTAAAGCCGATAGCAGAATCCAGAGGAGGTTCTTCCGGCCCTCCCAGCACGCTGCGCGGCGGAAGCAGCAGAAGTCTTGACTGTTGATAAGGATGAAAGAAGGGTGGCAGGGTTATACGTCCGGAGCTGTATTTGCTGAGCGTGGGCGGAGGAAAGCATGTGGTGAAATCAACCTTTACAAATCCAGAGTCCACAACGTACTTGATCCCCTCGATCGTGACGCTCGTCTACACATCAAGTTAGAAACCAGTCAAGCAATCCCTTCTTCCTCACCTCTGCTATATTCGTGGCAATTATTACCTTCCGCGCTCCCGGCTGCGCCGGTGCAAACACCTGAAGTTGCTCGGCTGTTCCCAGTCCTGAATAGAGTGGGAGAGGACTAAGTGTTGGTAAGTTCTGCGGGAGCCTGCGCCAGGTGTCAGTTATTGAAGGAGGCTGGGACTTCGTATACTTGCTGGGGAACCATCTCCGATAGATATTGAAGACAGCGTTCTATCTCCTCACGACCTGTAAGAAATACCAGGATATCACCTGGACCGTTCTGTAATCAAGAAGATAAGCACACCAAAATAAACCAAGGACTATGTCGAAGCTTACACGCATATGAATGTTGTTCACCACCTCCGCGGCCGTTCGAACGTAGTCTGAGGTCGGCTCACGAAGGTAGGCAACCTCCACAGGGTACATGCGACCCTCAAGGCTGGCGACCACGACGTCACTAAGGGAGGAACCAGAGGAAAAATACTCGAGGAACGCAGCTGCGTCAATTGTTGCAGAAGAAACTATCAGACGAAGTGCGGGTCTCTTGCGCCTAATTCTGTTCTGGAGATAAGAGGGATGTCTCTTCCCACCCATCATGGAACATACTTTTTGATGACGCCGAGCAATAGGTCAGTGTAGACACTTCTCTCGTGGGCTTCGTCTATCTTCCATGCTTGTGAATAACTCAGGACTCTAGCTATGCATTGGGTGCCTGACCATGATGACGCTATATCGGCTCAAGAGAGGGTCGACCAGCGCTTCTCGGAAAAGCACACCGTCCGTCATATAACGGATTCGTGTCCGGTTTTTGTCGCTGACATCTTCAAAGCGAATAGTATAACCGACCTAGAGGCATTACGTGTCAATGGGGACAACAGCACATCTCTAGTGGTTCACCTCCTCCCCCAGGATTGACCCCACTTCTACCGCAACCCGGGTTGCGACAGAGGTGGCGGCAACGCGTCGTGGTTGAGTGCATGCGATGATACTACCTCCAGCAGCCCACCCAGCCTCGTACAGATATTGGGGTAACTCTGGAGATACAATTACTCCATGTTTATGTCCAGGAAGGAGGGGAAGAAGTACGAGTTGTTTTTCCGCATCCTGTCTGGCCAACGACTATGAGAACACCATATGTCTCAATCGCAAGCAGAAGCTTGACCCCTATTGTCCTGCATATCAATACAGGCGTACCGTGCGTACTGTAGGACGTTACTGTGTTTGAATATCGGTAATTGCTGCCTCTGGGCCTGGAGGGACAATGCTGTTGATATAGGAGCAGATGATAGGACCACATCCTCCGTCTCGGATGCTCTATCCAGCAGACTTCCTGGCCCAACTGTTCCTGGTTTCCAGAATTGCATGGCAACCGTAATATTCTCTGGGTCGAAAAGGACCCCTTCGTTTTGAAATATTCGGTCTTGTTCGGTGGGTGATGAGAATGACGGAGTGGGACTCACGTGACTCGAGCAAACCTCTGCTTATTTACGTAACATTTCCGTTTTTTCCCATGGGCTCTCCCAGACACGTTGCGGTTGCAGCATCACTGAATATTTGCCCAGGGCAGAGTAAATTTGTTGCATAAGGCCAAAACACTGGAGATAAATCATTGCATGTGTGGACCTCCAATGAAGTTGACCCGTCGAGTAGTTTCCTGAACAATGAGGCTCCACACCTTGTGTCGTCTAGAAAATTTAACTGTCTGAAGGATGGCCGCATCTGGGTCACAGGATGCACCCACCGTTTTCTCGCTCGGAAAGTCGCACTGACGCGACGACACGGTGGGGCATGTTCGTACGAGGACCAAAGGACCCAGCGGTTCACAGTAACAGCTAGAAACTCACGGAGGCCTCAAAGCAAAACGAACTCCTGCCCAAGAAGCACAACCGCGTTGGATGCGCGGCTTCAGCCACTACTACGTCCTTCGCCGAGCGAGGTCAAGCGCCGCGCATCGACTGTGTTGAAGGCAAAGTGGACCTCCTCGAGAATGACGATCGGCGTGCAGGGTTTTTGCTGCATTGTCGAGCAGGTTTCCAGGATTGAGCTACTGACCAGTTCGTATTAAAAGCGAGGGGCTTGTTGCATTGTTTTCCGTGGTTTCCCGCCCCGCCAGATCCCTCCCACCCGTACTCGCAATGGCCATTCGTAACGTACAATTTTTGCACTTTCAACCCCGAGGTATATCATACTGCATCTGTATTAGCCAGTGAGCAAGTGTTGTGAACTGCGTGTCATTTTTGGCGGGGACAAACAAATGTAAACAGAAGCAAGATCGCTGGCTTGGTTGCCGATTGCCACCACGGACAGCCAACAACATGTCGGAGCGCAAGGGTGAGCAATGGCCTACTTACGCAACTAACAATTCGCTGACGTTCTCGTTCCAGTCCTCAACAAGTATTTCCCTCCGGATTTTGACCCAGATCTCATTCCAAGGAGATCTGGTGCACGTAACTCGCAGCAGGTTGTCCGATTGATGGCGCCATTTTCTATGCAAGTGCCCTCCCCACGCTTTCGTTCGTCTGAGTCGCTGACCTATGTGCAGGAGGTGCAATACCTGTGGCGAGTACATCTACAAAGGGAAGAAGTTCAATGCCCGGAAGGAGACCGTGGAGGGAGAGGACTATTATGGGATTAAGATATTCAGATTTTATATTAAATGGTACGCACGCTCATCCTACCGCTCTTGAAAAGTGTTCACCTCGGACTCCCTGCAGTACACTATGTTCGGCAGAAATAACTTTCAAAACTGATCCAAAGAACACAGATTACACCGCGGAGCACGGTGCGTCGCGGAACTTTGAACCATGGAGGGAGGAAAAAGCGGTGGAGGAAGAGGACCGGCTTGCAAAGCTAGAGGAGGAAGAAAACAATCCGATGAAAGCACTGGAGAACCGGACCGTCGACTCGAAGCGGGAGATGGACAGGCTCGATGCTCTGCAAGATATGCGAGCGCGGAATGCGAGGAATGAGAGGTTGGCTCAATCCGTGGGGCTGCTGGCCACGCTTGGAAAGGAGGAAGTGGAGACGGAAGAGGATGTACGAACGCGTCAAGAGGAGGAGGAAGACGAGAAGGTTGTTCAGGCGGTGTTTTCGAAAGTGACCCTGCCTGGGAGCGCAACCTCGCTGACTGTCAAGCGGAAAGCAGAGGGCGAAGAGCCGGGATTGTCGAGTTTACTGTCGGCTTCCACCAGAGCTGTGATCAGTTCCAACATGGCTGGGACCCACGTCCAAAAGAAGAAGAAACCGTTGGGAATCAAGATCAAGAAGTCGTAGATAGTGGTGGATCGTCTTCCTCCTCCGCCATGATCTCATCGTAGCGGCGCCCTTGGTGCCAGTCCCCGACTCCCGCCTGGTTAGTTCGATGCTCAATTCGCAAAGTTTTTCTTGCGTAAATACCATGTTTCCGTATTAAATAATGTACATCTGAGCGGGGCGGATTAATCCAGAATCCCCAGTCGCTCGGCTAGAGGTGGTTATTGACGAGAAGATAGCTGCAGCCAACGTGATCGAGGGGACCTCCATCCCACAATCGACGCAGGTGGAATTGGGGACGCTTGCCCTAATTTGAAAACATCTATTCGACGTCCGCATGCGCCCCGCTGGAGGTATCGCTCGAGAATAATTTTTGAATATATGCATAGTGTTGCATCTCTGACTCGGTGACGCTTGGTTGAAGTTGAGAAAGCGCCAAGTCAAAATCACGTTGGGTCACGAGGACTTGCACGTCCTGTTCAAGCGCCATCTCGGAGAGGTAGTAATGTGGAGTGATAGGATACGGATGGTCGCTGGGTGGCACCTTGTTCAAAAGGGCTGCGTGATTGTTTAGTAAGGCGGGGAGTACGTGAGGTGGGATGAACTTGCTTATCGTTTCGTCAACCTGTTCTGCCTGTCGAGACATCGCAACGAGCATCGCATCCGAACAGAGGGCATAGAAGTCCGCTCCAGTAAAATGGAACGGGCACTTGGAGACGACGTCGGACAACGACAATCCAGGATGGAGGCGAAATTTCCGTGTCAAGGCACGCACGACATTCGTCTGAGCTTCGTTTGAATCCGGAACGCCAAGATAGAGCATTCGATCGAATCTGTAACCAGGTGATTCCTTGGGTGCTACTTGGCTGTTTGGATGTATGGTGGGCGTACCTTCCAGGTCGAAGGAGCGCCGGATCGAGTAGATCGGGTCGGTTTGTCGCACCGATGACGAAAACATCTGTGTGTTCGGTTCCTGTAGACATTCCATCCAACTCGGAGAGTAGCTGGCTGACGATGCGGTCCATAACCCCACCAGAGTCCCCATGGTTCCCACGCTTGGGGGCGACAGAGTCCAATTCATCAAAGAAGATAACACAGGGCCTCGCCGCTCTTGCGCGCTGGAAGACTCTACGGACGTTGGCCTCAGATTCGCCGATGTACATGTTCAGAAGTTCCGGCCCCTTAACCGACAAAAAATTCAGGGAGCAGGATGTTGCAACTGCCTTTGCGAGTAGGGTCTTGCCCGTGCCCGGAGGGCCGTAAAGGAGAATGCCTAGCCATAATAAGGAAGGTAAGATAGATGGGCGTGTAGTGAACTAACCATACCTGATCTTTTCTTTAGGCCATCCGCGAAAAGTTCGGGACGCTCCAGGGGGAGTTGTATTGTATCCAGTATATCAGACTTGACGGACGAGAGTCCTCCCACGTCATCCCAGGTAACGTTCGGAATTTTTGGCGCGCCAATAGCTTCTGCATAGGAAAACCTGGCGCTGTCCAATGCCGAGGTCAGATCCCCATCACTAAGGGGGACATGGCCACCAATTATCCCATGGAAATTCAAGGATGTTAGACACGCCCATTCTGGGTCCAGCGACCGCAGAACCCGGAGTGTTCGCTCTAAGGATCTAGAAGTCGCCCTCTGCACCAGACTACCGACGTCGGATGCCGATAGTCCTGCAGTATGGATCGCAAGTCTCGACACATCGACATCTGAAGTGAGCAGTCTATCTTCCAGACGTTCTCTCCAGATTTGGGTACGTAGAAGTTCATCCGGGGGCTGTACATTCTAAGTGAGAACTGGGTACTGAGGGACAGACCAAAACCCACCTCGACACTAATCTCGTGCTTGAGACAGCTGAGAAGGCCCGGAGAGCATTCCTGTGCGGCACTGGTGGCTCCAACAACCACCAATGGGTACCCTGTGAGTCTCCAGGACTGCCGTAGTTCATCGAGGCACTCTTGAAAAACGCGCACGATGCGTGGCTCTTAAGGGAGTTAAGCTATCAATTCACCAACATATGATTGGCTGTCCTTGCACCTTGTGTGGGGTCTGGTGGTTGCGTGATGTGCATGAGAGCTTCAAGATGCCGAAGTAAAAGGACGCAGGGGGAAAAGGCTGTGGCCCGAGAGAACACGCCTCTTAAGGAATTCTCAGTACGGGTACTATTTTCTTGCAGCAGGGTATAACAGTCCACCTGGTGGAATGAAATGTGAGACCGATTGACTGAAAGAAAGCTCATGCCCAACCTCATATAGATGAATTCCCAACCTATTTGCAATAGACTTTACCATTGCAGATTTACCAACCCCCCTGGACCCTGTAAGCAACACAGAGACTGCGAGGTCGTAAGATGGAGCTGAATGCATCAGTGCAACTTGGAAGATTCGGTATAGCTTCTGGTAACCGTTGTCTTTAATGGTGCCGGGATGGTGTGGAATCCGGAGACGGGTTCCTGAACATTCTTAGAAGGGGTAGGTTCGAGGGGTTGGCAGAACTTACCAATATCCCAACAGCTGGGTATCCCGGACTGTTCGGTGCCCGTCTGAAGTATTCGAGTATTGCGACAATCCACCCAGCACCCAAATTCTCCGGCAGACGCGCCGGCATAGGTGTCAGGGGTGGCACTTTGGTGTGCTGGGACGATATCGTACTCGATATTGGTGACGAGAAAAAAAAGGTTGCGCTCAAGACCGGATCCAATGGGGTGCTCTCTGTAAGCGCATAAGTCTCGGCTACAGACTCTCATGAAAGCCCTCACAAGTGACCATTAGAGATATGCGGAATGTCGCTAAGGGCAGTGGTGATGTGGATTGTGAGTGGATCGATTTCAACGGGAATGATCAATACGTCGCCACGTTTAACGAGTCGTAAAGATTCTCGGAAGTACTTTTGTAGCCCGCCGAGAAGTGAGGGTCCATAGAGATTGTTCGAACTAGGAGGGGATATTATCTGGGCAATGGTGACGGAACGCGCAGTGGGGAGTGGTGGTGGGAGGGGTCCGAATGAGCTGGCAATGATAGAGACAGAGCGGACAACGGATCCGGGGTGGATGGCACCTAAATTATACGGGAGAGCAGGATCGCCAACAACCTCTCCCCTGCAAATATCATACGTTATCCACACCCGCGGCGAGTCATAAAACGTACCGTTCGAGAAGAACATCCCGACAGGCAGCCACCTTGACCAGTCGTCGCGTTTGTATGTCCGCCGCACAGATGACAGCCTCCGAAATAATGAGTCTGTGATCTGCCCCTTTTGATAATGATTTACCCAGTCTCCACTGATCAACCCAACCCTGCTGAGATCCGGAGGCTTCAGTAGTACCGTGTAGTCGTTTGGCGGGCTGACCCTGTTGCATATACCATCAGCGAGGGCGAATGTGTACTTGCGGGAAGGTGGGATCGAGTCTAAACAAGAGGTTGTGTAAGTGGGAACGAGGGGGATAAATGAGCCACACAACCAATTGAAGGGAGGACCGAATTAGCCATAAAATTCTGGTCAATTTCTATGTATTCCTCGTCTTCTACCTTCCTCGAGATGCGTCGGTCGGGTTGGATGTTGTGGCAGAGAGTTACTGAGATTTCTGTAATAGAGGAGAGAGCATACCCTTGCGCAACAGGCTCTGAAAAGATCACAGAGTACTCATGAGTAACATCCCTGATGTCTGGGTCGTAATGCGGCGACGGTAAATGGTAGGTGAAGCCATTGCGTAGTATGGGCTTGTTTGAAAAAAAACACGTTCTGAATAGGGTAGGATTACTTGAAGCGAATTCGAATCCTTCGGTAGTCCGAGCAGAAAGGACTACCTTCGTTAGAGGCAGAAGCGAAACCGGAGAAATTTGACATGCGATGTTTACGAGTGATGGTTGCTCGATGTGCCGTAATGATGAGGCGGGGAGACGCAAGGTACATCCAAGCTACGAGGATGGGGCTGAATCGCGCGTCGATAGGTCGAGTAGAGGTGACTATTGTCTTACCTTGCTATCGACCGCCGCTGCCCAGCAGGTAAGGCCAGTGAGTGGGAGGGCAGGATGCCTGGGCTCTGGAGTGATGTTGACTGCGAGATCCGAAAGTGGGCCGGAAAACAGCCTCATCAGGTCCTCTGAACCGACATTAACACAGTCAAAGAAGAGAAGGTTGGTATCGTCGTCATCGACAATCTCCACCGAAACTTTAGTTGTGATCGGGGGGTGGTGGTAGAAGAAATCCATGCAGAGAGCGCTAATCCCCGATCATCAAAAATAATCCTCCCTCAACCAGCTCAAAATGAACCGTGGTAACACAAGAGGTTGGAGGGGCCATCGAGGCAGTGCGTTTACCGCTCCGCTTGCGATATGGTGCGATCGCTGATTCTTCCCCAGTGAGGGGCGCAGGGGGTCCATCTCGAGGGGGATTTCCGCCTAGAGATGCAGGACCACCGGATGTTGTTCTAGGTTCTTCCAGTTTTCCCAGCCACTACATCTCCGTATCTCATACATTGTTTAGAGATGGGAACATTCGTTCACGCAGTGGAGGGTGAGATGCTTTGCGCTTCTGTCAAGCCGGACAAGGTGCCGTGGTTCAATGCCCCGATCTACCTTCAAAACAAGTCTGTGATAGGAAAGGTCGATGAAATCCTCGGGCCTATCAACGAGATGTTTTTCTCAGTGAAGATGAATGAAGGGATGGTTGCTGGGAGTTTCAAGACAGGTGATAAGGTATACATTGCTGGAGACAAACTCTTCCCAATTGACCGTTTCCTGCCAAAACCAAAGGTCACGGGAGGTGAGGTTGGTTTCTCTCATCATTGTTGACTATTAACAGATTTACAGGTGTAACAAGTATGGTTTCCACTCGATAGGTGTGTCGATAAACTCATCATTTCCACACTAGAGAGAGTGCGTGGTGGACGGGAAGGGCCAAGGACGAGAGGAACATCCACACGCGGTAGGTTCAATCCTGGGGCAAACTCCCGGGGCCGAGGTGGAGACAGAGGGAGAGGCTTTGGGAGAGGGTTTTTCTCGCGTGGTGGTAGAGGTGGGCGTAGTGGCAGACCTGGATCAAGGGGAACGTAGCTAGACACTAAAGTGGCAAATTCCACCAGAAAAACTGTTGTTTGTATCCCAGTCGAGCAGTTCATTCGCAAAACCTGCATCCCACTGACCTAATGTAACCATGTGTTGCAGTTACCACGCTGCCTCTCTTTGGAAACTCACCTTCCAGGATCATGTGCATATCCTTGCTGTCAACTATGGCTGCCAGTTGTGGTACCGGCCTGATGCCCCCAAACATGCCCTGATCAAGAAGCTGCAGATGGTCCAGAACGCGGCCCTCCGTCGTATTACCGGCGCCTTCCGCACCTCCCCCACTGAAGCCCTCCACCTCCTCTCCTTCATCTCCCCCATCGAGATCACCCTTCGCAAGCTCTGCGAGTCCGCCGCGCTCCATATTTTCTGTTTGCCTCTTGCCTCCGAGATCTCCCTTTGTTTGCCTGTTGGCTTCATGCCTTCCTCTTCTTCTGTCCCTTCTATCCGTATCCCTCCTTCTCATGTACCTTTCCCCTGCCCCTCCCTTCGTTCTAAGAAAAAGAAACCCTCTTTATTAGTTGAGCTTGCGAGACTCTAGGGGGAGGAGGGGGGTAAAAGTTGTTGATTTGTCAGCAAACATAGTTCCTTTTTTGGTAATACGCTTTGCTTATCTAATTTCCACGAGTTGGCTAAGGGCTCGCGCGCATTGGCAAAAACTCTGGCCACACGAAAATCCTAGCCGGGCGAAAACCGGCCACAATGTTCGAAATCGGCAAGCTCAACTCTGCCATGAGGGATACCCTCATACAACCCATTTTCTTCTACACTCACTTCACGTGTTTCTTCCTTGAGTCCCTGTACTGAATGTTCCGATCCCTA